>Ga0207647_10001067_pt1 | contig 21107 bp, 22 predicted proteins | sample KBSCornC2_FD_184295 | JGI IMG/M metagenome (GOLD analysis project Ga0207647, IMG submission 184295) | Corn rhizosphere microbial communities from Kellogg Biological Station, Michigan, USA - C2 (SPAdes) (version 2) | ecosystem: Host-associated > Plants > Roots > Rhizosphere ... | reverse complement strand
GCGAGCAGCGATCAACCTCGCAGATGCGCCCGATTTTAAGATTGGGCCACTGCATGTGCGGCCCTCGAGCCGCCAGGTCATCTCAGACGGAAGCATCGCCACGATCGAGCCCCGAGTCATGCAGGCATTGGTCGTTCTCGATAGCCATCGCGCCGAAGTCGTTTCCCGCGATCAGCTGATCCAGCAATGTTGGAGCGGTCGAGCGGTCAGCGAGGACGCGATCAACCGCTGCATCGCCAAGGTGCGGCGCCTGGGCGACGAGACCGGCGCGTTCGAGATCGAGACCATTCCCCGCGTGGGGTATCGTCTGAACGAGACCGAGACAGAGCCAGTGCAAAAGCGCGCCGGATTTGACAGGCGCGTGGCGATCGCCGGCGGAGCGGCAGCGCTGGTCGCAGCCGGAGTGAGCGGATGGGAGCTGCTCAAGCCGAGGGGCAGCGACACCGGCGACAGCATTGCGGTCCTGCCGTTCAAGAATCTGAGCGGCGACCCGAACCAAGCCTATTTCTCCGATGGAGTGGCCGAGGAAATCCGCAACGCGCTGACTCGTCTGCCGGGCCTCAAGGTAATCGGCCGCGGATCGTCCGAGGCGGTTCGGAGCGACGATCCACGTTCGGCTGCAGAGAAGCTCGGTGCCGCCACGATCCTGACCGGAAGTGTGCGGCGGTCGCCGACGAGGATGCGAATCACGGCCGAACTCATCGACGGCCGAACGGGCGTCGACAGATGGTCGCAGGATTACGATCGAGCGCCGGGCGACGCGATCGCCATCCAGACCGATATCGCCGCAAACGTGGTCGGCGCTCTTCGAATCGCCCTCGGAAGTGCGGGGCAGGCAGCTCTGACCGTCGGCGGGACGAGCAATCCCGAGGCGCAGGACCTGCTGCTTCGGATGCAGCAAATTGACGATGTCTTCTCGAAGGCGGGAAACCGGCAAAAGCTCCAGCTCATTGAACGGGCGATCGCTCTCGACCCGAATTATGCCAAGGCCTATGCCGAGAAGGCCGAGACGCTGGCCTGGTATGCGCGCTGGTTCCCGCATTCGCCCGATGAGCGGGCGGGCGAGCTCGCAGAGGCCCGACGCGCCGCCACACGGGCGATCGAACTCGCGCCCGCCTTTCCCGACGCGCATGCCGCAATGGCGGCCGTTCTGTGGACTTCGTTGAGCCTCTCCCAGGCTCTGCGAGAGATGAAGCAAGCGATCGCGCTCGCGCCCAACAATGCGGAGTCCCTCGCACGTTATTCCCTTTATATTGCGATGCTGGGCAATGGCAGGGAAGCGTTGCGGATCGTCGACAAGGCCATCGCCTTGGATCCTCTGAGCGCTGGCCCGCGGGGGGGAGGGGGGCGTCTTTTCGTGCTATTTCTCGGTCGCCGCTACGACGACGTTATGGCTCAGCTTCGTTTGTTTCCGAAAATTGCGCCGCCGCCGATAATTGCGCAGGCCTTAATCCTGCTCGGTCGCGATCAGGAGGCGAAAGGATGGCTGGAAAACAGTGCGCCCGAGAGTCCCTTGCGGCTCGATCTTGAGGCAATGATGTTTGCCCGAAGCGGGGACCGCTCAGGCGCGCTCGCGAATCGGAATCGCATCGAGCAGCTCTACGGCGATGCCGCCTATTACGAATTCGCCAAGATCGATGCCCAGTTACACGATACCGACCAGGCGCTCGCCGATCTGGAGCGCGCCTGGGCAAATAAGGAGCCGGACCTCTCCTTTATCCGCGTTGAGCCGTGGCTCGATCCCATACGCGACGACCCCCGATTTGAGGCGCTGGTCAGCACGATGGATTTGCCGAAGGTGTAACTTTAGCTGCCGCCCGTTTTAGACGGTGGACACAGGTGCTCGTTGCAACAGGTTACCTAATCGGATTCATCGCGACCAAGGCTCCTTCACACACCCATGATTCGGTGAGCGGTCTCTTGCCACCAAGGCGTTCGCGCAGTGAATACGAAGAGCGTTTGAACCGGCACAGACACCGCCAGGCAGATCAGATAGGCCGGGTGGACGCGCCGATTTCGTTTCACGTCCCAGATGAACATCGGCAGCAGAAGAAGCCATGGATAAAAAGGGAGTGGAGGCAGGGGCATTCGGGTGATGGCCGGGCCCGCAGCCATCGCAGGTGCGATCAGCATCATCCGCTTGTGCAGCCCCGCATTGGATCTGCGCGCCAAGAGGCCGATCGTAATGAAGATCGAGAAGAGCAGCCCAATATGCATTTGCGCTAGCAGGATGATGTCCCAAACGAACGGGTGCATCAGCTTTTGGCGAACCGCGGGGGGCGCCGCCTGCGCGGCATGCCAGTGGTAATGATAGCTGACCGGCACAAGAAGAAAGCCGACGAGGATCAGCGCCGGCGCTAGAACGAACGCGATGCGGCCCAGCTTGCGATGAAGGTCGACGCGGCCGACTGCCACCAGGATCGTCTGTGTGAGCATCAGCACCAGGAACGATCCCATCAAGACCGCATGGACATGGAGAATGGCGGGTAGCGGCGGACGCTTTCCCGATTGCACCGTTGCAATCAATTTAACGGAGTCCGGAACGAAGCCCGCCAGGACGACAGCAATAATCAACGCAGCTGTGAATACGTAGATCCAGCGGTCTATAATGCCGGCGCGGTCTGGACCCGGTCGCAGCCGTGGTTCGATGAGTGGGTTCGTGATCGTCGCCATGGCCCTCTCCGGTGTTGCCCTGTGCCGAAGCGCAGGGTGCGCTCGGAAGAAGCAACCGCGAAAGGACCCGCAACCGACGGATCGCCGACTTTTCGCCGACGAAATGAACAAATGAATACTTCTTACTTCCAAGTGGCGGTTTCAGCGTTGCCTGAGCTGACTGGATCAGGCTCCGGCACTCGCACCCTAATGTCTGGAATAGGTCGATGTCCGTCGCGGCAAGTTTGGGTGGAAAGCGGACATTAGAACCTGGCCACGTGCTCGTGGCCGAGCGGATACCAGACACCTCGCTTTAACCAGTTGCCCATGTTCGGAACCACATGGTTCTGGTCCAACTCGGTAATGTCGTGGACCCGCGACACGTGCCGTGCTCGTCGCCCACCACCGAACGCCTCCTCTAACAGAATTAGAGCGTCCGCCTCTGACTGCGCGGTTATGCCCACTCCCGGAGCATCCACGCACTCAATCCAGTAGGGCATCAACATTGTCTCACAGTACTGCCTGATGAATCGTGTCGGCAATGGGTCGGCTCCGGCCGATAAGGGGACCAGCGTTAGCGGGCGCATGGCCGTTCTTTTCGGGAGAGCTGGAACAGTTGGCGCGCGGGTCAGGCGATTGAAAGATAGCTTACAAGAGAAAAACGTCCGCGGCGGGTGCGTAGCAGACGTTCGCCAGTCGCTATGCCGCCGACTGAAGTAGGTTAAGGGCTTCTCGGCAAGCATGTTCGCCAAGCTGCCGCGCCCATGCCTCCGACTCGGTCCAACCTTTTGCATGCTTCGCGACGGCATCCTGGTGCCAGAGGTCGCGGACCTTCCCAACAGGAATAGCGTCGGTTTCCGAGTCGATGGCGACGAACCTGACGAACGGCTCCGATAGCGGGTCGTACCCCGCCTTCTCCGCAAGGCCGCTTACGATACGGCTGCCTTCAATGAACGAGAGCTCCCGATCCAACATCTGTCGCAGCGCTCGGACCAATTTGGCACGGGCAAGGAGGCGCTCGGTGTCACTCATAGAGGGCCAGTTAGCAGACCATCCTTAATGTCTGCTTTGGGTGGCAAACGGACATTTCGCCGATTGGCTTAGTCGGGTTTCAGTGAGTCGCAGCCGACATCACCGGCTAGATGGCTAAGCGGGATCGGATGCGCTCCGGTCAACCTCCTGATCGATCTCGAGAAAGCTCGAATCTTACGGCTGTGGAAATAGAGACATCGGTCCGGTTCGACCACTTGGCCCGTGGTGAGATTGATCCAAATTCTCATTCTAGGATCAATGCCGATGAGGTAGTTAACCGGGAAATATCCGCCCTGTAGCTTAGTTGGGTTGTCGGGAATGTCGAATGCGGCATTGCTTGGCAAAGGACCGCGGTTCCACTCTGTAGCTGCATCTGTCGCAACTCTTATGGCGTCGGAGGAGAAAATTATTACCTGCTGAGTTGGAGGCGAGCCGCTGACCATAGCGGACACTGCCAACAGCGTTGTGGACATCAAGGTTCGAGCCTCCCGCGCTTTACTCTAACCGCATTTGCTGGTGACAGGAATGGGTCGAAGTTGGTCGCGGCAGCTTTGGGTGAAAAGGTGCCACCCTTATGGACGGTGAGTCCGGGGCGGCACTTCTATGGCGCCGGTGAACAGTCGTATCCCCGGAATCAATAGGAGCATCCCAACCCCCCATGCGACCGCAGCAGGCACCATGTGCAGACGCGCGACAATCCAGACGCAAACCGGATCAGCAACGATAAGGGTAACACCCAGCAATATCCGCGACGTTTTCGTCATGTGGACAACATACTGGCAGAGTTACTGTCTGCAATGAGCCGCGTCTGCGGCGGCAGGAATGGGTCGAAGTCGGCCGCGGCAAGTTTGGGTGGAAAACGGACCTAGTCGAATCTCGATGCCAACCAAGTGGCCGCTACCAAGAGGGCCGCAAACAAGAGCCCTCCGTATCCGAGTAGCGGGATTAGCAATAATTCGAGCTGATACTGCGCGTCGTGTTCGCCAGAGAAGGTCGACAGGAATGTCATGAACGTGATGACGACGTATGCGGTCTGGAATCCGACAATCAGGCGACGCGGTTCAACTCGACGCATCAATATTGACAGAATACTTGCGATAACCATCGGCCCCGCGAACAAGGCTTCTCCGAAGAGCAGCATCTCAACCTCTATTCGCAAATCGGGCTCAGGGAGATGGGGCAAGAGCACCATAGCCAGAACGTAAGCGGAGGTGAGGGCGATGCTCGCCAACATCATGCCCTCGGGCTTGGAGCACTGTTCTCATCCACACGAAGGGCTGCATATGGTTCAAACGTTAATGTCCGCTTTGGGTCGAAAACGGACATTCGGAGTCGAGCTCTTGAGGCGTCGTTTTCGTCCAAATAACGCGGGGTTCTTCTCGGGTTGTACCATCTCGTCCCAGTAAAGCCGATCCAAAGTGTGGGGCCAAATGTGGGGCCAACATTAGCGCATTTAGCAAAACCCGTTTGGTTTCAAGTTGTTACGACGAAAATGCGGAAGCCTCCCGCGAATCCGAAGTAGGATCGCTAGTGTCCAGCTTCGGACATGATCGTCAATTACAATTGGGCTGTTTCAGCTGGCGAGTTCTGCCAGGGGTTGTTGTGGCCATCGCAATAGCGGCCTCAATTGTCCTTTCATAACGGAGCTGCTCGCTTGCTGTCCTTTGGGTCGGCCGAACGTGGTCGAGACGCCCGCACGGGTCATGTCGACTGGAGAAACCCGATGCCGATCCCACGCGCTTGGTGAACGAGCGCTCGTCCGTGGCTGATCGACCGACGAATTCGAGGCGGCCGGAGTGTCCGGGATGAGCGATGGCGGTTGTGCGGAAGCTTCACGGGCGAGCTTCCTGAAGGCCCGTTGGCTCTCGCAGGGGGCGTCACAGGTTATTTCAGGTGGGCTCGACGATCGCCTCGGCGCTGGTGAGATATTCGCTCCAGGAACCGGGATGGGTCGTCAGCATGGCGGCCCGGAAGCGGTACATCGCCGCCAGTTCCTCATGCCGCTGGCGGGCAGCTTCGCACGTGGCGGACTGCGCGGCGACCTGCTCCTGGATTGCCCGAGTCCGGCAATAGGCTTCCTCGTCCTGGTCCATGGCCGGGCTTATCGGCGGTCGCGGAGCCTGGCGCAGTCCGTAATGTTACGGAATCAGTAGCTGGAGGTAAGGACAATTCCGTAGCGACAGACTCACCCGCAGGCTGCGAGTATGTCCGTCTCCACACGAAGAGTCTGGAATGGAGATCGATGACATCATGGCCCGGCGAGCTGTTGCGGCAATGCCGGCTGGCAGCACTTCCTATGCCGCGAAGGCGATGCCCGATGCGGACGGGGGTAGTGGGTCAGTCCTGCTCCGCAGGCGGCGCGGCGCGTGAGGAGCATATTGCCTTTCGCGCTTGCGCTTTGGTTGTGCGGCAGCGCCGCCACCGCCCAGCAGGTGGCAATCGGGCCTGGATCGGTGGTGGAAACGGTCCAGCACCTGCAAGCTGGCCAATTCGTGTGGGCGCCGCAGGTCGCGCCTGCCGGTCCGCTGCTGATGATCGTGAACCTCAAGACGCAACGGGCTCTGCTGTTCCGCAACGGGGTTCCGATTGCCGCGACGACCGTCTCGACCGGCCGTCCCGGCCGTTCGACGCCGACCGGCATCTTCACCATTCTGCAAAAACAGGTCGTTCATCATTCGAACAAGTACGATAACGCGTCCATGCCCTACATGGAGCGGCTGACGTGGGGTGGAGTCGCGCTGCATGCGGGTAATCTGCCGGGTTACCCCGCCTCCCACGGGTGCATTCGCCTGCCTGCCGGTTTTGCGCAGCGGCTCTACGGTGTCACCCGGCTTGGGATGACGGTCGTCATCACCGATCACGATCTGACCCCGAGGATCGCGCCCGACCCGCAACTCACGGATACCGGCGCGGACGCGTCCACCGGGCCGATCGAGTGGCGCCCCGAGCGATCACCCTCCGGACCGGTTTCTGTCGTCGTCAGCTCTGCCGACAAGCGCGCGCTGGTGCTTCGCAACGGCGTGATCATCGGATCGGGACCGGTGAGCGTCGACGGCTCGGTCGCGGGAACATGGGCTTACACGCTACACTCGATCGACGCGGCCGGGCAGCACTGGATTCGAATTCAGCTCGATTCAGAGTCTTCCGCTATCGAAGTCCCGAAGCAGGAATGGCAGCGGTTCCGAGCGCCCGAGGAGTTTCGCAAAGACGTGGCTTCGATTGTCGCGCCGGGCGCCACGATCGTGGTCACCCCGGATTCGCTCCAGGCATCCGCTGCCGGGACGCCAGTCACCGTGTTGGAGAATGCCGGCAAACAGTCCCGCTGATTGCTTCGCCATGTGCCGCATCCGAGGCTCGTTGGATTCTAGGCCGCCGGTGTGAAACCCCAATCGTCCGGACGGGCCGGTTCCATATCGACGATCCCGGCAGGCCCGAGCGTTAGCTGGTCGGCATGACCGAATCCGCGCGAGTAATCGGACACGGTGATGATGCGGGGTGCCGCGCGCATCACCGCCGATCGCTTGCCATCCGGTCGCGGCAGCTTTCTGAGGCCCGGCCGCCTTTCGAGAAGAAGATCGATTGCTCGTTTGCGCTGGCCGGGATCGGTGACTTCTGACGCGACACCGGAAATCGAGAGCTCCCTGATCTCCACAGGATCGTCGACGTCGCGACCGATCGCGATCGCCACCCTCTGGTCGCGTTGGATGTTTGCGAACTTCTGACCTTCGCGAGAAACGGCGAAATAGAGGAGCAAGCCATCGTTCGCGTAGCCGACGAGTGTTGTTTGCGGCGACCCGTCAGGCATCAGCGTGGAAATGGCCATCAAACGATGACCGTCGAGGATTTCGATGACGCGGTGGTCCATGGGTCCGGCAACGCTTCAGCAGGAAATCGGTGGCGTCTTATCAGTGAGCGATGAATAGCGGAATGGGTGATTCCTTGAGCAGCCGCTTCGTCACTCCGCCGAAGAAAGCCTCGCGCACTCTCGATTTCGAAAAGGCGCCCATGACAAGCCAATCGTAACGGCCGCCCTCTAGCTTCGACAGCAGCACCGGCTCCACGAAATCACTGGTCGGGACGTCGAGCCGCACGATTTCTGCGTGAATGCCGTGGCGCGATAGGTAAGCCGCAGCAGCTTCCGCCGGATTGCCGACGGTCTCGTCATCCAGTTCGAGGATAGTCACGGCTTCGCTCAGCTTTAGAAGCGGAACCGCGGCCTGGACAGCAGCCGCGCAGGGATCCGATCCGTCCCATGCAATCAGGGCACGTCCGGCGGCGTTGAAGCCGTCCTCATTCACCGCAGCAAGGATGGGCTTGCCCGAGCGCATCACCAGAGGCTCGGCGATCCTTCGGATGTCGCGGATTTGCAGATCAGGCACTTCGCGATTCACGACGATGAGATCCGCAAGAGCCGCCGAATCCTCCAGCGCCGCCTCGAAATTGCCGACCAGTTCCACCCAATCCCAGGCGAGACCCTCAATTTTCAGCCGCTTCTCGAGGCAGCCTCGATTGGCGCTTTCGATCTCCCGCTCGGCCTGCAGCAGGAGGACGCCGCCATCCGCCAATCCATAGGCATCCCCGGGCACCGGTGTGAACGGAACGACATCGGCGCAAATGAGATGGCCGCCGACGGCGCGAGTGACGTCGACCGCCGCCTGGAACCGCGCCTCCTGACCATTATCCTCATGAACGAGAAGCAGAATGTTTTTCATTGCCGGTCTCCCTTCCACCGTATGGAAGGATAGGCCGGTACAGCGGCTGCGGAATCCGTATTTCTACCGACCCGCCTTCGGATGCAGCGGCGGCAATCGATGATGATGATCATGCGAAAATCCCGGGCGGTGAACTCCTGAAGAGCGGAACACCCGCCTCACTCAATATGCTCGGATGAACAGGAATGGTGCGACACGGAAGAGGCCACCATCGACCGGATGATCAGGACGAGCATCGCGCAATACGGGCCTTGAGCTTCTGTTCGTCGAACGCCGGCCTTCTGAAGTTGGCCAGCCGGGCAGCGCCGTCACGCAGGCCTGCTGCGCGCATACACCCAAGGGTCGAGTGAAATGCGCTCGCGAACGGCTTTCGCGACGACTCCGCTTCGGCTGCGCCCCAGCTTGGCCGCAATGCCCTGAGCGTCCATTCCTCCCGCCGCAAGCGACCTGAGAGTGTCAATCTCAGCAGCGGTCCACGATCGTCCGTAGCCACCTCTCCCCGGCATAGGCGCCTCCCGATCCCGTCAACATAGGTTAGCCGGCCGGACTACCGCAAGCCGCGAAGGACCAGCCGCACATGCTATGATCTGAGCCAGTGAGGCGAATTGTTCCAGCGATACGCGCACCCCAGAAGGATGAGAAAGCGGCAGGTGGAGTGCCTCGGCAATGTTCACCCGTTTCTGCCATCAGGGCTGCAACTGATAAACGGCGGTTAGGGCGCAACGGGTTCCCGCTCCAGGCGGGTGCGGTCCCAGTGTGCGAGATCTGCGGCTGCTTCATAGGCCGATTGGAGGAATCGACCCAGCACGCACTCGGGATCGGTCGCGGCGCGGACCTCGGCGTACGGGAGCACAAATTCACCGTAGGTCTCATCGAAACGACCGTGCGTGACGCCGGCCGAGCGATAACCCGCGGGCTCGGGATAGATGTAGCTGTAAAAGAATGGCTCGCTTGCAGCTGCGCCCGAAGCCCAGAAGCCGCCGCTTGCGACCTCGTCGCTGTAGGCCTCGCGCGTGATCCGGTCGGGCAGACCTGGCATTCCGCCGCCGTGCGGAGGTGCCTTGCGCCCATTGAAGCGGCTGACGGCTAGATCGAAGCTTCCCCACCAGAGGTGCGCCGGGCTCGACTTGCCGGCGAAGCCGGCCCGGAAGCGCTCGAATATGGGGAGCATGGCTGCAAAGCTCTGTCGCAGCCGATTGGCGGAATCCCGGCTGTACTGCCGCGGAGTCCGATCGTCGCGAAACGCAACCGCGCCCTCGATCTCGTTCGGCCTGCCATTGAAACTGGACGGAAGTCCATTTCGATCGAGCATCGCAATCAACTGCGCGTGGAGCTCAGCTACGCTGCCAATCTCAAGCGGAAGCTGCTCGCGTGTTTCGTCGCTGACCCACAGCACAATCGCATGCTCACACAGGTCGAGGCGAAGCGTGAACGTGCGGCCGTCACCCGCCGCGGTCGGGAGCGTTTCAAAACCGTTCGCTACCGGTTGAAGGGCAACGTGCCAGCCGTGATTGACCCAGGGAGCGTGAGCCACACGGATCTTGCCGAGCATTTGACTGGCAAGGTGCAGGACCGCGAGTGTCTCGTGGTCGCGGTCAAGGGTTAGCTCGGGCCAGTCGCTCACGGCTGGGCAATACCACGCCTCGCCAATGAATGCGCCTCATGGGCGCATCCTGGCTCTCGGGTTCCGGCTTCGGCTCAAAGCGGACACTGCGAAGCCCAACGTCTCGTGTGTCCGCTGGTGCGCCCTGAGGGCCATTCAATCCTGTGCCGGGTTCCGCCGGCGAAACGCGAGCCACGGCTGCTCCTCCCTCCCGGCGTTATGATGCGCGGTTGTTAATTGGAGTTGGCGTGGCTTGCGAACGCATCGTCGCCGTCGGGTTGCTTGCAAAGGAGGAGGTCCGTTTACTTGGGCCAGTATTCGGCTCTCCCAAGAACGAGACGAGGATCGGTGCCCTCAAGCTCCGTAATGTTCGATGCTTCTCGCGACCATTAAGTCGATTGCCTTGTCTTCTGCCTTGTCATCGCTGGCCCGCTGGTCGGCCCTCTTCTCCAGCCGTAACTGCCGTCGCTCGTCGCTCTCCGTCATTCGCTTCTTTCGCATTGGGGTGTTCCTCGAACGGCTGAACGCTTTGTGTCGCCAAACGTCCCCTGCCGCCTAATGTTGGGAGTGCCGTGTCCGAACCGATAGGGACATCAACTGTCGGAACTCCGCGCCTGTTCGGCCACTGAGTCGAGCGTTTCGGCCTCCGCGTCCAGCGCGTCAGCGATTTGCACTAGCTCCGCCTGCGCCTGGCGGTTCTTGATTTCGGTGGACAGGCGTCGCGCCTGCTCCGCGCGGGCACGAATTTCGGCAGCGATCTGGTCCGGCACGTCATCAGTCTAACGACTACTATCCTTCGTTAGTCAAGCTGAAGGGCGGTTCCTCGCTCGATTCAGCACCTCGGCCGCAATGCGCTCTTTCAGTTCGGCCATCGTGCCAATCTCATGGCCGCATTCGGAGCAGCTGATGATCGAGTCGTCTTCCATGCCGGGCGTGATCGTAAAACGGTTCTGGCCGCACTCGGCACAATTCAACTCGATACGCATACATCCCCACCGCTACTGCTTACGCATGCGAACCAATTGTGGATTATTCGTCCATATTCAATAGCCTAGGTTCGCCAACCGGGGTCGTTGGACACTGCTATCCGTGTTCCGCCACTCGCAGTGACCCGCTTCAGGTGCCTCGCAGGAACCTGAAGTAGAAGGCCACGAATATGAGAATGATGCCGGCATTCGCGGCTAACCGCTCCCAGAAATGATTCCTGAATAGAGCAACGTCCAGCCCGACAATCAAAGCGATCATCGCTGCGATGCAGAGAGCAACGGCTATTCGCATCGAATCACCTTAGTAGATCGGCCTCGGTCCGTCCGTTTCCCGAGTCTTGTGGAGACCTGAACGCATAGAGCGGGATCGAGATCTGAAGGACCGGACATTCTCGCGCTTTCCCGACCGGGAAAACGAGGGTGGAATGGCGGCTGATCCAGGATGGATTTTCCCGATCGGGAAAAAACATCTTGACTTAGGCCTTTTGCGTGCATATTTTCCCGATCGGGAAAATGATGATGGATCGCCGCGACGAATTGGGTGCAGAATATGTCCGCTGGCTGGGCGCGCTGGTGCGCGCCCGGCGCGAGGCGCTGGGCCTTCGTTTGGACGATTTGGCCGCGGCGACCGGGGTCGGCCGCCGCTTCCTCCACGAGCTCGAGAAGGGCAAACCCTCGTGCCAGCTCGGGCGCGCGCTCGCCGTCGCGGCGGCAGTCGGGATCCGGCCCCGGGAGCTGTTCGAGGAACGGGGCGGGGATGAGGACGAGCTGCCGCCGATGAGCGGCCGCTAGATGCTTCCGGTCTATTTCGAGGATTATCGGGTCGGGACGATCGCTCCGACCGGGGACGGACCGGCCTTTTCCTACGAAAGGGCGTGGCAGGGGCTTCGCGGCGCCTTCCCGGTATCGCTGACCATGCCGCTGGATGAATCCGAGGTCGTGCCGGCACTGTTCGCGCCCTGGGCCGCCAACCTTCTGCCCGAGGCCGCGCAGCTGACCGCTGTCGGTCGCCAGCTTGGCGTGGCGCCGGGCGACCTGATCGGTTTGCTGTCGGAGATCGGGCGCGACACGGCGGGCGCGCTGTCCTTCGGGGCGCCGGGCGCGGTGTCGACGGAGGACTGGCGCGAGGTCGAGGGCGAGGCCGCGCTCGAACGGATCATCGACGAGCTTCCGAGGAAGCCGTTCCTCGCCGGCGAGGACGGCGTGTCGATGTCGCTCGCGGGCGTCCAGTCGAAGCTCGCGGTCGCGGTCGATAGCTCCGGCCGGATCTGCATTCCCCTGAATGGCTCGCCCTCGACCCATATCCTGAAGCCCGACGCCGAACATCTCTGGGGGAGCGTCGAGAACGAAGCCTTCTGCCTCGCGCTCGCGCGGCGCTGCGGGCTCGCCGTGCCAGGGTTCACCACCGGCCGGGCGGGCAAGCGGTCCTATCTTCTGGTCGAGCGCTACGACCGGCGGCGTGTCGACGATGGCTGGCGGCGCACTCATCAGGAGGATTTCTGCCAGGCGCTGGGGCGCTGGCCGGCCGCCAAATATGAGCGCAACCAGACGGGAACGCGCGGGCCGTCGCTGGTCGACCTGGTCGAGTTCGCCCGGCGGCATCTTGGCCCGCGCGACCTGCTCGCTTTGCTCGACCTAGCCGTGTTCAACATCCTTGCCTGCAACACCGACGCGCATGCCAAGAACTATTCGCTCCTGGTCCGCGCCGGCCGTGCGGCGCTTGCGCCCGCTTACGACATCATGTGCGCCGAGCCGTATGAGAATATCACCCGCAACCTGGCGATGACCATCGCTGGAAAGAATCGCGGCGAGCATCTGAAGCGGCGGCACTGGGAGCGTTTCTTCCGCGAGGCGCGCCTCGGCGTTCGGCCGTCGCTGCAACGGGTGGAGCGGCTGGCGGACGCGGTGCTCGCGCAATCCGCTGCCGCCCGGTCGGAGGTCGAGGCGTTGCCCGCCGGAGCGGCCGGCATAGTCGCCCAGTGCGAAGACAGCGTGCGCGCGCGCGCCGAGGCAATGCTCGCCGGCCTTGCCGACGGCAGCGGCGCAGGAGAGGCGGCAGCGGCCGAAACCTGACCCCGGCCGGTCCGAGCCGCGCCGGATTCGCCGAACGGCACGTTCGTGCGTCGGGCGAGCACTACAGCCGACTCGCATTGGTCTCCCATTCCCTGGTCCGTCGCCGGCGCAGGGCCGGCGGGGGAAAGCGGACATGACTCCCACCAAGCTTTTGATCGGCCAGATCCTCGTGGTGTTCGCGATCATGACTCTCGGGCTGTGGGCGGCGACCCAGTGGGCTGCCTGCATGCTCGCCTACCAGCCGCAACTCGGGCCGCACTGGTTCGGGCTTGGGACTTTGCCGGTTTACCGGCCCTGGGCACTGTTCGGCTGGTGGTTCCATTATGACGCCTACGCGCCGGCCGTGTTCGAGAAGGCGGGCGCGCTCGCCGCAGCAAGCGGGTTCATGGGCTGCGGCGCGGCAATTGCCGGGTCCCTCTGGCGCGCGCGCCAGCCGGGCGCGGTCACCACCTACGGCTCGGCGCGTTGGGCGACCGGCAGGGATGTGCGGCGCGCGGGCCTGACCGGCGATACCGGCCTGTTCCTGGGCTGCCTCGGGCACTCGGATCTGCGGCATGACGGGCCCGAGCATGTGCTGGCCTTCGCGCCGACCCGCAGCGGCAAGGGCGTCGGCCTCGTCATCCCGACCCTCCTCTCGTGGACCGGCTCCGCCGTCATTCACGACATCAAGGGCGAGAATTGGGACCTGACCGCCGGCTGGCGTTCGCGTTTCTCGCACTGCCTTCTGTTCAACCCCACAGACGCGAGATCCGCGCACTACAATCCCCTGCTCGAGGTGCGGCGCGGCGCGCGGGAAGTGCGCGACGTCCAGAATATCGCCGACATCCTCGTCGATCCCGAAGGCATGCTCGAGCGGCGCAACCATTGGGAGAAGACCGCCCACGCGTTGCTGGTCGGGGCGATCCTCCACGCGCTCTATGCGGAAGAAGAGAAGACGCTGGCGCGGGTCGCTGGCCTGCTCTCCGATCCGAAGCGCAGCTTCGCTGCGACCCTCAAGGTCATGATGACCACCCCGCATCTAGGCGATGCGGTCCATCCAGTGGTCGCCTCGACCGCGCGCGAGCTTCTGAACAAGTCGGACAATGAACGCTCGGGCGTGCTGTCGACCGCCATGTCCTTCCTTGGCCTCTATCGCGATCCGACCGTGGCCGAGGTCACTTCGCGCTGCGACTGGCGGATCGACGACCTCGTCCACGCGGAGCGGCCGGTCTCGCTCTATCTCGTGGTTCCGCCGTCCGATATCTCGCGGACCAAGCCTCTGGTGCGCCTCCTGCTCAACCAGATCGTCCTGTGTCTGACGGAGCGTCTGCAATCGAGTGAAGCGCGTCCATCGCGGCAGCTGCTGCTGATGCTCGACGAATTCCCGGCGCTTGGCCGGCTCGATTTCTTCGAAACCGCGCTCGCCTTCATGGCAGGCTACAAAATCCGCGCCTTCCTGATCGCCCAATCGCTGAACCAGATCGTCAAGGCCTATGGCGAGAACAATAGCATTCTCGACAATTGCCATGTCCGGGTCGCCTTCGCGACCAATGACGAGCGCACGGCAAAGCGTATTTCGGACGCGCTCGGAACGGCGACCGAGCAGCGCGCGATGCGCAATTATGCCGGCCATCGGCTCGCGCCCTGGCTTGCCCATGTAATGGTGAGCCGGCAGGAGACGGCGCGGCCGCTGCTGACTCCGGGCGAAGTGATGCAGCTCCCGCCCGCCGATGAATTGGTGCTCGTCTCGGGCATGCCGCCGATCCGCGCGAGGAAGCTTAAATATTTCGAGGACCGGCGCTTCACCAACCGGCTCGCCCCCGCGCCGGTGCTCGCCGGCGGCACCTATGCCGACCGTCCGCCGGAGCGCGCGCACGACTGGGCAGGCTGCAGTGCCGAGGCGCTGGTGCCGGCAGCGGATGGGGACGAGGCAGAGGAGGCCAACGGCGACGGGAGCCTTCAGCAGGAGCGCCATCCCGGCCTGCCGGGCGAGGAGGTTCGGCCGCTTGAGACGGATACCAAGGATCCGCTCGGGCTTGGCGAGGATGAAGAGGATTCGCTCGCTGCAAGCGCGCCGCTGCTCCGGGGCCTGGGTTTCGCTCCGGTGGTCGCCGCCGACGCAATCAACCAGGGTGCGGATCGCGGCCACGATCCGCTGCCGAGCTTTGGCGGGAGCGACTGATGGCGCGCGCCGACCTCGTCCGCCACCAGCTCCTTCTTCCGCGCGATTCGAGCGAACGGCTGGAGACGGTGGCGCGCGGCCCGGGCGCATCCAGGTCGCGAATCCTTGCCGCTGCGCTCGCCGCCTTCCTCGGCCGCAAGGGGGCCGACGAAATCGAGCTCCGCTTCATGGCAAGGCTCGACCGGATCTCCAATCAGCTGGCGCGGATCGAACGCAATGGCCAGGTCGAGCCTGAACGCCTGGCCTTGTTCGTCCGCTACATGCTGACGGTCAATGCGCCGCTGGCGCTGGTCCCCGAGGATGCGCAATGAACGCGGCGGAATCTTCGGACCGCAAGCGGTCGATGCTTCGCACGGCCATGGGGCCGGCGATCGCTGCCGCGCTCACGGACCCGCTGGTCATCGAAGTGATGGTCAATCCCGACGGCGCGCTTCGCCTCGATCGCCTCGGTTCCGGGCGTCTGGATACAGGCGCGGTGCTACTTCCGGAGCAGGTCGAGCGAATCATCCGGCTCGTCGCGAGCCATGCGCGCACCGAGGTGCATGGCGGCGCGCCGATCGTCAGCGCCGAGCTTCCATCACATGGCGACGGGCTGGCGGGCGAAAGGTTCGAAGGCTTGCTTCCGCCGGTCGCGACCGGGCCCTGCTTCTCGATCCGCAAGCACGCGTCGCGAATCTACACGCTCGCCGATTATGTGAATGACGGGATCATGAGCGCCGAAGTCGCGCGGCTCCTGAGCCTCGCCGTCGTCGGCCGGCGCAACATCCTCGTCGCCGGGGGCACCAGCACCGGCAAGACCACGCTCGCCAATGCCCTGCTCGCCGAACTCGGGCCGCTCGACGAGCGCGTGATCCTGATCGAGGACACGCGCGAGCTGCAATGCGCGGCGCCCGACACGGTTGCGCTTCGAACCCGTCCTGGCGTGGTGACGATGGCCGATCTCGTGCGCTCGACCCTGCGTCTGCGTCCCGACCGGATCATCGTCGGTGAAGTGCGCGGGGGCGAGGCGCTCGACATGCTCAAGGCCTGGAACACCGGCCATCCGGGCGGGATCGCGACGGTGCACGCCAACAGCGCCCGGTCGGCGCTCTACCGGCTCGAGCAATTGATCCAGGAAGCGGTGGTCGCTGTGCCCCGGCCGCTGATCGCCGACGCGATCAGTCTCATCGTCTTCATCGACGGGCGCGGCGCCGCTCGGCGGATCGCCGGCATCGAATGCGTGCAGGGCCTCGATTCAGCCGGCGACTATGCGCTCGAGCCCGCCGCTCCCGGCCAGTTCAACCCAGCAGGAGAATGAGAATGGCTGTTCGAAGAGTGACCGGTTGCAAGCGCGCCGCCCGGAGCCTCGTTTTTGCCTCGATCATGATGGCGGCCGCCCGGGCGGAGGCGGCGGGCTCGGGCATGCCATGGGAAGCGCCGCTCGAGAAAGTATTGGAATCCGTCCAGGGACCGGTCGCCAAGATCGTCGCGGTGATCATCATCATCACCACCGGCCTCACCCTCGCCTTCGGCGAAACGGCAGGCGGGTTCCGCCGCCTCATCCAGATCATCTTCGGCCTGTCGATCGCCTTCGCCGCGTCCTCCTTCTTCCTGTCCTTCTTCAGCTTCGGCGGCGGGGCCCTGATCTCGTGAGTACGCACCAGCATCCCGAGGGGTTCGAGGCGCCCGTGCACCGCGCGCTCGCCGAACCAATCCTCCTGGGCGGCGCACCGCGCGCGATCGCGATCCTCAACGGCACCGTGTCGGCAGCGCTCGGCCTCGGGCTTCAGCAATGGGCCGCGGGCCTCGCGCTCTGGGCGCTCGGCCATTCGCTCGCGGTGCTCGCGGCCAAGCGCGATCCCGATTTCGCGCCGGTGCTGGTCCGGCACCTGCGGCAGCGGGGCTATCTCTCATGCTGAACCTTCGCGAATATCGTGACCGTTCCGACCGGCTCGCCGACCATCTGCCCTGGGCGGCCCTGGTCGCGCCGGGGGTGGTTCTCAACAAGGACGGCAGCTTCCTGCGAGTCCTCGCGTTCCGCGGGCCGGACCTCGAGAGCGCGACCGACGCCGAGCTGCTGGCGGCCGCGGCGCGGGTCAACAATATGCTGAAGCGCTTCGGCTCGGGCTGGGCCCTGTTCTTCGAGGCCGAGCGTGTCGGGGCGCTGGGCTATCCTGAGAGCAGCTTCCCGGATCCGGCGTCCTGGCTCGTCGATTCCGAGCGGCAGGCGAGCTTCGACGGCGATTCCGACCATCATGAGAGCCTCTATCATCTGAGCCTCACCTGGCTTCCGCCGGCAGACGGCGAGGCGCGGGCCGAGCGGGCCTTGGTCGAGACCGGCAGCGGCGGGCAGGGCCGCGACTGGCGCGAAGCGCTCTCCCGCTTCGTCGCCGACACCGATCGTGCACTCGACCTCTTGTCGGGGCTGATGCCCGAGGTGCGGGCGCTCGGCGATGAAGAGACGCTCACCTTCCTCCACGGCACGGTGTCGGGGTCGCGGTACCGCGTCGCGGTGCCCGAGACCCCGGTCTATCTCGACGCCGTCCTCGCCGACACGCCTTTGACCGGAGGGCTCGAGCCGATGCTCGGCGACCTTCATTTGCGGACCCTGACCCTGCTCGGCTTTCCCGCGCTGAGCCGGCCCGCGATCCTCGACGCTCTCAATCACCAGGATTTCGGCTACCGCTGGGTGACCCGCTTCATCGCGCTCGACCGGACCGACGCCACGAAAGCGCTGACCCGGCTTCGGCGGCAATGGTTCAACAAGCGCAAGTCGGTGACCGCTCTTCTGCGCGAGGTGATGTACAGCCAGCCGGTCCAGCTCACCGACAGTGACGCGGACAACAAGGCCGCGGACGCCGACCTCGCGCTCCAGGAACTCGGCGGCGATCATGTCGCCTTCGGCTATCTCACCACCACGATCACCGTCGCCGACCGCGACCGGGCGGCGGCGGAGGAGAAGGTGCGGGCGGTGGAGCGGGTGGTGAACGGCCTCGGCTTCACCGTGAAGCGCGAGCGGCTGAATGCGGTCGAGGCCTGGCTGTCCAGCCTTCCAGGCCAGGTCTACGCCAATGTCCGCCAGCCTTTGATCCATACGTTCAATCTCGCCCATCTGATGCCGCTCTCCGCGGTCTGGGCGGGCCCGGCATGGAATGCCCACCTTGCCGGCCCACCGTTGCTCCTGGCGGAGACCGGCGGCTCGACTCCGTTCCGGCTGTCGACCCATGTCGGGGACGTCGGCCACAGCATCGTCGTCGGCCCGACCGGCGCCGGCAAATCGGTGCTACTGGCGCTTATGGCGCTGCAGTTCCGGCGTTATCCCCGCGCCCGGATCTTCGTCTTCGACAAAGGCTGGTCGGCGCGCGCCGCGGTTCTGGCGATGGGCGGTGTCCATCACGAACTCGGCGCGTCCGGCGGCGGCGCGCTCGCCTTCCAGCCGCTTCGGCGGATCGATGAAGCGGCGGCCCGAAGCTGGGCCGCCGAGTGGCTCGCCGGCCTGCTCGAACATGAGAAGGTGCCGGTCACGCCGGAGGTGAAGGAGGCCTTGTGGTCGGCTCTGCTGAGCCTTGCGTCGGCCCCGCCGGAGGAGCGGACGCTGACCGGATTGTCGCTGCTGCTTCAATCGAACCGGCTGCGGTCGGCGTTTCAGCCCTACACGCTCGAGGGGCCGTTCGGTGCCTTGCTGGACGCGGCCGAGGACAAGCTTGCGCTGGCCGACGTCCATTGTTTCGAGACCGAGACCTTGATGGCCCGCCCGGGCGCGGCCGCCCCGGTCCTCTCCTATCTGTTCCACCGGCTGGAGGAACGGTTCGACGGCTCGCCGACTCTCCTGCTGCTCGACGAAGCCTGGCTGTTCCTCGACAATCCTCTGTTCGCCGCGCGCATCCGCGAATGGCTCAAGGTCTTGAGGAAGAAGAATGTCGCGGTGGTGTTCGCGACCCAGTCGCTCGCCGACATCTCCACGAGCAGTATCGCCCCGGCGATCATCGAATCCTGCCCGCAGCGGATCTTCCTCCCCAATGACCGAGCGATCGAGCCGCAGGCCCGCGCAGCTTATGAAAGTTTCGGGCTCAACGCGCGGCAGATCGCCCTGATCGCCCGGGCAGCTCCCAAGCGCGAATATTATCTGCAGTCGAACCGGGGCAACCGCCTGTTCGACCTCGCGCTCGGCACGATCGCGCTCAGCCTTTGCGGCGCGTCGGATCCCGCTTCCCAGCGCCTCATCGACCGGCTGCTCGAGGCGTATGGAAGTGCGAATTTTCTTGCCCGCTTCCTCGAGGCGCGCGGCCTCGACTGGGCGACGGCGCTCGTCAGCCGATTTCCCGAACCCAAAGAAGGAGACGTCCAATGAAGGCCATTCCCCCGCTGCTGCGCGTTGCGGCCGCCACCGTTCCGCTCGCATTTGCCGCAATCATCCCCGCGCAGCCGGCGGCCGCACAGATCACCGTCTTCGATCCCGCCAATTATGCGCAGAACCTGCTGCAGGCGGCGCGTGCGCTCGACCAGGTCAACAATCAGCTGCGGTCGCTTCAAAATGAAGCCGCGATGCTTCAGAACATGGCGACCAATCTCAAGACCGTGGATTTTCCGCAGCTTGAACAGCTCACATCGGCGATGAGCCGGATCGACCAGCTGATGAGCGAGGCGCAGGGGATCCAGTTCAAGGTCGACGGCCTCGACCGGCAGATCAGCAGCGTCTTTCCCGGAGAATTGCGCCAGGCGCTGACCGGCAACGAGCAGGTTGCGGCGGCCCGAGCGCGCCTCGACGCCGCGACGGCTTCCTACCGGCAGGCGATGACCGTTCAGTCTCAGGTCGCCGTGAATGTCGGGGAGGATGCCGGAGTCCTGAAGGACCTCGCGGGGAGAAGCCAAAGCGCGGTCGGCGCGCTCCAGGTCGCCCAGGCCGCCAACCAGTTGCTGGCGCTGAGCGTCAAGCAGCAGCTCCAGCTGCAGAGCCTGATGGCGTCGGACTATCGCGAGGCGGCGATCGAGCGCGCCCGCCGGGCCCAGGCGGAAGAGGACGGGCAGGCGATGACCCGCCGCTTCCTCGACGGCGCGCCCGACAAGTGATTGGCGGAGCGGCGCCTGACGCCGCCGCTTCGCCCGCCGCGGGGCTCTTGCGCCCCCTCCAGGAGTCCTGCGGCATCTCTCCACCGGATGATCAAGGAAGCAGCTGCCGGCCATGGGCGACCTCAATGTGATCGACCGCTTCATGGCGGCCTTCATCCACTATATCGACAGCGGCTTCGGGCTGCTGCGCGGCGACGTCGCCTTCCTGACCTCGACCCTGGTCGGGATCGACATCACGCTCGCCGGCCTGTTCTGGGCGATGGGCGGCGAGAATGATGTCCTCGGCCGCTTTTTGAAAAAGATCCTTTATGTCGGCGCGTTCGCGCTGATCATCGGCAGCTTTTCAACGCTTGCGGATATCATCTTCAGATCCTTTGCCGGTCTCGGGATCACCGCGGGCGGGGGCAAGCTATCGGCCGACGATCTGCTTCGGCCGGGGTTCATCGCGCAGGCGGGCTTCGATGCCGCCAAGCCGCTGCTCGAGCAGGTCAGCCAGCTCGTCGGGCCGGTGAGTTTCTTCACCAATTTCCTGACGATCGCGGTGCTGATGATCGCCTGGCTGTTCGTAATCCTCGCTTTCTTCGTGCTTGCGATCCAGCTCTTCATCACGATCATCGAGTTCAAATTGACGACGCTCGCCGGATTCGTGCTCGTCCCCTTCGCTTTGTGGAACCGGACGGGTTTCCTTGCCGAACGCGTGCTCGGCAATGTGATCTCGTCCGGCATCAAGCTGATGGTTCTGGCGGTGATCGTCGGCATCGGCTCGGGTTTCTTCGACGAGTTCCGGACGGCCGCCGGCACCGAGCCGGACCTCACGACGGCGATGAGCCTCGTGCTCG
>Ga0207647_10001066_pt1 | contig 21111 bp, 19 predicted proteins | sample KBSCornC2_FD_184295 | JGI IMG/M metagenome (GOLD analysis project Ga0207647, IMG submission 184295) | Corn rhizosphere microbial communities from Kellogg Biological Station, Michigan, USA - C2 (SPAdes) (version 2) | ecosystem: Host-associated > Plants > Roots > Rhizosphere ... | reverse complement strand
GTGGGGTTCGTCTTCTGCCTCGTGCTCCCGATGCGGAAGCAGCCGGCGCGCGAGCTCCTCCTCTACGAGATCGGGGTCCGGGCCACCTGGCGGCGCCGCGGCGTGGGCCGGCGGCTCATCTCCGCGATGACGGGGTGGATGCACGCCGAGCGCATCGAGATGGCGTGGGTCCTGGCCGGCCACCCCGGCGCCGAGCGGTTCTACGAGGCCTGCGGCTTCCGCCAGGGCGAGGAACCGGCGACGTACCTCGAGCTGCACCTCTGATCCGGCGCGCCGGACCTTGCGCCGCCCTCGCCACCATTGAACGATGGGGCCGCCGGCCGGGAACACCGGAGCGTACCCATGCGGCTCGCAGCGACACTCTTCCTCGTCGGGGCGGCGCTCGGCTGCAGCGCGATCGACTACGGCATCCCGCGCGTCAACGGCGAGTGCTACGGCCAGTGCACGGGCGACCGCGTCTGCAACCGCGACAATGGCCTCTGCGAGCTGAACCCGTGCAGCGCCGGCTGCGGTGAGGGACGGCACTGCGAGGCATCCGGCGCCGTCCCTCACTGCGCCCCCGACGGGAAAAAGTTCTCCATCGCGGCCGAGCCCAAGGCCTGACTCCGCCGTCCACGGGCGGGAGCCCCCGCTCGGAGATGCCGGCGAAACACGGTTGCAGGACCCCTCGGAGCGCCCAGTAGATTCGGCCTCCACGCCTCCAGGGGGCTCCCATGTCCGTCCCGATGGCCATCGCGCTGGCGTCGCTCCTCATCTCCGCCGCCCCATCGACCGAGCGGCAGGACGCCCTCGACTTCAGCAACGGAGCCATGCTGATCGAGGAGTCCGGAAGCTACGGCAGCGGCACCTCCTCCTGGGCCGCCTGGCGGCTCACCGACGGGAGCGAGACCGATGGCTGGGCCACGCCCCAGGGGAAGCCCGCCGGCTCCACGTTCGTCTGGGAGCTGGACTCCACGTGGCGCCTCGACACCTTCGGCCTCAGCACCAAGAACCTCCAGGAGGCTGGCTACCCGGGGGTCAGCGCTCGCAAGGTGGAGCTCTTCGTCGCGCCCGCCTCGGGTTCCTGGAAGAGCGTGGGCACGTTCGAGATCGGCAAGGAGGAGCGCAAGGAGTACCCACTCCCGAAGGGAACACAGGCGGCTCGAGTCAAGCTCGTGGTCCTCGCGAACCACGGCAACGGGGAGTACACGGAAATTTCCGAGGTCGATCTCTTCGGCGAGCGCACCGCACCGATGGTCAACCGCTCCATCGCCGGCGTGTACCAGACGAACTACGGTCCGATGCGCTTCGTGCAGGACGGAGATCGTGTCGCTGGCTGTTACGACTGGAACGGCGACGTGGGCTACGTCCAGGGCTCGGTGAGCGGCCGGGTGGCGCAGGTCACCTGGTCCGAGCCGAAGCCGGACAATCGCCAGGGGCTCGCCACCTTTTCTGTCGGGGCGGACGGCAAGCTCTGGGGCGTCTGGTACGAGAGGGGCGCGCTGGCCGGCACCTGGGAAGGGCCCCGGACCACCGAGGACAAGGCGCCGAAGTGCATACCGGCGCGGAAGAACCAGGTCACCGAGGAGCTCCAGCGGAGCGGGAAGGCGGTGCTCTACGGCATCCGGTTCGCCACCGGCTCGGATCTCCCGCTCCCGGAATCCCGTCCGACCATCGACGAGCTCGCGTCGGCCCTGAAGGCCACTCCGGCCCTGACGGTGGAGATCTCCGGGCACACCGACAACACCGCGAGCGCCGAGCACAACCTGGATCTCTCGAACCGCCGGGCGAAGAGCGTGGTCGCCGCCCTGGTGAAGTCGGGCATCGCCGAGGCGAGGCTCCAGCCGAAGGGATATGGGCTCACGCGACCCGTCGCGGACAACGGGACGGCGCAGGGCCGCGCGCTCAACCGCCGCGTCGAGGTGTCGGTCGTGAAGTGACGGCCTCGCTGCCTGCTCCGAGCGACCGATCTGCGGCCGTCGACCTGGCGCTCATGCCCCGTACGGAAGCAGCCCCGCGTTGATGGCCTCCCACGCCGCACGCAGCGCAGCGAGGTCGTCGGGCCGCCGTCGCGCCAGATCCGCCTGCTCGTGCACGTCCACCGCCAGGTCGTACAGATGGTCGGCGGCATCGGGCGTGCGGACGTACTTGAGGTCACCCCGACGCAGAGCGCGCTGATCCTTCATTCGCCAGAACAGGTCACGCCGAGGCACCGGCTTGCCGTGGACGAGGTGGTCGACGAGGCTGACGCCGTCGAGCGGATGGCTCGGGTCGGGCTTCGCGCCGGCGAGCTCGAGAAACGTGGCCGTCCAGTCCATCGTGACGACCGGCTCGTGAACGACCTGCCGGCTGCGTAGCCGGCCTGGCCAGCTCACGAGGGTCGGGACGCGGATGCCGCCCTCGAGGACCTTGCCCTTCGAGCCCGACAGCGGCCAGGTGTACGAGAAACGCTCCCCGCCATTGTCACTGGCGAAGAAGATCATCGTCTCCTCGAGCTGCCCGCTGCCCCTGAGGGCCGACACGACGCTGCCCACGGCCTTGTCGAGGTCCTCGACCATCGCCTGATACGTCTTGATCGAGCCGCCGTCGGTGTGAAACAGGACTCTGCGTTCACCGGCCTTGATGCGCGCCGTCAGGCCGGCGCTGACGGTCTTGTCGCCAGGCCCTTCCCAGGGCCAGTGCGGCGTCGTGAAGTTGAGGTTGAGCATCCACGGATCGGAACGCCGCTGGCGAACGAAGAGCGCGGCCTTCTCGGTGAGGATCTCGGTGTAGTAGCGGAGGTCCTGGTGCTCGACTTCGCCTTCGTACAGGTCGTACCGACCCTCGAGATCGACCTTCGAGAAGTAGTCGATGGCCCCGCCGAAGTTTCCGAAGAACTCGTCCCAGCCGACACGCGTGGGGCTGAACCACGGCAGGTGGCCGCAGTGCCACTTGCCGATCATCGCGGTGTGGTAACCGGCGCTCTTGAGCAGCGACGCGAGGGTCGGATGGTCGCGCGGGATCCCGTCGATCTCGGTCGCGGCAGCGATCGGCTCCCTCAGGCCGCCAGCAAGACGCCCCGGATAGCGTCCGGTGTAGAGGCCGAAGCGCGTCGGCGAGCACACCGACGACGCCGCATACCCCTGAGTGAAGCGCACTCCCGATGCGGCGAGCCGGTCGAGATTCGGGGTGCGGATGGTCGGGCTGCCGTAGCAGGAGAGGTCCGCCCAGCCCAGGTCATCGGCGAGAATGACGAGGAGGTTGGGAGGCCGGAGCGGCTTCGCGGTCGACCAGCTGGGTGCCAGGCCAGCAACGAGCCCCGCTCCAGTCGCTCCGAGCAGGCCGGTGAAGCGGCGCCGGGACATTCCGTCCGGCTGGTCATCGTGTCCGGACATGCCGCCCTCTCTCGGTCTTTCGACCCGGTCTCGCCGAGCGGTGGCCTGACACACCCCTCGGGGCCGAGGATCTCACATCAGGTCGAGGCGGCGGCGAAGCCTCACGACCCTCGGTGCGGCGGACGGCGGGCACGCCGACTAAGGTGTCGGAATCGCAGGGAGGTGGCCGTGTCCGAGGTTGGGTCCGCGCTCGACGATCTGCTCCGGCTGCTCGACCTCGAGCCGCTCGAGGTGAACCTCTTCCGTGGCCAGTCCCGGGACCTCGGTGGGAAGGCCGTCTTCGGAGGACAGGTCATCGGCCAGGCGCTGGTCGCCGCGAGCCGGACGGTGGAAGGGCGCTTGCCGCACTCTCTCCATGCCTACTTCCTCCGGCCCGGAGACATGGCCCGTCCCATCGTCTACGAGGTGGACCGGGTGCGGGACGGGAAGAGCTTCACCGCGCGCCGGGTGCAGGCCATCCAGGGCGGCGAGGTGCTCCTGAGCATGATCTGCTCCTTCCAGGTGCCGGAGGTCGGCTTCGAGCACCAGGCGCCGATGCCCGAGGTCCCCGCGCCCGAATCGCTCCGTCCGCGGCGCGAGCTGGTCCAGGAGTGGCTCGCCGCCGTACCGGAGGTCCCTCCTCGCCTTCGCGAGGCGTTCGAGCGACGCACCGCGGTCGAGTTCCGCCCGGTCGAGCCGCGGAACCCGCTGCTGCCCATGGTGGACCCGCCGCGGCAGGACTACTGGGTGCGCGCGAGCGGACCGCTCCCCGATGCCCCGCTGCTCCACGCCTGCGTGCTCGCCTACGCGTCGGACTTCAGCCTGCTCTCGACGGCGCTGCGGCCGCACGGCGTGTCGTGGCTCACGCCCGGCCTCGCGGTGGCGAGCATCGACCACGCGATCTGGTTCCACCGCCCGTTCCGCATCGACGAGTGGTTGCTCTACTCGATGGACAGCCCGACCGCGCAGGGCGGACGCGGGCTCTCCCGCGGGCAGTTCTTCGACCGTTCCGGCCGGCTGGTGGTGAGCGTCGCGCAGGAGAACCTCATGCGGCGCCTCGGAAGCTGAAGGCCACGAGCCGTCGGCGGCGGAGGGCCCGTCGCCGGAACGAGGAACCTGGCGGAGGAGCAGGCGTGCGTTCCTCCGAGAGGGCTCGACCGCAGTGGCTCGATACGGGCCGGGCTCGTTAGACAGGGCGAATGTCGGACGAGCTCTTCACCGCGCTGCTCCCCGGCTCGGGCCTCCGGGTCGTGGCGGCGCTCACCACCGAGGTGTCGCGTGAGGCCAGACGCCTCCACCAGGCCGAGGCGGGCTCGGCGGCTCTGCTCTCGGAGGGACTGACCGCCGTCGCGCTTCTCGGCGCCCTCCACAAGGAACCGACCCGGGTCAGCCTCCAGCTGGAATGCGACGGTCCGGTCCGCGGCCTCCTCGCGGACGCCGAGGGCGGCTGGGTGCGCGGATATGTCAAGAAGCCGCTCCTGGCGGTGCTCGGCGCCGAGGGGACCTTCCACTGGCGGCCACTGCTCGGGAACAACGGCTACCTCTCGGTCATCCGTGATCTCGGCGAGGGCGAGGTCTACCGGAGCAGCGTGGAGCTGGAGGCCTTCGAGCTGGGAGGGGACCTCGAGCGCTACTTCGCGGTCTCCGATCAGGTCGAGTCGGTGGTCCGCATCCGCACCGTCCCCGTCGGTCTGGAGGTCCTCGGCGCAGTGGGAGGCCTCCTCCTGCAGAAGCTTCCAGGCGGGGACGCCGGTGCGCTGGCCGACGCAGGGCGCCACCTGAGCACGCAGCTGCTCGACCGTGCGCTCGTCGAGGCGAACGGCTCCGGGCCGGCGCTCCTCCGAACGCTCTTCCCGGGCGCGGAGGTGGACGTCCTCGCCAAGCGACCGCTCGAGTTCCGCTGTGGCTGCTCACGGGAGCGGGTCCACCGGGCGCTCCTCGCCCTCGGACGGGCAGGGCTGGAGGACCTCCTCGCGACGGACGGTCGAGCGGAGGCGACCTGTGAGTTCTGCACCACCCGGTACGTCATTCCGGGCGACGAGCTGCGAACGCTGATCGCCGGCGCGTCGCCGGGCTAGGCTCTGCCGTGTCCATGCCTTCCCGATCGACCCGGCGCCCACCGGACCCCGACCCCGCGCTCTCGTCCCAGGGCGAGCTCCCCCGGGAATTCCTCGGACAGGACCGGAGCGGCCCGCGCACCCTGGTCCGGGAGATGACCTGGGCCCAGTTCGACGGGGCGGTGCACGCGATGGCCGGGGAGATCTCGGCGACGTACACCTGTGACCTGGTGGTGGGCATCGCGCCGGGCGGCCTCTACGTCGGGTCGGCCGTGGCCAGCGCGCTGGGGAAGCCGTTCCATCCGGTGCGCATCCTCGGCAGGACCCGCGACCCGCTCACCGGCCGGATGCCCAAGGTGATGGCGATGCCGCCTGAGGTGAAGGGCGCGCGGATCCTCCTGGTGGACGACGTCATCGCCTCGGGCATGACGCTGAGGCGGGCGATCGACCTCGCGCGCAAGGCGGGGGCCCGGCAGATCCGCACCGCGACGCTGCTCTCCAGAGACCAGGGCGCGTCGTCGGACTGGACGGTGCTGGTGATGGAGGGACCGCTGGTCTTCCCCTGGGACTACGGTCCGGTCGCCGAGGACGGACGCTTCGATCTCGCGCCGGAGCCGGCGCCGACGTCGCCGCGCGCCCGGTCGCGGGCGTGATCATCGGCACCGCCGGGCACGTCGACCACGGCAAGACGTCGCTGGTCAAGGCTCTCACCGGCATCGACACCGACCGGCTTCCCGAGGAGAAGCGTCGAGGAATCACGCTCGAGCTCGGCTTCGCCCACCTCGCGCTTCCCGACGGCACGGTGGCCGGGGTGGTGGACGTCCCCGGACACGAGCGGTTCGTGAAGGCGATGGCGGCCGGCGCGGGCGGCGTCGACCTCGCCATCTTGGTGGTCGCGGCGGACGAGGGGGTCATGCCGCAGACCCGCGAGCACCTCGACATCTGCCAGCTCCTCGGAGTCCGGGCGGGAGTCGTCGCCCTCACCAAGAGCGACCTCCTCGCCGGACTGGGGGACGACTGGCGGGCCCTGCTCGACGCGGACCTGACCACCTTGCTCGCGGGGAGCGTGCTGGAGCAGGCCGAGGTGGTCCCGGTCTCGGCCCGCACTGGCGAGGGGCTGGACGCGCTCCGCGCGGCCCTGGGGCGAGCGGCGGCGACGGTGCAGCGCCGTCCCGCCGACGGTCCGCTCTTCCTCCCGGTGGACCGGGCGTTCACCATCAAGGGGTTCGGCACCGTGGTCACCGGCACGCTCCTCTCGGGCATGGTCGAGCCCGAGGCCTCCGTGTCGCTCCTCCCCGGTCTGCCCGGGCCGTTCCGGGTGCGCGGTGTCCAGACCCACGGCCAGACGGTCGCGCGCGGGGCGGCGGGCCAGCGCACCGCGGTGAACCTGCCCGGCGTGGCGACGCAGGACGTCCGGCGAGGAATGGTGCTGGTGCGCGCGGGAGAGCTCCCCGAGACGCGCTCGCTGGACGTCGAGCTCACCCTGCTTCCCGCGGCGGAGGCTCCGCTCGGACGCCGCCGCACGCTCCTCCTCCATCTCGGCACGGCGCAGGTGGAGGCGCGGCTCACGCTGCTCGACCTCCCGGAGCTCGCCCCCGGGGAGACGGGGCTCGCGCAGCTCCGGCTGCAGGCGCCCGTGGCCGCGCTCCCTGGTCAGCGATTCATCCTTCGGGGCGCGCGACCGCTTCCCGGCCGTGGGGCAACGCTCGCCGGTGGACGGGTGCTCACCATCGGCGCGCCCAGGCGGCGTCGGGGCGCGACCGAGCTGCTCGCTCCGATGCGCGGAGAGGACCTGGATGCGCGGCTGGTCTGGCTCGCGCGCCAGGCCGGGTACCGGGGCATGACCTCGAGCGAGCTCGCGGTGCGGACCGCCAGCGCGCCGAAGACGGTTCAGCGCGCGCTGGACGTGCTGAGCAGCAAGGGCCAGGTGCTGCTGGTCGATCGCGAGCGTCGGCTCTACCTCGCCGGAGAGACCTTCACCGCGCTACAGGCTCGGGCTCTGGCGCTGCTCCAGTCCTTCCACGACCGCGCGCCGCTGGAGGATGCGCTCCACCGCGAAGAGCTCCGGCAGCGCCTCTCGCACGATCTGGACCCGCGGCTCCTCGGACGGCTGGTGCAGGCGCTGGTCGAGCGGGGGGCGGTGGAGTCGATCGGCGAAGGGCTGCGGCTGAAGGGCAGGGGACGGAGCCTGTCGCTGGACGAGGAGGCCGCACGGACCAAGGCGGTGGCCGCGATCGCGGCGGGTTCGCTGGCGCCGCCGACGCTCGCGGAGATCGGGCGGATGCTGTCGCTCCCCGTCGAGCGCGTCGCGGGGCTGCTGCAGGGGCCCCTCGCCGACCACACGGTGGTGAAGGTGAGCGAGGAGCTGTGCTTTCACGGCTCAGCGATCGCCGAGCTGAAGCAGCGCCTGGTCGCGCACCTGACCGAGCACAAGGAGATCACCACGCAGCAGTTCAAGGAGCTGGTGGGCGGAAGCCGGAAGTTCGTCATCCCGCTGTCCGAGTACTTCGACCGGGAGAAGGTCACCCTCCGGGTCGGCGAGAAGCGGCTCCTCCGGCGGTCCTGACCGGCAGAGACCTCGTCCATCCTCTCGTCGAGGTGCCAGACACCTCGCGCGCTCGAGTCGCCAGCGCAGGTGTCAAACACCTCCGATTCGCGTTAGTTAATTCGAGAGGTTACAGACAAAGTTGCTTCCGTGCATCAAATAACTTACCAGTCAGTTAGATGGAGAGAGCGCAGACTCCAAGGCGTTGGGAGCGCCGGAAGGAGGCGCGGCCGGCGGAGATCGTCGCCGCCGCCCTGCAGCTCTTCTCGGACCGCGGCTTCGCCGCCACCCGTCTCGAGGACGTCGCGACCGTCGCCGGCGTCAGCAAGGGGACCGTCTACCTCTACTTCGAGAGCAAGGAGCAGCTCTTCGAGGCGGTGGTCCGCGAGGCCGTCACCCCCAACATCGCGCGCGCCGAAGCCCTGGTCGATGCGTTCGAGGGCCCGACGCCCGAGCTGCTCCGCTCCCTCTTCGCCTTCCTCGCCGAGGTGCTCGAGACGCCCATCACCGGCGTCATGAAGCTCATCGTCTCCGAGTCGGGCAACTTCCCGCAGCTCGCGCGCATGTACGCGTACCTCGTGCTGCGACGAGCGTTCGCCCTCATGCGCCGGATCCTCGAGCGCGGTGTCACCCGCGGCGAGTTCCGCCCGCTCGACGTCGAGGCCACGGTGCCGCTCGTGATCTCGCCCATCGTGCTCCTCGGCGTGTGGAAGCACTCCTTCGGCCTGCACACCGATCTGGCGCTCGACCGTCGCCGGGTCCTCGAGGCGCACTGCGAGATCTTGCTCCGTGGTCTCGCCCCGCAGCTGGGAGGTCGTCCATGAAGCTCGCGCTCATCCTCGTCGCCGCGGCCGCACTCGCCGGATGCAGCCGCCCCGAGGGCGTCTTCCACGGGTGGGCCGAGGCCGACGAATCCCGCGTCGCTCCGCTCACCACCGGGATCCTCACCCGGCTCGCCGTCGAGCGTGGTCAGGCCGTCGACGCAGGCACCGTTCTCTTCACCCAGGACTCCGACGCCGAGCGCGCCGCCCGCGACGAGGCCGCGGCCCGCCTCGCCCAGTCCCAGGCCCAGCTCGCCAACCTCGAGGCCGGCGGCCGCACGACCGACCTCGACGCCGCGCTCGCCCAGGTTCGCGAGGCGAGGAGTGCGCTCGAGCTCGCCCAGTCCGACCTCCGGCGTACCGAGCAGCTCGCGAAAGACGGCGCCGCCACCCAGCAGCGCCTCGACGTGTCGAGATCCAACTCCGATCAGTCCGCCGCCCGGCTCCGCTCCGCCGAGGCCAGGCTCCGGAGCCTGCAGATCCCACTGGGCCGCATCCAGGAGATCGAGGCACAGAGAGCTGTCACCGAGATGGCCCGCGCCGCCCTCGCGTCGGCGGAGTGGAAGCTCCAGCAGCGCACCGGGTCGGCTCCGCTCCCGGGTCGGGTGCTCGACACCTACTACCGCACCGGCGAGATGGTCCCCGCGGGCGCGGCCGTGCTCTCGATCTTGCCCGACGGTGCGCTCCGGGTCCGGTTCTTCGTCCCCGAGCCGCAGCTGCCCTCGATCCGCCTCGGCGCTCCGGTGCGCGTCACCTGCGACGGCTGCCCGGCCCCGCTCGACGCCCAGGTGAGCTTCGTGTCGCCGAAGCCCGAGTACACCCCGCCCGTCGTCTACGCGGGCGACGCCAAGAGCAAGCTCGTCTTCCTCGTCGAGGCCCGCTCCTCGGCCCTGCAAGGCCTCCACCCCGGCCAGCCCCTGGACGTCCAGGTGGCGCGATGACCGAGTCCCCTCCGCTCGCCATCGACGTTCATGGACTGCGCAAGTCCTTCGGTCCGCGCGCGGTGGTGCAGGGGCTCGACCTCCGGGTGGCCCGGGGACAGATCTGCGGTTTCCTCGGTGCCAACGGCAGCGGGAAGACCACGACCCTGCGAATGCTCTGCGGCCTCCTCACGCCCGACGCCGGCGAGGGGACCTGCCTCGGCCTCGACGTGCGCAAGGACGCTCCTCGCATCCGCCGCCGGGTGGGCTACATGACCCAGCGCTTCTCCTTCTACGAGGACCTCACCGTCCAGGAGAACCTCGACTTCGTCGGCCGCCTCTACGAGTTGCCTGACCGCGAGGCGCGCATCGCCGCCGTCCTGGAGCGGGCTGGCCTGACCGACCGGCGGTCGCAGCTCGCCGGCGAGCTCTCCGGTGGATGGAAGCAGCGGCTCGCGCTGGCGGCCTGCGTCCTCCACGAGCCGGAGCTCCTGCTCCTCGACGAGCCCACCGCCGGCGTGGATCCGAAGGCGCGGCGCGAGTTCTGGGACCTCATCCACTCCCTGGCCACCGAGGGCATCACCGTCCTGGTCAGCACGCACTACATGGACGAGGCCGAGCGCTGCCACCGCATCGTCTATCTGTCCGGGGGCAAGCTCGTGGTGGAGGGCTCGGCGCCCGAGGTGATCGCCCGGTCCGGGCTCATCACCTTCGTCGGCACCGGCGAGGCGCTGTCCGAGGCCTCTGCGGCCCTCGAGCGCGCTCCGGGCGTCGAGTCGGTGGCGATGTTCGGTCAGACCCTCCGGGTGAGCGGCACCCATCGCGACACGCTCGAGCAGGCCCTCCGGCCGTGGCGCTCCCGCCCGGGCCAGAGCTGGACCGAGGAGCCCCCCTCGCTGGAGGACGTGTTCATCCACCTGCTCTCGGACCGGAGGTTCGCCGCATGAACCTCTCGTTCCATCGCTTCGTCGCGGTCCTGCAGAAGGAGCTCATCCAGGCACGGCGCGATCGCTTCACGCTGGCGCTGATGATGGGGATGCCGCTGGTGCAGCTGTTCCTCTTCGGCTTCGCCATCAACACCGACCCGAAGCACCTGCCCACCGCACTGGTGATGGGCGACGACTCGCGCACCGCACGCTCGGTGGTCGAGTCGATGCGGGCGACGGAGTACTTCGACATCTCGCAACCGGTGTCTCCGGCCGAGGCCGAGCGCGCGATGGCCCGGGGTGACGTGCTGTTCGTCCTCGAGCTGCCGGTGGACTTCGCCCGTCGGGTGGAGCGCCGCGAGCATCCCGCGGTGCTCCTCGCCGCCGACGCCACCGACCCCACCGCGGTGAGCAGCGCCTTCGCCGCGGCGGCCGGCGTGGGACAGGGGCTCCTCGCGCGCGATCTCCCGGGCGCCGGTCCTCCCCCGCAACCGTTCGAGTGGCGGGTCCACCGCCGCTACAACCCCGAGAGCATCACCGCTTACAACATCGTCCCCGGGCTGATCGGCACGCTGCTCACCTTCACCCTCGTCGTCATCACTGCCCTGGCGGTCACCCGCGAGCGCGAGCGCGGGACGATGGAGAACCTCCTCGCGATGCCGGTCCGCCCGCTCGAGGTGATGCTGGGCAAGATCGTCCCCTACATCTTCCTCGGCTACGTGCAGGTCGTGCTCATCCTCGCGGCGGCGGTGGGTGTGTTCCACGTCCCGGTGCACGGCTCGGTGCTCCTGCTCCTCCTCGGCCTCGGCCTGTTCATCGCCGCGAACCTCGCCGTGGGGTTCACCTTCTCCACCCTCGCCCGGAACCAGTTGCAGGCGATGCAGATGGCGGTGTTCTTCATCCTCCCGTCCATCCTCCTCTCGGGTTTCATGTTTCCCTTTGCCGGCATGCCATCCTGGGCGCGGGTCATCGGTGAGATGCTTCCCCTCACCCACGCGCTCCGGCTCATCCGCGGCATCCTTCTCAAGGGGAACGGACTGGTCGACGTCGTCCCGCACCTCTGGCCCCTGATGGCGTTCTCGGTGGTGGTGGGAACGCTCGCGATTCGCGGCTACCGGCAGACGCTCGACTAGACTCCAGATGCACCGCAGGAGCTCGCCGCTGACGACCGCCGGCCCCGACGACACCTCCCTCAACCGACTCTCGGTCCTGGACTGGATCGGCGTCCTGCTGGTGGCAGCGTCGGCGCTCGTGTCCCTGGTCGTGCCGATCGTGGTCGCGCCGATGTTCGGGCGGCTGTCCGAGTCGCTCGGCTCGCCCCCGCCGTCGCCCGGTCGCTGGCTGCTCCAGGGCTGGGTCCCGGTCGCGCTCGGGGTCGGACCGCTCGTGCTGGTCGGCTACGCACTCGCCGTCCGCCAGTCGATCATCCGGCGCCGGGTGCTGCTGGTGCTCGCCTTCGCGCTGACCGTGCTGGCGGGGGTCGTCTTCCTCTTCGCGCTCTACACGACGCTGTTCAGCATGGCCGGCGCGCCGACCGGATGAGGCCCTGGGCGGGCCGATCCAGGTCGAACGACGTCAGGTCAACGACGATGGAAATTTCCGTCAACCAGAGGGCAGAGCCCCGTCACCCCGTTGTCAAACCAGGGGGGATCCGTTATTTGCCCCTCCGGGTTCGCTTGGCTCTCTGAAGAGGTTCCCCCCCACCGCTTCAGACGAGGAAAGAGCGAGCTCGTCGTAGAAGGCCTGTGGCCCGGCGTCCGTCGCGGATTGCCGGGCTGCTTCTTTTCGGGGGTCCCGAGCTCAGACGCCGTTGTTCAGCTGGCGCCGGCGAGCCCGGAGGGCCTCGGTGAGCAGGTCCGTGGCAGAGCGGCGACCGGAGCTCGGTGCCTCCGCCGCCTCGGTGACCTCGGTCACTGGTGGCTGGGGCTTCGGCGTGGGCTTCCGGGGCTGCGCGGCCGCCTTGCTGCCCTCGGCGGGAGTGGTGGCGGACTGGATGCGGAACTTCAGTCGGTACTGCTGCTCGCAACCGGGGCCGCAGAACCAGCCGACGTTCGCGAGGAGGACGCCACCGGCGGCGCGGAGCTCGTCCTCGGTCGCGCCGGCGATGGTGGTGCGGCAGCGGGTGCACTGCTGTCCGGTCGGCTCCTCCGGTCTGGCAGCGCGAGAACGAATCCACTTCAGCACCACGTGTCGACTCCGTTTCCCCGCTCCACGAGGACAAGGGTGGACGAGCCGAGACCTCTGGACAAGAGAGTCACCCTCCTCCCAGAGACTGCACCCCCCGGGGTCTTCACGACCTTTGTCATCGACCCAGGGGAGTGGGTCGCCCGGGAACGGCTTTTCCCGGGCTCGTCGGGCGCTGCGTCGGGGGTGCCGAGAGAGACCTGACTTCGAGAGCCTGAATTGCTCCGGACGGTTGCAAGAGCGCACACCGCCAGACGCCGTCCGGTGGCCTTGGCCGACTCAGTCCCGGCCGAGTCCGCGGGCAGCTGCCTTGCGCACCTCGCTGTCGGCGTCTCCGAGCGCGGCGCGAAGGGCGGCCCGCGCCTCCGGCGACTCGAGGTGGACCAGCGACTCCGCCGCGGCGCGGCGCACGGACCGGTTCTCGTCCTTCACCATGGCGGCGAGGCGCTTTCCGGCGGTGTCGTCACGGGCGAAGGTGCGGAGCGCCTCGGCAGCCGCGGTGCGCACCTCGGCAACCGTGTCGCGCGAGGCCTCGAGCAGGGCGGGCGGAGCGCTCCCGAGCCCCTCCAGCTCCCCGAGCGCCTCCACCGCGGCCACCCGCACGTCGGCGACCGGATCCTTGATCGCCCGGGAGAGGGCCGGGGCCGCCCGTGCGTCCTCGAGGTGGCCCAGCGCCTGCGCAGCCTCGGCGCGGATCTCGGGGACCGAGTCGCCCAGCGCCGTGGAGAGCAGCGGGAGAGTCCGGGTGTCTTCGATCGACGCGACGCTGCGCAGCGCCGCCAGACGAACCTCGGGAACCGCATCGCCGAGGGCCTTCTTCGCGGCGTCCAGCGCCGCGGGGTCCTCCATCTGCGCGAGCGCATGCAGCGCGGCGGTCCTCACCTCGGCGTCCCGGTCCGTCGCCAGGCCGAGGAGCGCGGGAACGGCCTTGCGGTCCTCGATGTCGCCGAGCGCCTCGGCCACCGCGGCCCGCACGCCGGCATCCGGGTCCTGGCGCCGCGCGAGGAGCGAATCCACCGCGGCGGGGTCCTCCGATGCGCCGAGCGCGTCGGCCGCTGCCCGTCGCACCCCGGAGTCGGCATGTGCGAGGGCGCCCTTCAGCGCCGGAGTGTTTCGCGGGTCCTGGGAGCGGCCCAGGGCCCAGGTGGCGGCTGCGGCGACCGCCGGCGTGCCGTCACGGAGCGCCCCGACCAGCGCGTCCCGGCCGGCGCCCTCGCCATGGACTCCCAGCCCGTACGCCGCAGCCTCCCGCGTCGCCGGCGCGGGTGAGCGGAGCGCGGTGGTGAGCCGGGTCAGGGCCTCCGGCGCCTGACTGTCTCCGAGCCAGACCGCCGCCGCGCGCCGGACGCAGGGACGGGGGTCGCCGAGCGCGTCTCCCAGGACCCCGATGACCTCGGGCGCCTTCACCGGCCCGCGAGCCGGGACGGGCAGGGCCTCTTCCCCGGCGAGGCGCTGGCGATTGAGGTCCCAGCTCCAGTTGCCGCCCTGCGAGAGTCGGTCCACCGCCAGGGTGCACAGCCGCGCGTCGCCGGTCCGGAGCGCCTCGAGCGTGGCGCGCACCTCGGGCTCGCTCGGCCCGGGCTGGCTGAGCGCGTGGAGCCCGTGACGGGAGCGGTGCGTGTGGGAGCGGGCGTGAACAGTTCCCGCGCCGGCCAGGACGGCCAGCGCCCAGATCGCCAGCCAGCGGCGCATCAGTCCCTCTGGCCGAGCGCCTGGGCTGCGGCGCGCCGGACGGTGACGTCCTTGCTCTGCATCGCGGCGATGAGCGCCTGGAGCGCAGCCCCGTCACGGATGTCGGAGAGCGCCTCGACTGCCGCGCCGCGCACGTCGGCGTCGGAATCCTCGAGCAGCGCCTTCAGCTGCGGGACCGCCTTCGGATCGCGGATCTGCCCGAGGGCCTCGGCGGCCTGCTGGCGGACGTCGGCGCTCGAATCCTTGGTGGCGTCGAGGAGGCCCTGTGGGGCCGCCTTCAGCTCCAGCTCGGCGAGGCCGGCCGCGGCGGCGACGCGGACCTCGGCGTTCTCGTCCTTGAGCGCGGACACGAGTCCGTCCTGGGCAGACGGATCCTGGTAGCGCGCGAGCGCATGGACCGCCCGGGCGCGGACCTCGACATTCGGGTCCTTCACCAGCTTCGCGAGGGGTGCGAGCGCGCGCCGGTCGCCCCTCTGGGAGAGGCCCTCCATCGCAGTGAGACGGACGCGCAGGTCGGAGTCGCCGAGCAGCTTGATGAGGGGCTCACCGGCGGCCGGCTCGTCGAAGCCGATCAGGGCCTCGGCGGCCTCGCGGCGAACGGCCGGATTCGCATCGCCCGCTGCCTTGGTCAGCGCGGGGATGGCCTTCGGGTCCTCGAGGTTCCCGAGGGCCTCCACCGCCGACTTGCGGACCTCGACGTTCCCGTCGCCGAGGAGGCCGGACAGAGGCTCGAGCGCGCGCGCCTCGCCGATGCGGCCGAGCGACTCGGCGGCGGCCTGGCGCACGCCCGGGTCGGAGTCCTTCAGCGCGGCGATGAGCGCGTCGACGGTCTTCGGATCGGCCTGCTGGGTGCGGCCCTGCGAATGACGCCCGTGGCCCATCCGGGCATGCGACCGGCGGATGGCGTCGCGGGCCTGGCGCTGCGCATCGCGGGCGATCCGCTCGGCGTCGCGGCGCATCCGGTCCACGTCCGTCGCGGAGGGCCCCATGGGGGGCTTCGGGGCGATCGCCGGGCGTGGAGGCGCAGGCGGGAGCGGATCGGCCAGCGCCAGGACCGGCGAGACGGTCCAGGTCCGCGGCACGGGGGCCACGGCCGGAGTTGCGGCGTACACGGGCGCGGCGGCGGCGGAGACGGGCATGGCGCTCGCCACGGTCACCGGGGCGGCCGGAGGGGCGGCGAACACGGCAGCGGTGCCCGGCGCGGACGGGGTCGAGGGCACGACCGCGGCGCGTGGCCCGCGCTTCTCGGTCGCGCGGGACTTCGGATCGGGCGCCGGGGTGCGCGTGGTCGACGGAGCGACCGCATCCGGAGGACGAGGCGCAGACCTCCGCGCCGGGTCCGGAGCAGGAGCCGTGGCGTCGGCGGGGGAGACCTCGCCGCCTCCGCCGGACTCGTCGAGGGTTCCCTCGAGAACCTCGCGGTCCAGCGACTGGACGGCGATCACGGTTCGCGATGCGTTCCGGAGCGTGGCTCGGTCGGCGCCTCCCGCGGTGACGGGCTCGGGGGCGGCGCGCACGCCGGGGGCGATGAACACGGTCAGGAGGAGAAGCAGGGCCATCCCGCCGACGTGCCAGGGACGGAGGCGCTCGACCTCGTCCGCGCCGCGCTCGAGCAGCCGGGTGACACGAGCGAGGAGCTGGCTGGGATGCTCGGCCATCCCGGCGAGCGGGAGGGTGGTGGCGCGTCCATCGAGCCAGGCCGCGACCGAGGCCAGGCCACGGGCGACGTCGAGGCCCGAGCCGTTGCGGGCAGCTGCCCAGTCGTCACAGAGGAACTCGGCCACCTCCTGCATGCGCGCGCGGGCCAGCCGGTTCAGCGGCTGGAAGAAGAAGAGCTGCTCGAGCACCGTGCCCGTCACGAGCCACACCGGATCCAGCCGGCGGAGGTGGGCGAGCTCGTGGGCGAGGACGCTGCGCTGCTGGCCGGCGTCGAGCTCGAGGAGTGCTTCCGCGGGCAGGCAGATCTCGGTCCATCCGAGAGCGACCGGGCTCTTCAGCCCCTCGGACGTGGTGAGGCGGACGGGGCGGACGTGCCCGACGTCGCGGCACAGCCCCTCGAGGCGGGCGCGCACCATGGGGTCCATCACCGGGGTCCGCTCGCCCAGCGCGGTCAGCAGGCGCGCCCGGAGCACCGCCAGCCGGAGGAGGAACGCGCTGGCGACCACCGCCCAGCCGAGGAAGGCGAGGCCGGCGGGCGACAGATGGGGGACGGCGAGGGTTTGTCTCGGCGCAGGGAGCGCCGGAGTGTCGTTCGCCAGGACGGGCGCCGCGGTGGAGGGAGCCCCGGCCGGAACGGCGGGGGTGGCCGGGACCGCGGGCACGGCAGGAACGGCCGGTACTGCCGGGACCGCGGGCAGCACAGGCGCGGTCTCGGCCGCCGCGCTCGGAGGGAGGTGCCCGACCGGCAGGGGATGAGGGCGGACGCCGCGGGCCACGATCGCGATGCGTGGCTCGAGGTCCGTGGCGGGTGGGGTGGCGGGGGCAGGAGTGAGGCCGGTGAGCGCCGGCACCCGGAGCTCGGTGGCACCGCCGACCGGAGTGAGGCCGGCCGCGAGCTGGAGCGTCGCGGTGACGAGACCGCCGACGAGCGCGGTACGCCACGCGAGGTCGCGGAGGCGGAGCGAGCGGAGCAGGCCGGCGCGCTCGGCGAGCCACACGCTCCCGATGAGCACGGTGCTGTGAACGGCGTAGGTCAGCAGCCAGGCCACGCCAAGCGTGGCGAGCAGCGAGAGGAGCGTCCCCACGATTCCCGCGTTCATCGGCCCCCTCGCTTTCCGCCGCGACCCTCGGCATGGGCGATCAGTGCGCGCACCTTGTCGAGGTCGCCCGGCCGGACGCTGCCCGCATCGAGCAGGTGACTCATGAGCGCCGCCACGTCACCCCCGAAGAGGAGATCCGTGAGCCCGCTCACCATCGAGCGCCGGACCTCGCCCTCCGAGACGCGCGCCCGGTAGACGTATTGCCTCCCCTGGGCGGTGTGGCTCACAACCCCTCGCTTTTCCAGGCGACTGAGGAGCGTGGCGATGGTGGTGGGGGCCAGGTCGCGCGCCGGGCGGAGCGCCTCGGCAATCTCGGCGACGGTGGCCTCCCGGCGGTCCCAGAGCACGCGGAGCAGTGCGATCTGGAGGTCGGTGAGCTGGGTGGCGTCGGGCATCGGGGCTCCCTTCGGCTTCGTCGACAGGTGTAATACTACGTTTGTAGACGAGTCAAGTGGGGAGCGATTGCGTGGGGGCGGTTTCAGGACGCGATCGGACGCTTCCTGGCGTTGGAGGGTGTCCCGGTCGCGGGCGGTCCGCGAACGCAAGGTGCAATAGCAACCTCGATGACACGGGGTGCGGATCGGACGGCCGCATCCCAGCGATTCGTCGTGGCTTGATCACCAGCAGTGCGCGCGACGTTGCTATTGCACCTCGAGCCGCGATCCCGGCCAGCCAGGGCCGGGTCATGCGCGTGTCAGGCGATCGAGCGTGACTCCTCGCGGCGCGGGGCACATCCGGACCGACAGCTCCCCGGTGGCGGATTGGCGGATCGGAGGCCGCGCGAGGTGCTCGGACGCCGCGCGAGGTGCCAGGCACCCCGTTGCGCGGGCACCTCCTTGGGCGCGGACCCCGTCCGGAGAGCGTGCGTCTCGGGAGCGCCCGGGACCGCGCAGGCCGTGCGGGACGTCTCCAGTCGGCGCTTCCCGTGACAGCCGATTTCCTCGGGGCAGACCCAGTCCCCTTGGTGCGCGGTCGGCACCAGCCGTCCGGCGACCGGAGCTCGATCAGCCCGCGGGCGCGAAGATGCTCCGGTGCACCCTCCAGCTTCCGTCCTCGACGCGCTTGAGGATGCGCATCAGGTGGAAGCGGCTGGTGGTCACCTTCCCGGTGGAGCGGTCGCGCTCACTCCCCTCGATGTGGCCCCATTCGACCGCCGTGTCCCCGAACACCAGCGTCTCCTCGAACACCTCGCGGTAGTCGAGCACGTCCGTGCCCCGTGCGACCTCGGCCATCTTCTCCAGGCCGCGCCGCAGCTCGGGTCCGCGCTTCACCGGTCCGCCGGGCGGGAGCGCGACCGCGTCCGCCGTCCACAGCTCCGCCAGCGCCTTCACGTCGTAGGCCTTGCTCGCCGCCTCGTCGCGACGGCGGAGCGCCTCGATGCCGCGCATCGCCTCGTCCATCTCGGTCCTCCCCGTGGGCTGGCCGCCCGCTCCCGCCGAGGCGACCACGAAACGCCGCCTCCCGGGAAGACCGTCGCCCCGCTTCGTCGAGCGTGCGGCGTCGCCAGGGCGGACTCCGCGATCATCGGCCGAGGCGAGCCCGACCCCGTCTCCGTGGGCTTCGACCTCGACCGGCGACACGCGCAGCTCCGGTGCAGGCTCCGCGGGCGATGCCGCGAGCGCCACGGCGATCACCATTGCGTTCACCGTCGTCCCCCCGGGGCAGACCGGTACACGCCGAACGGTCGCCCCTCGGGGTCCACCAGGATGGCCAGCGCGTCGCCGTCGGGGAGGGCCTGGGGCGGGACCACGACCTGCGCTCCGAGGCCGCGTGCCCGGGAGACGGTCGATTCCAGATCCGCCGCGTCGATGAAGAGCTGGACCAGCGGCTTGCCCTCGCGCGGCGTGGGCCAGATTCCGCCCGCCATCCCCTCGGCGCCGGTGGAGAGCTGCCGGACTCCGAGCGCGTTGCTCCGATCGATCTCCCAGCCGAACACGCGCTGGTAGAACACCGCGGTCGCCTCCGGGTCGCGGGCGAGGATCTGGAACTGCCGGACCGGATGGGGCGCGGTGGCATCCGCGTCGAGCGCCGCGGACGGAGCTGGCGAGGCCGCCGCCACCCGGCGCGCGGCCTGATCCCAGACCGCTCGCTCGAACCCCTCCGGATCCAGCTCACCGGCGCCGGTGACGTCCAGCCACCGACCCTCGGTCATCCGGAGGAGCCCGAACCGGAGGAGCCGCTGGAGCCCGACGTTGATCGCGTCGGGCGTGGTGTCCAGCACCTGGGCGAGAAACGCCGACTCGCCCCGGAAGTCCTCGGTGTGGGTCAGCGCGAGGAGCTGATGGTGGAGCGGATCGCCGACGATGGCCGCCGCGTCGAGCGAGGGGCTGTAGGCCGGCGGACCATCACGCACCGCCTCGGCATCGCGCGCGAACGCCTCGAGGCGCGAGCCCTCCAGCCCCAGCCGCTTCCCGAGCTCGAGGATGGTGTCGCGGGTCAGCGCGCGCTTGCCTCGCAGGATCTGCGAGAGCGTCGCGTGGTCCACGTCGAGCGCACGGGCGAACGCTCGGAGGGAGTAGCTGGAGTTCCGGGCGCAGCGCCGGGTCAGCTCGGCACGGAGCACGGCGGCGAAGGTGGTGGGGGCGGGAGCGGTCATTGGCTCCGGGAGGAGGCCACGCGCGACCGTCCGGAGACAACCCTCGGGCGGCAGCAAGTGGGGCAGCGGCGTTGCCCCGGCCCTCAGCCGTCGATCGACGCCTCGCGGGCGGCGAAGCTCTCGAAGAACTCGCGCGCGTCACGAGCTCCGAGCGCCGCGGGCCCCATGACGACGAGCAGGAACGTGCGCCGACCCGCGAGCAGGACGCGGACGACGGTGCGTCCGTCCTCGGAGGTGAGCTCCCGCCCCTCTCCAACGGTCCGCTCGTCGAGGGGTCCGAGCTTGCGCTCCAGGACCGCCTTCGCCCGGAGGAAACGCTCGGCGGGGTCGGTGTCGAGGTCTCCGGCGGCGAGCACGCAGGTCACGGCGTACTCGATGCCCGTCCGCGGATCGCGACCGTGATCGGCGTGGACCCGGACCGGTCCCGGCGGGCCCCACTCGGAGGTCGGCTCGACGCCGGGGAACACCACCCGGTAGCCGAGCTCGGCGGAGTCGACGACGTGCTTCGGCCCGTGGCGCAGGAGCCCGAACGTCAGTGGGACGAGCAGCACCGCGAGGGGGAAGAGCAGCACCGCGAGCGCCATCCAGCGGCGCCGGGATCGGGACCGCGCTGCCCACGCCTCATCGTCCCGGTCCGGTCGGGCGGTGAGGTCGGGCGCGGCGGAGTCGGTCGCTTCCGTGTCCCCGGTGGGCTCCTCGACGACGAGCGCGCGCGCCTGGTCGAGCTGGGATGCCTTCACCAGCAGCCGCGCCTCGACGTGCGCTCCCCGGGGCTGCTCGCCCTGCAGGACCACATCGAGGCCCGCGGCCTGGAGCTTCGCCTGGAGCAGCGCCGCGGTCTCCGAAGGACTGGAACTCGTTACCCACCGCGGCAATGTCGACTACTTCAAGGAAGTCGTTGGACGCCCAGCGAAGCTCTTCCCCGATGCGCTTGGACGCAATCCCAAGCCGCTCAAAATCCTGGCCGTCGATGAGCATCTGAAGCTGAAGGATAGCGCCATGGAAATCGATCTCTACCGCGCCATCTCCAACAGCCACATGGCCAACGCCCTGTTCGCGCACGTCCCCGGCCTCAATCTCGTAAGTCAAGGCGATTTCACCGATGAAACCTGGGAACAAAGCTTCTGGGCCAACACGTACCCGGCAAGCGTCGCCTACTGGAAGCTCAAGGTCGACCGCGACCTCAGCGTCCACGGCAACATGCACACCTACGCCGAAGTACTCGATCAACTCCGCGCTCAAGTCAAGGGCGCTCAGGCACTCTGCGCAAAGGCCGAAG
>Ga0207647_10001058_pt1 | contig 21201 bp, 26 predicted proteins | sample KBSCornC2_FD_184295 | JGI IMG/M metagenome (GOLD analysis project Ga0207647, IMG submission 184295) | Corn rhizosphere microbial communities from Kellogg Biological Station, Michigan, USA - C2 (SPAdes) (version 2) | ecosystem: Host-associated > Plants > Roots > Rhizosphere ... | reverse complement strand
GCCGAGCCAGTCAATAAGGCCGCGCGTGATGCGGTTGTGCTCCTTTAGTCGGCCGAATGCATTGATGACGCGCCGGTCCAGCAGCCGGTAATCGGCTCCGCCAGGCGTAACTTCGGCGTCTGACATAGGACTGATCAGCTTGTAAAACCACTTCGAGGTAAACCGTTGAAACCAGTCGGTTTCCTTGCCGTAGCGCTTGACGCCGATGACGACTTCGGCGCCCTTGCGCCACTTAGTGATGAACTTTCGGATTAGGCTGGGTGGATGTTGTAGGTCGGCATCTAAAATGATCGCTGCGTCGCCCTTGGCGGCGTGAAGGCCAGCAGTCACGGCAGCTTCCTTGCCGAAGTTGCGCGACAATTCTATCAACCGTACCTGGCGCTTGCGCCTCGCTAGTTTGTGGACGGCTTCGGCCGAGTCGTCGCGGCTGCCATCGTCCACAAACACGAACTCAAAATCGTATGGCAGTCCGCTAACATGTTTGATGATCTCGTTGTGCAAAATCGGAATATTTGGCGCTTCGTTGTAGACGGGCACAATTATTGAAATCAGTTGTTGGCTCATACTACTTCTCCCTCCTTTCGCGGTGTCTTAAATTTCCTAGCCCAGAGCCATACGCCCATACAAGCCGCTAGGCTCAATGTGCCGTACAACAGGCTATGTACAATATCGGCTGGCGTTTGGTGCTGCAATAGTATCAATAGTCCCGTCACTCCCGCCCCTACTAGCATGATTGGCGCCACCATAAACCGGCGGAGCGCCAAATGGTACATAGTGAACAAATTGAGTAAAGAAACCAAAAATATAACCAAACTAAGTTGCGGAAGCAGACTGGCGTATCGTTGGTAGCTATCGCCCATGAGTACGCCAATTACAAAGTGCGGCGTAATGGCGAACACTAGCAATGCTCCGCCCCCGAGACCTATGAGTAGTAGGAGCGATTTGCGTAAGACTGCATGGTTTTCGCGCGGTAGGCCCCGGAGTTTTATGGATGGCAATAATACTTGTGCAACAGAAGTCGTCAAAAAGAAAATAATGCGCGCGACCGTAGAAATACCGGCGTACAATCCGGCTGTGCGGGCATCAAAATAATGCTTGACCACGATGGTGTCGACGCTATATAAGGCTGTAATGACCAGCGAGCCGACTAGGACAAGGCCCGCATATTTTAGCTCGGGCAACAGCAAGGAAAAGTCGGGCAAGCGAACAAAGTTTTGGCGGAGGGATTCGGTAAAACCTTGATGCTTGGCCAGAGAAGCGGCTAGCCAAAATCCCGCTAATTGCGCAAGCACCAGGCCAAAAATTGCACCGCCTGAGCCCCACCCCATCGCCACGAATACGATGGAAAAAACCAAATCACACGCCGAGGCTACGACGCCAGCAGTCGCTACCAACCCAAACCGCCGCCGGCCACGCAAATAGCCAGAACGAAAAGCCAGCGGTGTGCTGACCAGCACCGCTAGTACTAGCCAAATGAATGGCATCGTCGAACCAAAATGAAAAAAATTCTTGAGCAATGTGCTACACACGATAGTTGTGCCTACCAGCAACCCGCTCAAGAGCAGCGCTAATTTTTCGAGTTCTAAAATCAAGCGATTACGCCGCAACTCGTCGGTATAGTTAGCAACAATATTGACGGTCAGTAAGCTCAGGACGTTCAGAAATATCATAGTCTGCGCGAAGAGTGAGAACACAACCTGTACTTCACCAAAACTATCGGGCGGCAGCATGCGGCCCATAATCGGGTAATACAAATAATTCAGGCCGCCTATGGCTAGTGCGCCAAATAAAAAAATCGCGTTGTGCTTAATAAACGTACTGCCGGGGGCAGTACGCATGGCAGCGGTTTGGTTGGCGGGCTCGGTATGTTGCAAAATATCCCCCTCCCCCATTGCTAGGAGTTCGGTCGTTAGTAATACGAGTCAATGGGTACATGATGCAGCGGCTGTCACAAAGCAGCATCACTACGTAGCTTACGCGAGCATGGACGGAGAAGCTGTAAGATATCTAACAGTATTTACGTAATGTATCTCAGGTTGCGGCCGGTCGCCACTCGATATGCGGCAAGTGGCTACGGACAGCTTGGTTCATGTTTTGGTGCAGGTCGACCACGTCTGCCTGCTTTAGCTTGCCTTGCTGCGGGTGAAGCTCTTTGTATGCGTTTTCTATGCCTCCAAGTGGTGCTTCGACTGTGATGTTTCCCCGCCAATCGTATTGGCGTAATAGATCAAATGTTTCACCGATGGGATACTGGCTAAGGGCGTTGTTGCCAGCAAGTGCAAAACCTTCTTGGACAGAAAGTCTATAGCGAGCTGGATCGAAGCTGCGGAAGTCGTTACGATATAGTCCAAGATGGACGGCGCGCACCAATCCGCGCTCTAGCAGCACTGGTAAATATTTTTCTTGCTCCATGCGGCCTTCTACTACTTTGCCTTTACGGTCGCCGTGGAAGTGATCCCATACAGCTTTGTATCCGCGCTCTTCAAGCTCGTCGGCGAAGCCTTGCGGCGAGTCGACACCCCATGCAGCAGCGACATCGATAGTCGGCTGGATAGCGCTTCGCGGAAAGCGCTTGGTTTTGCGTTTGTCTGCCTCGGTGTCGCCATGAACATCTGGAAACATCACGTAGTCCAGTTCGCGACCGAGCTTTGTTTCCAAAGCTTCAAGCCGATCTAATGACTGCGGACCATTAGGGAAAAATACGCGTGAGCCGATGCGCATAGCCAGGCCTGCCTTGATGGGCGGTCGCGCGGCTGAAGGGTCGCGAGGCTGTGGGTCCGCGGTATCGACCCAGCTTTCGTGAAACTTTACGATCATATGGCCAAGCTCTTGCGCTTGCTCGGGTGTTGCTTTGCGAAGCTGTGTACTATGCGGAAACAGCCGAGAATCATGGAGTTCAATACCGTCGTAGCCAGCCTCTTGAACGACACTGTTCAGTTTTTCCATGTCCCAACATGCCGCCGAGCGTTCTCTATCAAAAAACACATCTGTTGGCGATTCAGGAATAAAATTTGCATTCGGTGCAAGTAAATGTGGCATGGCTCCTCCGTTAGTTATGCCAGGATATCACGTATCTACAAAATGAAGCAGTAAGAATATTACATTTACACCTAATATGGTCAGTATTGCCTCTAAGTAGTGAAGTCGGAAAAATGCGCGGATGTCGGCACTATGCGAAGGATTATAAATGCGCCATGGTGAAGCTTGGTTACGGGCGGCATATGCTTCTTGTCTCCGTATGTGTGGGGCTGGACGATGTTGTTGAAGACCCAGTCTTTGATTTTTTGGGTAGGTTCAATCTGGGCGTGGCTTTGCAGCTGTATGGTTTGCAAGTGGTCCGTGTCATAAACCGTAAAGGCTACGTCTGGCCGCGCCATAATATCGTGAGTTTTTTGAGTACCGGCCTTGGTTAGTACAAAAATGTGGCCATGGTTGTTCATTATATAGTGTACGACTGCTCCATGTATGTCGTCGTTGCGACTTAGTGTGGACAGTACCCCCGTATCGTGAGTTTGCAAGAATCCTCGTGCACGTTCATCCATGCCGGGCGCCACAACTGATGACTTGCCTGCAATACTTATTGTGGGAAGTGAGTTGTCCTCGGTGTCGATACGGCGGCTCTCAATGTATTCAATAAAGCTTCTGATGCAGCGGGTGCTGGCGTAGGTAAGTGTAAAATCACCTATTTTTGTGTACAAAGTTACGGCCGCAAATAGCCCAGCTGACTGCGAGCGTACTCCCGAGACGGCTTCGTAGGTCAACTCTTCCACATCGGTGTAGCCAGGCTTGTGGTCCAGGAATATCACGCGTCTATCAGTGGCTACTAGCATTCCTTCGTTGAATTTGAGCCGGCTGTCGCCATTGCTGTATCTGCCGTAGACCGCCCCGTGGATGTGTTCATTTTTACGGATAAGATGGTACAGATACTGGCTGGCAAACTTTGCTAAGCCATAAGAGGATGCACCGATGTTCCTAAGCTCCTGACGTACTCGCGTGGCATGTTCTGGCGTGATGGTTGTGCTCGTCGGTAGCTGTGAGTTTTGTGTCTGTGTGCCGGTCATATCAGCCTCCTAAATGTAATGCTGAAGGTGAGCAGTTGGCAATACGCCGACTGTCCACCCTCTCATTATGCGAGCTGACCGCTAGGCGTGCATTGACTTAGATCACGTTCTAGGCACTGATTACTTAAGGCGTCGTAGGTGGCGTACGCCTAGGGCGACTAGCACGGCCATGACGACCGCCCCTGCCAGCGCTGCGAGTGAGGTGTAGAGTGCCATTATGCCGAATGTCCAGTACGAATAGCCGTCACCGAGGAGTAAGCCGCGCAAAGTTTCGCCTTGGAACAATGTTGCTTTTTGTTGTTTCAGCTTTTCGTTGGTCGGGTCTTTCATGGCGAGTGCGCTCACTTCGGAATAGGTCTTGCCGCCCGCGACTTTGTCGAGGTGCCGCCCGATGAAGCCGTTGGCGTAGGCCTTGGCTTTTGGACCATTGTCTACCAGTTGGCCGGCATACTTTTGGAGGTCAGGAAATTCTTTGGGGTCGAGGGCAGGACTGCCCTTTGGCGGGAAGTACACTTTCTGAGCGCTTAGCTCAGTGCGGACTTGTCCGGTGGCGAATTTGTAGCCCCAGAATCCGAGCGCGCTTGCGCCCAACAATACTACAGTTGCTAATACGCCGAGCAAAATAAAGACTTTGTCTACAGCTCTTCTTTCGGTGACTTTGGACACGATGTTTGTTCCTTGTTTATTAGTGCTTATGGTTATAAGTATACACCTAGCCCTCGGTTGGTAAACCGCAAAGCGTAAGCGTAATGGATATATTCAAGCATCTGTCCGCTATTCATGCTGTGATTGATATCACATACAGCGGTTGACTGCCTGCATGGTGGAGGGTGTTTTGACTTACGCTCCCTGGGCAAGGAGGATATGAGCCATGCAAAACCATGCCAAGATCCGATAGCGACGTATGCGACTGCCGAGTCCGGCGCCTACGCGGAGATGTTTGAGTCGATAGAATCGTTTGACCCAGAGAAGTATTAGAGTTCCGTGCCCAACGCGTTTTCGAGCGCTGCTATGTCTTTGACGATGATGCCCTCGCTCGTGAGCCGTACCCATTTCTGCTCTTTGAGTGTGCGCATCTCCCGACTGATAGTTTCCCGGGTAAGCCCTGAGCGGCTGGCTAGGTCAACTTCGTTGGTGACCAAGAGGATGCCACCGTTTGGCTGCTTTTTTCCAAAGCGGCGACATTCGATAATAAGCTCATATATAAGCCGGCTTTTGGCGGTGCCAGACATGAGGTGGACTACGCGTCCCTGTATTCCCTCGATACCGCTGTATATGCGACTCAGGAGATCAAGTGTAACGTCAGGGTTTGCTTTTAGGAAGTCCAGCGCGTCGTCGGCCGGTACGATATGTAGCTCGGTCCGAGCCTCGGTCTTGTAGAAATATTTGTTGGGTGCGCGATTGACAGCCCATGACATCGGAAAGAACGCCGGTGGCTTGAAGACATTTACCACGACTTCATCACCGCGGTAGGATATGTCATATTTGCGGACCCGACCGCTCAGCATGTAGAAGATATACTCAGGATCTTCGTCGGCAAATATGAGGATTTGTCCTTTGGGGTAAGCGCGTTTTGGGTATGTGGAAAAATAGTTGTGTACTTTGTCGGTTACGGTAGTGGTCATACGGCGGTCCTCTCTATAAACTATACGCGCGTTGACACACATGACAAAAGCCTCTTCGGAAAAAGGATTTTGACAAATAAGCTCAGGTTTTGTCAAAAACATGTAGTATTGTCATATGGATAAAAAAGAAATTTCAGGCGGCACCGTACACAAGTTGCCCGACGATTTGCGAAAAGCACTCGTCGACGACTCAAAGGTGCGGGCGCTCTGGGAAGATATTACTCCGCTGGCACGCAATGAGTTCATTTGCTGGGTCGAAAATGCCAAACAAATTGAAACTCGTGCCCGTCGTATTCGCCGGACATGCGAAGAACTGCTCGACGGCAATCGCCGGCCCTGCTGCTGGCTGGGCTGTATTCACCGTCCTGACAAAGCTGTCAGTCCGTCGGTAAAGTGGGTGCTTGACCGCCACTCCAAGAAACCAACTCAGTAGCAGCCGTCTACTGTAAGCAAGTTTATACGCTACTGGGGGTGAAGTTTTTGCCTCAGATAGCACTACGTACATGCTGCACCGAACGCGCGATCGCGTCGTGATCAAACTTGACTAATGTCATGGCGGTGGGTGCGTTTACTTCCAGTGTGACAAGCCCTGTATATTTTTTCCCCTTGATCCATTGGCACAATTCTTTTGTCCTGAGAATGCCAATATCTACTGGCTGGTGGCGGTCGGTTGCAGTAAAACTGCTGAGGTGAATGTTTTTGATAGCGGGGAAAATCTCCTCGAACCAGCTTTCTTGATGGGGGCGAGCTAGCCGTAAATGGTCGGTGTCTAGTGTTACTCCCAGGCCGTGGGCTGCAGCGGCGCGGTATACATCCAGCATGCTATTTGTGCTAGGTTCAAGCGGTGAGAGCTTTTGGAGCAGGCCATTGCGGTACTTGAGCGGCATATTTTCAATCAGTATTTGTATGCCGGTTTGGCTTTGTCTGGTTGCCAGGCGCTCGAAGTAGCGTTGCATGCGGGTGGCGTGAAGAGATGTATAGGGCAACGGATGGCATGTGATAGAGCGTACGTTCATTTGCCTGGCGAGATCAAAAAAGCCCGTGTCAAAGTACAGCCCGGTTAATGCCCACAGCGGCTGGTGGATGGAGACGATAGGAAGGCTATATTTTTCCGAAAGCTTCAGATAATGCTTTGGCGTCCAACGTGACTTTAGGCCAACCCAGAGCTCCAGGCCGTCGATGCCCGTGTGCTGTATGCGCTGAAACAAGTGTTCAGGCGTTCGTAATAGCGGTGAAAAATCACCAATCGAAAGGTTTATCTTCATAAATGATTTGAGTTCTAAAGCTACATGTATTCTAGCAAAGAAAAATCCGATAACGCGAATACTTGGTGAACTTTCTTCAGGTTATATTGATGTCTCGGCTTTGCTGCCCGGCAAGCGTAGCAACATGTACAACAATGTATTATCTGTCCACCTCTGTTTATGCTTATCAAATATGTTGTTTGTAAAGCTTGCGCTTATGTTCGTAGAGACTATACTAAGTAGTAGCGATGTGTGTGCTGGCCAATGGCCTTCCTACATGCAGGCTTATATATTTTTGGGAAGCATACTCACCGGGTCTTTACAGATTCAAGCGTCACTGCGTTACAACCTATTCAAGCAACGATTATTTGGTCACGAGAAACCTGTTTGAACGGCAGCTATCTTTATCCAAATTATCTCTCAAATTTCCGTTCACTGATTAGAATAGTCTAACCAGATTCTCTTCATAAAAACTTATCTAGGAGCTTGAACCTATGAACACTATTACCCGCACCAACATTAACAAAGAAGTAACCGTTACCAGCATGTTTTTCCGCAACGGCCAACGGCTGCAGGGCTTTCCAAGGCGCATAGAGTTCGATGGCAGCGAACGCACGTTCGTCGAATCCGGATTCCACTACCTGGTCAAAAAAGGCCAACGGCTGGTCGAGTTCTTTGACATGACCGATGGCACTAGCAACTATCGCCTAAAGTTCGACAACGGCGAGCGCACCTGGACACTAGTCGGCGTCAGTGAGACGCCACGTGCGCTAGCCTAGGTGCTCACCTGAACGTATATCGCCTGCTTTTATTCTCTCTTGCTGAACTTGTATGGCAGTGTGGCTTATGATGGTGAGCTGGGCAATGCTTAGCTGAGTAAAACGCCCCCATCTACTACAATTTGACTGCCTGTCATATACGATGACATTTGCGAAGCGAGAAAGAGCGCGACCATGCCGATTTCGTCGGGCTCACCCATGCGGTGCATGGGAATTTTGGCCATAAACATTTCCGACGCTTTTTTGACATCCGTAGCTGCGGATGATGCGTTTGCGGCTTGCATGCTTTCGACGCCGGGAGTTTGTATTCCTCCTGGAGCAATGGCGTTTACCCAAATATTGTGCGTAGATAGTTCCAATGCCGAATTTTGGGTGAAGCCCCACAATCCGTGCTTGGAGGCGTCATAATGTGCTAGGCCAACCATGGATGGATGCAATGCGTCGACCGAGGTAATATTGATGATTCGACCACCTTTGCCACCTTGTTTCATGGCTTCTGCAGCATGCTTAGTTGTCAGAAAAGCGCTGCGCAGGTTGACATGGATGACCTTCTCAAAGTCTGCTTCCGTCATTTGCGACACGGGCATAGGTGGATAAATGCCAGCATTATTCACTAAAATATCTACTGAACCAAATTGCTCCTGGCAGGTCGCTACCATGCGCTGCACATCGGCTTCGTCAGAGACATCGGTTTTTATGGCTGCTGCCGTCCAGCCTTTTTGTGTCAGCTCTTGAGCGGTGCTTTCCGCAGTGGGCTGGTCCATGTCAGCGATCAGCACTTTTGCGCCGGCTTCCGCCAGGCGGTAGGCGATGCCTTTGCCAATACCCTTAGCCCCGCCGGTGACAATAGCCGACTGGCCGGCCAAATTAATTAGCTCGTTCACTGGTTTCATACAAGCCCCTAACTACTTATTGTCAGGGATAATTGTTTTGAAGATTGTTTCGTAGCTGCCGGATTTGGCGTGGCTAAAGGACGCCATGCGAACTTCGGTCGGAGTAAGCTGGTAGGTTATGTAATCGCCCTCGTCGAGCTTGAGGATTGGTGGAATGTCGGTCTTGCTGGCGTCGATCGAAGCGTAGACAATCTGCGAGACGATTCGGTTCATTGCGACCGGATCCGTAATTTCTGTTACGGTGCCCGCGACCTGGACGGTTGTCTGCGTCTCGGCTGCGTACACGACCAGCATAGCGTGGCTGTTGTGCTTTAGATTATCTGCTTTTTTGGTGCCTGTTTTGGTAAGGAATGAGATATTGAGGTCACTATCCACGGAGTAATAAATCGCTGCTGCATAGGGGTCGCTGTCCGGACTGACGGTCGCAAGTACACCCACTTTATGCTTTTTGAGAAAATCGTGCGCGCCCCGTTCTCCGGGTTGTATTGTAACTGTCATCATGCCCCCTAGCGATAATGTTTATGCTAACTAACCTATATATTGTATCAACTTTGCCAAGAGAATGTGTCTTATGGCCGTAGTGTGCCGGCGAATACTTGCCAGGCCAGCAGGCTTTTGGCGACCAAGCTCAAAAGTATATACATCCGCTCACCGTATAGATAATCTGCCCATTTGCCGATCTTTTTATATTGCAGCCACATGTTGAGCGCGAAGCAACTAAAGAATATAAAAATGCTGACAAATATAAAGTACACGAACGTAGGCGCGCCGCTGCCAACGCGGTTGCTGTTGCCGATGTAGAACGCCACCGCTAGCCACGGGACGATACCGGCCAGGGTGCCGATCTTGTAGACGAGCCAGTTAACGCGCTCTCGGCCCTGGTTGTACACTTCCATGGCTAGGCCTGTTAAGTTCATGATGGCGACCAAAGCAAAGATCATAAGCAGGCTCATGGCGTCATATATGCCGGTCAGCATGGCGATGGCCACCATCATGATGCTAGCGCTCAGGCTGTATTCCACCCATCGGGCCCGGTTTATGCCCTTTGCCAGGTTGGCGATGTAGGTTTTGTGGTAGGACGTAGCGATAGCTAGGTGAAAGGCGGCGCTGAGGAAGAAAAATATCGCTACCAGCCACGGCAGCGAGAGGTGGAACAGCATGTCGCTGCCCGGGTATAGTCGGTTAGTTGCGGTGTCGAGCTTTAGATACCCGCCAGTAACCGGCAGGCTGAAGTTGGTCGCAAACAATAGTACGATTATGCCCTGTATGAGGTGCAGGCCTGCAGCCAGCAAGTTGAGCGAACGTAGTTTGTGGACGGGTGCGGTTTTTGTTGGCATAATTCTCTCCTATCGTGCCTTGCCAATGATCGGCGCTTGTTTTATGAATGTTCTTTCTTCTAGCACTTGCAGCGCGGCGTCAGCCACTTCCTCGCGACTGACATACCATTTGGTTGGTCCGTGTTCTCGTAGGGCAAAAGGCCTCGGGGAGGTATTCTGCAATTTTAAGACGCGTAGCACAGTCCAGTCTAGACCGCTCTGCTCCAGCACTTTTACGTGATCTATACCGTCAAGTACCCGCACCGGATCAATCAGGCGGATGCCCAAGTTCAATATGCGATCGATAAGTGTAATGTGGTCGCCGGGGAAACGTACGCCCGTGCCAGTCAGGCTGACGATGCGGCGAATGTTTTGTGCTTGCATCGCTACCACCAGCGCTTGCATGGCTTCAGTTTGGACATGTGCTGGCGAACCTTTTACGTGGCCTATGAAGCTGGCGACAGCGTCCTGCCCGCTGATCAATTCTCCTAGATCATGCACATTGGTTGCGTCACATCGAAGTACCGTCAAATGCTCATGCGGCGTCAGGTTATTGTTACGATGCACGCCTGCCTGCACGGAATGTCCGGCTGCCAGAGCATGCTCCACAAAGATTTTGCCCGACCGCCCATTCGCAGCTATAACAGCTATTTTCATTACGCAGCTTTTTGTTAGTAGTAACTGCTAGAAGCATAGTCTTAGCAATCCTAACTTGCAAGCCGGTGCGGTTAGTTGAATAACGCTACCAAAGAAAAATCCAGAAGCATCAATGCTTACTGGATTTTTCTGCAACGTAGTACCGCAATACTCTTATCTCACTTAGTGTGCCCATTCGCGACTATAATTTTGGGATTGAAGGCCAACGAATGGTTAAAATAGTCGAATCCTCTAGGGCTTTTCCTTTGTGGTCGGAGCCAGTACCCCACATAACAAAATCTCCCTGATGGGTGAGTGAAACTGACTTTTGGCGAAACATAACCTCGTATTTACCGGAGATAAGTATTGCTACTGTGGTTCGAGTTTCATTAGTAACCCACTCCGCGCGCTCTTCACCCGCTATGTGGGTACTCCACTTCAGCTCCACATCGTATGTGTGTCGTATTCCTAGAGCCTTAGGGATGCTACCTCCAACGAACCAACCCTTTTCGTTGTCGATCGCTGCATTGCCAGTCTGGATAGTTTCGTCACCTTGCATAGCCTAATCATAACAAATTTTCAATTCTAAGCATGTCCGTTTCCCCGGTATAGCCGGTTGGTTGCGGGGTTGAGCTTGAGATACCCGCCAGTAACTGGCAGGCTGAAGTTGGCTGCAAACAACAGTACGATTATGCCCTGCATGAGGTGTAGACCTCATGCAGCCAGCAAGCTGAGCGAACGTAGTTTGTGGGCAGATGCAGTTTGTGTTAGTGGTGGCTGCTAGAAGCGTAACCCTAGCAATCCTAACTTGCAACTCGGTACTCTATAATTTTTACCAACCTGTTAGTCTTGAATCTACCCTAAGCATACCTTAGAATTGAACATAACTTGTTATGGTTAAAAAACAAACAAAAGATCTTCGATTCTATCGCAAAAAATGGTTCTTGTGGGTAGTGGGCAGTTTTGCTGGAGCTGTGTTTATCGTGGCCCTTGCCTTCCGAGTGAGCCCATGGCCGGGGGCGTTAGTTATCCGTACAGTTTTCAATCGTGGCGGGCACAAAACATTAATAGGCCTACAACAGCACATCCCGGCGCAGCCTGTAAGTGTCTTGCAGAATCAACAGTATGGAAAAAATAGCAAAGAAGCCTTGGATGTATACATGCCTAACGCGGTGCTTCATACTCAGAAAGTACTGCCAGTCGTGATATGGACGCATGGTGGTGCCTGGTTGTCTGGCGATAAAAAGGACTCAGCGCCATATTTTAGCCTCTTAGCGAACCAAGGTTTTATCGTGGTGTCCCTCAACTACTCCTTATCTCCGGGCAAAACATATCCATCGCAATTGCACCAGCTCAATGATGCGTACACATACATCCAAGCAAACGCTTCACATTTTCATGCTAATGCTGACGAGATTGTGCTCGCCGGTGACTCTGCTGGTGCGCAGCTTTCCAGCCAGGCGGTGGCTATTGTCACTAACCCCGCGTACGCACAGGAGGTTGGCGTATGGCCTACGCTCAAACCGTCGCAGCTTGCTGGAGTCGTGCTGTTCTGCGGTATTTACAAGATGGAGGGTCTTACGGAGCCAGAGTCTGCACTGCCTAAAATTGTTAGCTGGGGCGACGATACCACGGTGTGGGCATATCTTGGTACGCGCAGTAAAGGCGATCCGCTTGTTCGCCAAGCGTCGCTCTACTATCATGTAACCAAAGCTTTTCCGGCTACGTTTATTAGCGGCGGCAATGGTGACCCCCTCACTGCCGTACAATCGATTCCCCTATCCCAGGAGCTTACGTCACTCGGAGTACCCGTGACGACCTTGTTCTACCCTCACAACCATACGCCAAGCCTACCGCACGAGTACCAATTTACTTTTGACAGTGACGGCAAAAAAGCTTTCGCGGAAATGACGCAGTTCTTAAAGGAGCAAACACAGTAAGAGCCGCGGCCAAACAAAAAATCCAGTAGCGTGAATGCGTACTGGATCTTTATTCAAGTTGGTATTGTAGCTAGTCTGGCTTGCAACGATAGAGGGAGGTACAGTGGCGGTAAGGCTAATTGGTTGCTCGAATTAACGCAGGGCTACCCTTGTTAAAACGTCAGGGCCGCATAAATATAAGGCAGAGAGCCTCCCGTCCGTGTATTCGTCACCAATGTAAAGAGCAAGCGGCAAATCGTCCCTTACTGCAGCATGGCCACTGCCGTACACAAATAATCTTTCATGCCAATCAAGTTCTTCGGCGGCAGCCATGTCAATTTTTTCTAGCCGTGAGCCAACTCGATTAACTTTGTACCAACCTGTCTCGTTCGGTACGTTATTTCCTCCCATCCAAAACCACTCATGCCGATTTCTCGTAATAAAGTCTTCGTCCATAACTACCTCAATGGCTGATGCAGCTTTGCCTTTGTCCACTTTGTCGTATGTTACTTTTTCTGAAGATTCAGTGATTTTCATTCTCTCATTGTCTCATAAATGCGGTGGCTAGTTTCAACTCTGGCTCGGATATACAAAAAAGCCAGAACTATTATCGAACACGATTGCTTAGTCGAGAATGCTGACGTCGATGCTTACTAGCCTCTGTAAATTTATCTATTGCGCACGGAGACTAGACCTGTGTTTGTTCCGCAGTATCAATAAGGTGATGATGAGTAAGAGTGTCACCACGCCAGTTCCGATTAGCCTGAATGACTAAAAGTCTATGAAAGCGTAGCTGAGATATGGGTTAGGTTCGGTCATGGAGCTGTAGGAGGCTATACCCCATTACTTCGTACGTTTCTTGGATGTCGGCTTTTTGTTGATACGCTTCGCCTCGAAGTAGCCATCGACTACAAATGCTGCCCCAAATGTGAGGGTCGATAATACATCCCAGGGAGTAGTCGTCACTACATCATTAGCCGTTGACTGGTCGAATATTACAAGGAGTGACATTAAGGCGCTTGCGAGCAATAGGATCGCAAAATTGCGGCGTGTGCCTAGATATAGGTAGCCTACGCCCGGTATGATGTTTAGTACTGCTGCTAGCCATGGTTTTTTCATATTCGTTTCACTTTCCTATTCTTCAATTGAATGCCTGATTAGTTAATAGCTTTATCTTCTGGATTTTTTGGCCATTCGTATCCACGTTCACGGGCGAGTTCTTTGTTATGCTCGTATTTCTGTTCGCGTTGTTGTTTATTGAACTCGGTGTTGTACTTGTTGAGATCGTCCAGACTTGGGGATGTGGGGTCAGCGGCAGTTTCAGTCATGTATGCTTGGAGTGCTGCTTTTTCGCCGTCAAGAATGTCATTCTCTACTTCCCAATTGTGTAGGCTAGGATAAGCGATTAGCGTTTCGTCCTCTTCTGTCCGTTCTTTCCATCCATCAGGTAGGCGCTTTTGAACCACCTCATATAAAGCGGCAGGCATCCACCATAACGTGTCTGGATTACGTCTGTCGGTGTGGACAAAGTACCAAAGTCCTTGTGGTGTCTGCTTCGTAGCATACACTATGTAGTGCTTTCCCACAGTAATATCTAGTCCATCATCTGCATCTTGAGTAATAGCATACTCCCGTTGTTTTTCTGGGACGTATTTTACGTCATTGTAAATACACCTGACTATCATGTTATCTCCTAGCGATACCACCGCTTAATTTTAAACCCGGATGTTTTCCCCGTGTATGGATTTCTCCAATAATGAACCTCAATATTGTTACCGTCCCTGCTTCGATGGCTGTATGACCACTTTTGTTGTCCTTTGTAGCGAGTATCTCTAACCTTTATGTCTAACCTGCGACCCAATCTCGGATTAGATCTAGCTTCTTCCATTGCAAGTTTTTGGCGTAGACTGTAAGAGTATCCTTTACCTCCTCCTTTCATACTGGCAAGCATCACTATGGCGTTGCTTAGCCGAGGGTGTTTGTTGTAGAACGAATCTACAGTGTTGGAGTATTTCCTGTATCCATTCTGGGTATTGTGCCATCGATCTTTGAACCACCGCTTCCATCCGATTTGTCCAGTTAGGTCATTGTCATTAACCGGATCACCAGGATACACATACGCATTCGGTGTCCCACCAGCCACCGGATCAGTCTGCAAGAACCGACCAAGACTCGCAATGTACACCCGTGCTCCCATTTGAGTTGGCGTGAGCGTAAAGTTTGTCTCGGTCGCTTTCTCGTGCTGCCCTTCCCAGCCAAAGCTTGTGCCATTGGCTGTATTGCTGGGCTGTCCGTGGTTTGCGCTGCTCAAGTACCCACCGCTGCTACTCAGCAATTGTCCAAACGGATCGTAGGTAAAGGTTCCAGTCAATGTACCATCGGCATCGACTGTGGCTAGTGTATCACCGTGGATGTTGGAAAGGCTAGCTGTCTGGTGACTTGCGCTGGTGCTTGGAGGTCGTACAGTTAATTGTACATCACCAGGGAGAGACAGGTACTTTTCAGTAACGTTATTGCTGGTGTCCATTGCAACATCTGGCGTATCTCCGTCTGCGGTAAAGCCGTAATGGGTAGTAGCGCTGGTTGTTCCGTTAGCGGTGGCGCGGGAGACCACGCGGTCGTTGACGTCACGGACGTAGTTTGTGCTCTTGCTGCCTTCGGTAATGGAGACGTTGCGGTCGCTGCTGTCGTAGCCAAAGGTTGTTACGTGACCGGTACTGCCGAGGCTCGTGGTGTTGCCGTGGCTGTCGTATTGGGCGTTGTCTACTGTTGGGTCGGAGCTACTGACTAGGCGGTCGGCGTAGTCGTAGCAGTAGGTGGTAGTTGCACTGTTCTTGGTCATGCTGGTGCGGTTGCTGTCTTTGCCTGCGTTCGGGTTGGTGCCGCTGGCGCAGCTAGCGTCTTGAGCGCCAAAGCCGTAGCCGAGCGTAGAGTGCCATTGGACAGGCTTAGTTTTTGGGACATTACTTACTCCGTGTTTAGGATTTACTGAATGCTTAGTTTAACGATTATCAATTTTTAAGTTGGTCAGGTACGAAAGCTAGTGCCGCATGCTATGATTCCTGCATGTCTACACCCAACCAGTTGCCCATTAAACAATTTGAGGGTCAGTGGGATAGCAACGTGTCGTGGGAGTTCTATCTTAGTGGCGAGCTTCCTGACCCAGAGCTATGTACTGCAGTGTATTGTCTCGCCATTATTGATGGCACCCCTGAGAACGTCGTACTAGCTCGTAACAAAAGGGGCTGGGAGATGCTTGGCGGCCACATAGAACCGGGCGAAGCAATTGAAGCGGCTTTAACGAGAGAAGCTCTAGAGGAAGGTGGATTTGACCCAAGCAACTTTCAACTCTTCGGCTTCCGCAAGGTAATTGCAATCAAGCCCGTTGTTAATGACCACCATGGGGGTACATATCCTCCAGTTGCGTTTATTCCTCATTTTATTGCAACAACCAACCAGCCATTACTTGCACCCACGGGTGAAGAGATATTTGAGAGTCGTGTTTTTAAGGTATCTGAGCTGCCATCACTTGAAGCTTCTCAGGAGGCAATCATTTTTGCCGGTCTAACTGCTTTTCGTAATTTACAAAAGGAAGAGATAGGCCATTAAAAGCGGGGAGACTCACCACCGAGAAGGCTAAACGCTTTTTGTAGAATCTTATATTCTTCGTCATCCTCGGTCTTGCCGCCAACGAGCATCTTCGCCAGTTCATCAGCGCCAAGCCATTCATAGCCTGAGTGATCTTCTGGATGTACTTCGATGCCGTCGATGCCGTCCACGAACTGTGCAAAATAGACAACTTCGATGGAATGTGAGGCCTTAATAGTATTCTCGTATGTGAATGCTGCAAATGGATCCCCAACAACTATTTGCTTGCCGAATTCTTCAACCAGCTCTCGTTTTAAGCCCTCAATGATGTCTTCGCCGAAGTCCACGTGTCCACCGGGAAGCTCATATACTCCAGGCATGAACTTTTTGGTGTCTGCACGCTTGGGCAGAAATACTTTTTCTACTCCGTCAAAGTTGTGGTGAATGAGGGCGCAAGCAACGATGACTTGCTGTCCCTGGGCTAAGGTCTCACTATCATGCATTGTTTTTGTCATAGTCTGAAAATCACCTAATTAAAATTTGCTACTAATCTTATTGCCAGTTCCTGCACATTGTACTATCCTATCAGCTTGATACACTTATTTCAGTGTCTCGGTCGAGTATGAAGATTAAGAACGCTATTTACTACACCCCCTATCAAAAGCTTGAGGCAGAAGGAATTTCTTTCTCTGACTACTCAAAGGGAAAAAGTTATTACACGCAGCTTGCGCCATTATTCGACGCGATGAATCCTCATAGATCCCGTACGGCATTAGAAGCTGATTTTTTGATAGCTATTGCCAAGCAATATACACAGCGAGACCAATGCTCTTTCCTAGATATTGCCTGCGGTACAGGTAGGCATGTAAAAGAACTCGTGAGGAAAGGTTATCAAGTCGTTGGCATTGATGGATCCAAGGAACTCATCAAGATCGCACGCAAGACCGTTCCGGATGCTGTTTTTAACCAAGCAGATATGAGGTCATTCCACTTGGACACACCCGTAGACTGTGCCTACTCAGTTTGGGATTCCTATGTGTATTTGTCGCGTCCAGAAGATATGAGAGCCTTCGCCCGTCAATGCTCAGCTCACATTAAGCGAGGCGGCATTTTAGTGCTCGACTCCAAGAATTATCTCAAGCAACCGCCAGACGCCCCAATAGCACGCCGAGTTACTAATGTCGATAATTTACGGATAGACACACTCATCCGCAGAGAATCTTACTTGGATGACAAAGTTTATGAAGCAATCTTCACGAGTATAATTCAGGACACTGATACTGGCGAGGCTAATGTCATAGTCGACCAAACTCTGGCCAGAATATATAGCGTTTCTGATCTCGAGAAGTCACTTCAAGGATTCCGACTTGTTAACTGCTACGGCGATTTTGATGGCAGTTCCGAGTTCAATTCTAAAGAATCGAAACGCCTGATCACCGTATTCCAAAAGATCTGACACTACCAAAGTAGCGCCCATAAAACTAATCCGTATGTATTGCTACACAGACCAGTAGACAATATGATACTATAATTTTCGGATTTTCAATACCATCGCAGCGATTCAATACGACAGAGTGTAACCTTCATCATCCTTGCGGACCGCGGGTACGTCCTTAGGGTTGCTTTTTCCCTCTGATATAGCGGAGAATGTAGATAGTTATTTAGCTGGAGATGTAAATGAACCAAGATTGGCCGCAGTCCAAGCTGTATTTATATGGCCAGCTTGCCTTTTTGCCTGCCGACCTAGATCACAAGGCGCTTCGCAAAGAGAAATTGCGCCACTATCTGCCGCCCGAAAGCGCGGATGAGCCAGAAGCTGCGCTGCGTGACTATGAGCAAAAGGGCTATTTCCAGGTCGGCCTCATGTCCAATGCCGGAGAACCCATCAGGTACATGCTATCTGATATAAATAGCACTATGTTTCGCGACGAGCTGGTGGCGTATCTGGAGGTAGCCAAGCTTAAGCTGCCCGCTGCCACGCGTGAGCTGCTGTGGGACGCTGCTGCCAAGCAGCACCGGCAGCATGGCTACTCGCCAACTGTGAACTGGCGAGACATCTATGGTGATTCAACTCGATATGACTACACACCTCCATTTTGGGAACTTATTTTCCTCGCCGTGGCCGACGGCTCGGTTAGGTTATCTCACATAGACTACGAAAAGACGGTGCCATATTTAGTATCTGGCAATTCAGTGATAGACATGCCAAAAGCAATGCTGCGTTTCTACGAACGCCCGTACGCACAGTTTGAAATTATAGATAAGGTTTTGCGTCAAAGAATAGCCAAGCCGAGTAGTTCCGCGAATTATACGGCGACCCTCAGACTTGATGGCAAAAAACTTTGGTTGCATATAGGCAAAAAGCGGTACCTAATCCGGCGTTATCAAGGACGGAAAAGTAACAGCTTTCGTGCCATTTCAGAACTGTATAACCGTCAGACCGCACTGACCAAAAGTGACCTTAACCTCAAGCCGAATAGTAAAACCGAGTTGAAAGACCTACCTAATAATATGGGGTTTAAAGGCGTAATGCGCGAGCTGTTTATCGAGCTTGCCGACGACAAAAAGCTTCACCGACCAACTGTACTACTACGAAAGACTGTCGCCATGGATGATGAGCAATACGAGCGACTACTACAATATGTAAAGACCATACCCATGGATAGTGAGTAACTTGGAGTAACTTAACCCCAGTTCTAAATTCTCACAAGCACAATCTAGAGTAGGAAAAAGTAACACCCCGAAATGGGGTGTTTTATATGTTCATGCCCGCTAATAGATATGAACGGAGATGGACATGAACGAGCAAACTGTACGAATTCGTGACCTCGGACTGGCTGCTGCACTTGTAAGTTGCGCGTTTGAAATGCGTGGTACCACACGCGACGGTAGCGGACAGGCATATTTCATGTTCACTCAGACTAATGAGCTTGATCAGACAGTAAATAAGTATTGGGCAGACACCCTCCAAGTACGTGCGCGTCACTATTCTGACGGCCTGAAGATGCTCAAGTCGCGTTTGTATAGCGAGCGATAGCCATGCGGCTCAGTACTGATCTAATAACTAGATTTCAGGCCAAGTATTTCGAAGCTTTTTCGGTATCGCTGTCCCTGGAGGATGCTGAAGCAGAACTACTTGGACTAGCCGAACTAATCAAGATTACTGCGCCCAGGCACCAAATAACCCAAGACGATTTGAAAGATGGAGAATTATATGGAAACCACGCAACTCAGCGAAGCACGACCTAGGTATGGGTATGCGTCATTTGATCCGCAGTCGGTTACGCGCCGACTGACCGGTGCTGAATTGTTGGAGGCGTTCCCAGAAGCTAGGCAGATTGTCCCGTCGTTGCTCAAGGAATTCAGGCAACGGCGAGACGGGCTAGCGGTGCTTATCGCAGACGGGTTGGCGGCAATTAAGAGTGAGAGTTCTGACGAATCTTATCGCTATTTCTGGCGCACATGGCTCAAACTCACTTTAGGCGAAGAGCTTCAGGTCGTAGATCGGCATATATCTAGGCTTTCGCGGCAGCTACGCCTTGCCGAGGGCAAACCGGTTGCTCAGGGTACGTTATCTGATGACATGATTCAGACGGCTCGTGAAGTGCCAATTGAGGATTTACTCGATAGGTCTGTCAGGAGAAGCGGCCATGATCTAGTTTGCCCTTGTCCATTCCATGATGAGCGTACACCATCATTCCGCATTTATACCCAGAAAAACCGTGGCTGGTGCTTTGGCTGTAACACGGGTGGTGATTCAATCGGCATCTATCAACTTCTGCACGGCTGCGACTTTAAAGAAGCAGTACTCGCACTGACAGGAGGCTCGCGATGAAAAAACCGGATGACGACCTTATTGAAAAGAAATTCCAAGAGATTGAAGCATCTACGAAAAGTGAGGCTAGTACCCCACCTGAGCGAGCAAATAACCGTGCCGCAACTGATGTTGCAAGTGAAGTAGCGGAAGCTGTAATAGCTACTGGCGTTACTCTATTTCGTGATCAATACAACGATGCGTACATCGCTGTCGACGGCAACGGCACCAACGTCATCAAAATTCCCTCTAAGAACGTTAAGCTGTGGCTGGCACGCTTTATTCACATGCGGTGCAAGAAGTCAGTAAGTACGGAGACCATGAACCGAATCCTACAAGACCTGGCAGGTCGGGCGCTTTTTGATGGCGAGCAGTATCCACTTGAAGTCCGTAGCGTTCGTGATGCGGACGGCTTATGGTATGACCTCGGCGGCAGCGCTGTCCACATAACAGATAATCATTGGGAGGTTACTGACAAGCCACCGATTGTCTTCAAGCGCTTTCGTCATCAAAAGCCTCAAGTATTGCCGCAACATGGTGGTGACTTGCGACAATTGTTGAAATATATCAACCTGCCTGATGAGCGCGAGCAGCTACTATTCCTCGTCTATGTTGTCGCGGCGTTTATCCCAGGGTTCCCCCACCCATTGCTGATTCTTCATGGCGCCCAGGGCGCTGGCAAGACAACACCCATGAAGCTTATAAAAGAGCTGGCTGACCCCTCGGTACTTGGTGGTTTATCGACGCCGAAGAATGAAGAGGCATTTATCCAAACTGCAAGCCACCACTCTTTTCTGTTTTTTGACAACCTTTCGAGGATGCCTGAATGGTTTTCGGATGCTCTAGCACGAGCCTCAACTGGTGACAGCTTTAGTAAACGTGAGCTTTATAGTGACGATGAAGATGTCCTTTACTACATTCAGAAAACCATTGCACTTAACGGCATTAGCCAAGTTGTTCATAAGCCCGACTTGCTTGACCGCGCTATCTTGGTTAGCCTAAAGCGAATCACTCCGGAAAAGCGTAAGGAGGCACAAGTATTTTGGGCAGAATTTGAGCAAGATAGGCCAAAGATACTGGGCGCAATATTTGATGTCCTTGCATCAGCTCTGCCGCTATACCCAACAGTTGAATTACCTTCAAGGCCGCGAATGGCAGATTTTATGCGCTGGGGCTGCATTATCGCAGAGGCTGCTGGTTTTAGCCGAACGTCATTCTTCGATGCTTACAACGACAATATATCCCTACAGCACGATGAAGCCATTGAATCTAATCCTGTTGCCATGGCCATCATGGAACTAATGCAGACCCACGAGGAGTACGCAG
>Ga0207647_10001056_pt1 | contig 21205 bp, 24 predicted proteins | sample KBSCornC2_FD_184295 | JGI IMG/M metagenome (GOLD analysis project Ga0207647, IMG submission 184295) | Corn rhizosphere microbial communities from Kellogg Biological Station, Michigan, USA - C2 (SPAdes) (version 2) | ecosystem: Host-associated > Plants > Roots > Rhizosphere ... | reverse complement strand
CAGGAAGTTACCAATCAGGAAAACGCGGTCACCGTAAACCACATCAGACCATTTGCCTGTACCGCGCAGATGCAAGCAAAAGCTTGCGGCAACCGCCACGACATGCGCGGCCATAAGCAAAAAGATAATCCACACCCAGGCATCAAGAGCGACGCCATATACCTGAGAGCCGAGAACGTACAGGCCTAAAACCAACCACGCAATTACGCCCATAACTGTACCCACCCAGTAGGTCACAGTACCTGTCTGAGGTGATTTTTGCCGAGCATTTTCGCTAACCGCATACAGGCCATGCAGGCCGAAAGCCAGCGTAAACAGCATCACAAGTGCTGCCAAATCTTGCACACCTAGCAACAATCCAGCAGCCACAAACATCAATCCCGAGCCAACGCCATATCCGACCCACCGGATAGGCGTAAGTCGTTTGGCCAAATTCTTCTCATAAAATTCACGGAGGTATGATGCCATCAAAAAGTGCGTAACAGCGCTAGCCGCCAGTAACACTATCAGGAGCCACACCATTGAAATACCAAATACGTGATGTGACGCTGGCACCAACACCGCCTGCCCTTTGGTCTGTGCAGCCAAAGTGTCACTGCCTAGGAAGCTCAGAGCTACCGGAAAGACCTTGCCAGTCGCGGCGATAAACAGCGCAACCGCTTCTAGCAGATACGCCGCCACAAAGACACTATTCCAGCGATTGAGGCCTTCAGAATCTATTTTCGGTTGTTTTGGATTGCTCGCAGAACTCGTTTTTACCATGCATGCATCATAGCATAAACAGCGGTCCAGACGCAGCTTTATTGCTGATCGTGGCCACCAAAACGCTCTATCAAATCATCACCGCTTTGTTGTACCGCCGCAAATTCGCCAAACACTTTAGTATCTTCATCGCCCATAGCAGAATAGTTGGGTGTACCATCTTCGAAATACTGCGTTTCGGGCGGCGGAGCAGCCTTAGAGGCATGCCCATGTGGATCAGCAATTTCATTGATTCTGGCTGCAAGCTTCTGGGGCAATCCATTACCGTCAATAACCTGCGACTCGAAACCAAAGCGAGTTGCCAGGTTGCCAAGCCGCGGATATGTAACGCCCACGACATCCTGGCCGGCCAATTTATCCGGATGTGCTGAGATATAGTCAGCCACCATGCCTAGCGATTCTCGTATTGCCTGCGCGCCCACGGCCTTTGGCAAAGATTGTCGCAAATGCATATCAATAAATGGCCCTTGCTCACGGCCCACAACACCAGCTTTTTGGTATATTCCACTCACCAAGGCACCATCTGCGGTTTTTGGATCGACTTCTTGCAATGCAAAAATGCCAAGATATTTTACTGGTTCATAAACCGATACGTCATTTGGGTGAATTTCGGGAGCCTTGGGGGTTTTTGGATTGCGACCAAACATAATAGCTATATTATAGCACTTATGCCTACATTTTTCAAGTCTATTTCAGAGGTTCGTATGGTACGTGGCACATGCCGTGGCCGGTGCGCTCGGCATACTTTTGGTGATAATCTTCGGCTTGGTAAAACGGGCCAGCTGGCTCTATCTCTGTTACGATTGGCTCCGAATAGTTGGGTTGGAGCTCGTCACGCACTTTTTCGGCTACCTCACGCTGTGGTTCATTGAGGTAAAAAATTGCTGAACGATAGTTGTCGCCAATGTCGGGACCCTGACGGTCGAGCTGTGTTGGATCGTGTAAACGGAAAAAATGTCGTGCTAGTGTCTCAAACGTGACTTTTTCAGGATCAAACTCTACCCATACAGCCTCGGCGTGGCCAGTGGTGTGCGAGCAAACGGCTTCGTATGTAGGATCTTCGGTATCACCACCCGTATAGCCCACCAACGTTTGCTTCACGCCTGGAATTTGGTCCAAATAATATTGCACACCCCAGAAACACCCCGCTGCAAATATCGCTTGGTCCATTTATTCTGTCACCTCAACGTCGCGCCAAAATGCCACGTATTCGCCAAAGTCTTTTTTGACGATATCAATTGCGCTCGGCTTTGGGTCAGGATAGCAAAATGCGCTGTCCTTGCTCCAGTTACCGCCCTCGCCGACATCAAAATACTGGCACTCGCCCTTCCAGGGACAGGTATAGGGTGTGTCGCTCTTGCGTAAAAACTCCTGCTTCACAGACTCCGGCGGAAAATACCAATTCCGCTCAATATAAATCAGTTCTTCTTTGGGCGCCTCAGCTATGACTTGTCCCTTCCAAATTGCTTTCATAGTCATCCTCCGTTAACTTGTCTTTTCCAGTATACGCGTCTCTGAAGAGTCTGGCGAACCCCCCCTATTGGGTCAAACAGGCCACTTCACGCCAGATTTCTCCGAAAGTCGAGTTGCGTTTCGCCTAAGTCTGCTTGACCCAACAGGGGTCGGCAGGAGAAAATGCTATTGCTTTTTCTGATAAATATTGACTAATATGCATAACCAGCGTATACTTACAGCGTAAAGAGATCTCCGGAGCCGAGAGAGACCCCGACCCCGGATAAGAGTTAAGGAGATCAGAGATGAAAACTATTAAGAAGTTTATTGCTACTGGTGCAACCAGTATCGCTATCGCTGCGACAGTAGCCAGCCCCGTATTTGCATGGCACCCAAAAGGTGTGATTGTTAAGTACGTCCAGAACGAAACCACTGCAAGCGCTTTAGCCGATGCAAATGATGTATCGAGCGCTATTGGTGCTAAGACTGGTGACACACTCAAGTATGTCATTAAGGTCAGCAACACCGGTGCAGCCGACAATCGCGGCTGGAACGACATGGCTAACACTGTCCTGAAAGATACCTTGCCTGCTGGCGTAGAATTGGTCGGCAATGCATCGCAACGTCAAATAACCGTCAACCTCGGCACAATCAAGCCGGGCAAAACAGTTACCAAAGAATATGAAGTTAAGGTAACCTCTGCCACTGATGGCGACATCGTTACCAACAAAGCTTGCTTTACCGGTAACAGCACCGCTAATGACAACCCGCAAGCTGGTTGTGACAACGCAGTTGTAAAAGTTCGCGTACCTGAGAAGCCTGTAACTCCTCCAGTTACGCCACCTGCAACACCTGTTACACCAACTACACCAGAGACTCCAGTAACACCTGAAGCTCCAAAAACTTTGCCTAACACTGGCGCCGGCAACCTCATCGTTCCCGCCGTCATTGTGAGCGCACTTGGCTACGCTGGCTTCTTGACTTACCTCAAGCGCCGCGCTGTCGCCTAGATTGGCGCAGACAACCGTAAAGCCCGGGTAATAATTCCCGGGCTTTTTGCTAGCTACATTTTCCTGAGAAGGCTCACAGCTAGCAGGGTCAGCACGACCACGCCGAGCAGTCTGCGAAACCAGTTTATGCCGCGGGTGATTTCCTGCATCGCCCAAAACGCTAGGCTGAATACGAAAACACCGTACAGCGCATCCGCCAACCAGCCCGAGCTAAGCGCTGCGCCCGCCCGCGACACAAGCGCCACCAGTATGGATTTGTTCGGCCTCTGCGCTATTACAAACTTATGCCGTCCATACTCTGGCGATTCTGCAGGCACATGCATCTTTCTTGGGCGTTTATTTTTCAAGCCGAAGCCGGCCTATCAGCCAATCGCGCGGCAATATCGACAGGAACCAACCCGCACGCGGGCCGCTGGTTTTGCCGATAATGGCGCTGTACAGCGTCGTGAACATTTCTTTTGGCTGCAAGCCTAGCTCATCTTTGAGTTCGTAAGCTGCATTATGGAACCACGCACCATCGGCGTTCTCTGGAGCCGTGGCAACTTTGTCACCCAGTTGCTGCAAGAATGCGCGCTCTTGGTCGGTAAACGCACCTGCGTCTACGGATTCAGCCAGCGCAAATTTTACGTCATCCGGAGCCCGCTTTTCAAGCCAGCTATCGATAAACCGCAGTTCATTTCTGATGATTTCGGCGTCTTCATCTGCGACTTGCGCATATTCGGTGCGCTTGATGACCTCCAAAGTCCGGTCGGCGTCCTTTAACGAAGCCTGGTAGCTCGCCACCAGATGCGAAAATGGCACGCGGCTGACTGTTTGTTGAGCCTGCCCCTGCGTACAGATATACAACAGTTGATTTTCGGCATCGGACTTGTCCGGTTTCGCGGCTAACGCAGCGAATTCATCCATAAGTTGGACGACACCGTTAATAGGGTCAAAGTACAGGCGCTTGGTAGGCGCAGCGCGCAGAATAAAATAACGCACCACTTCAGGCGGCATAATGGTCGAGCCCTCTTCCGCGTCTAGGCCAGTTCCCTTGCTGGCGCTCATCTTTTTATTATCGCCAACCATATTGATAAAATCGTACGCAATCGGATACGGCGGAACAGCCTCGTATACGTCACGCATAATTTGTACGCCGGTGTCATACGAACCGCCCTTGGTCATATGGTCGCGGCCAGATGGCTCAACTTGTACCTTTTGTAGCCACCAGCGGCCTGGCCAGTCTAGGCGCCAGTCGAGCTTTACCTCACCGATATCATACCGCGCGCCTTGCTCTTCACCATTACCATCAATGTAGCGAACGGTTTTTGATTCTTTGTCCAGTCTCACAAATTTGCGATTTTTCAGACGGCCATTCTCCAGTACCTGAATTGGTGTCCAGTGTTCATCAAGCTTGCGCTGAGAAATAGTCTCAAGTGCCTGGCGTGCGGCCTGAATACGCTCTAATGAACGCTCCACCGCAGGAGCATAAAATCCGCTGCGATACTTTTCGTGAGATCGGATAAACTCAACCTCCACCCCAAGCGCAGCCGTAGCTCGTTGAAGCTGAGACAAAAAGAAGTCTGCATATGACTGATCACTGCCATCAGGCGCCGGCGTATCACAGAGTGGACGACCCAAGTACTGCTCAAAATCAGCAGGAATATCTACTGGAATCTTGCGCAGCGCATCCAGATCGTCAGCGAAGTAAATATGCCGCGCCTGTCGGCCGCGGCGGCGCAGTTCCAACAAAACTGCATCGGCAATCACGAACTCACGCATATGCCCAAGGTGATGCGTACCGGACGGTGAGCCGCCGGACTCAATCAAAATCTCGCCTTCTGGGTGGCGCGCAATTACATCATCGACAATTTGGTTTAGCCAGTTCATAGGTGTTCCTTTACGGCTTATTTTATCATATTTACAGAGAAAGAGCTCCTGCACGTCGCAGGAGCTCCATAAGAAAGCAGGCTCAGCGACTAACTGATATGAGCAATCTTATAGGTAATCGTCTCTGCTGGGGTGCGGATTTCTATGGAGTCGCCCTCGGCTTTGCCGAGCAGTGCTTGACCAATCGGTGATTCGTCGGAAATTTTGCCGTTCAGCGGATCAGCTTCAACGGTGCCGACCACTTGAAATTCTTTGACTTTGCCGTCGCTAGACTCCAATTTGACTGTTGAGCCCAGGCGAACCTTGCTGTCGTTTTTGGGCGCAGTAATCACTTCGACATTCTGCAAAATGTTTTCGACTTCGGTGATACGAGCGTCATTGCGCTCCTGTTCTTGGCGTGCCGACTGGTATTCGGCGTTTTCAGACAAATCGCCCAGTTCACGAGCAGTCTTGATGGCATCGGCAATAATCGGACGCTTTGCGAGTAGTTGTTCGAGTTCTGCGCGTAGTTCATCTACACCCTGTTGGGTCAATCGGAATTGCTTGTTCATGCTCATATTATTTGCTCCTTTTCTGGACTATTTGGATGATTGTTTTCAAATTTTGAAGCGGTGACGCTTAGCCGTTTTATAACTTCGTCTCTTGATAGAATTTCGGCCTCGTTTGCGTCTCTTGCCTTGATTTCCAGTGCACTACTTTCGACTAGCTTAGGACTGATTACGACGCGGTAGGGGATGCCCATGAGGTCAGCGTCAGCGAACTTTTGGCCCGGTCTGATGTCACGGTCATCATATAGTACCAAAGTGCCGTTTGATGTCAATATCTCATACAACTCATCGGCTTGTTTTACAACTTCGGGATCATCACCAACACGTGCCAGATACACTCTTGCAGGGGCAATATTCTCTGGCCAAATAAGACCGCGATCGTCCGCAAAGTGCTCTGCCAGCAAGCCCATCAGGCGGCTAACACCGATGCCGTAACAGCCCATAATGATCGACTGGAGCTTACCGTTTTCGTCAGTATAGCGGAGGTCAAGTGCGTCACTGTACTTGCTCTCAAGCGGGAAAATATTGCCAACCTCTACGCCACGCTTTTCAACCAGTTCAGATTTGTTGATACCGAGTTTGGTCAGATTTTCGTCAGTCAGAATCTCTTTGTTCAGTGCAATGCGTTTGCCTTCGTGCACATAGACCGTGTCTTCGCCGATGGGGCTGATGGTCTGGAATTCGTCGCTAAACTTTTGTGTAAAAATGCCGCCATCTGCGTAGGTACGGTAGGTGATATCGCCAATACCAAGGCGTTCATACACGCGGGCATAGGCTTTCGCCACACGTTCGTAGATTTCGTCGTGTTCTGCTTGTGATCGCGCGAAACTATACATGTCTTTCATGGTAAATTCACGGCCGCGCATCAGACCGCTCTTGGCTCGCAGTTCATTGCGGAATTTGCTCTGAATCTGATAGACACTTATCGGCAAGTCTTTGTACGAGCTGACAAAATCTTTCAGCGCGTCCACGATAGGCTCTTCGTGCGTCAGCCCCATGCCGAGTTCCGTGCCATTCGCCAGCTTGGTCTTGAACCAGTTGTCAACTTTAGCGTCGTCCCAGCGATCGGTCTTTTCGAAAATGCCCTTGGGCTGCAACACTGTCATCTGGACTTCCTGGCCACCAACCGCGTTCATTTCCTCGCGGACAATATTAGCAATGTTGTCTAGCACCATTTTGCCGAGCGGCAAATAAGCATACACGCCCGCCATTTCCTTGTGTATAAAGCCAGCTTGGATGAGCAGCTTGGCATTGACCGCCGTCTCGTCGGCAGGTGTGGTTTTGCTAGTTTTGGTAAACAATTGTGATAATTTCATAACATTTCTCTAAGGCTTAGTCTGATAAAGTTCAATCGAAGATTACATCATAAACCGGCAAGCCGGGATAGGAAAGAAGTTCGCAATAGTAGTAGTATGAATCTTTTTCATTACGCCTATTGTACATCAGTGAAGGTGCAACAGGAACAGTGATACGAACGCCACGCCATTTTTTATCATGTGAACACCGATTGATGCCCAGAGCCGGCCCGTTTTTTCGCGCAAATAACAGAGCACTAGCGACAGAATAAACGTATCGATAAACGCAATCCACAAGAGCGGCGAACCCTGTCCGCCTCCGGTCAAGTGTCCACTGGCAAAAATAGCGCTCGTAAGAACCGCCGAAATAACAAACGGCATTTTGCGCCGCAAGCTACCAAACAAAAAGCCGCGCATCAAAATCTCCTCGGTCACCGGCGGCAGAATGACCAAACTTATAAAGGTCAGAGTCAGCGCGACAACCCCAGAGGCGTTAGAAAAGCCAATGTCTTGCGGCTGGCTTACGTTGAGCGCCGGTACCAGATGCGACATCACCGATACCAGCAAAATATATACGCCAAAATATGTGATGAATCCACCGACCGCCAACAAGGGGTCAAATATACGGGGATGCCTTGTGAGTCCCAGATCACGGAACGTGCTTTTATACCGCCGCAAAAACCACCACAGGCCTCCCAGAGTGGCGACCTCTATCATGACCATATACCCGAATTGCGCAAATACTGAGTTATTCAGCCAATCAGTCGTGCGCTGCCCTGTCCAGTGTTGGAGCGCCGGATATATAGAAATCAAAAGCCCGGCAACAATTTGCGTCAGCACATACAAAACCAGCACGAATACCACCGCCAAAAACGGACTCCACGGTAGTTTTTTGTGCTTTTTTTCGGGCTCAATTACTTCAGATAGGTTGAGGTTCGCCTTGGTAGCTACAGTGGATGAGTCATCAGTTTTCGGCATGGTCTTCTCTAGAAAATCTCGGACGTTAGAAGAATCGCTTGGCATCTACTACCGTTATCAGCGCCATCAAGCCCAGAAGGAACACGAAACTCGTGCCATATATCCAGTCCTCGGCCTTTTCGGTTACCCTCTTACCGAACAGGCGCGAGATGTAAGTCACAAACACCTTCCCTCCATCAAGCGCCGGAATGGGCAGCACGTTCATAATCGCCAGGCTCAGACTGATAATCGCAATAACCATTAGAACAAATCTGTACCCCAATCTGGTGCCATCTTTCAAGACCACAAAAATACCAAGTGGACCGGAGACCTGTTCAGACGCCGCCGTTTGCCCAGCCTGGCGCTGGTGCGTGTTACCGGTAAATATGCCACCGATGATATGTCCGACCCCGACAATCGCCTTGCCAAGTCCCTGGAAGGTCAGTACGGTAAACTGTTTCATTACACCCAACGCCACTACTGGCGCAGACCATGTCGAGCGCTGGATCGCATAGGTAGTCGGACCAACGCCCAAATATCCTTTAGGATGGCCAGCTTTGGCATTCGCTGCTACATCTTGGATGCTGCGCAGTTCAGTATATAGCTGCATAGTTTTGCCATGCCGCTCGATGGTCAGCAGCACTGGCTCACCGGATAGTTGATGTGTCAGCTTTACGAGATGCTCAGCACTATCGATCGCAAAGGTATTCTTGCCTTCTGCATTTCCAGGCGTTGCGAATAGCGTAATCCGCTTGACCTGGTCTTGCGTCAATAGTGGCAACTTTTCACGGATGTCACCGTCGTAGCGTTTGGCATTCGCCGCTGGCGAATCTGGCTCTACATAGCCAGCCAGCACTTCGTTTTTAGTGATATGCGTGTCGCTCTTCACTGTAAATTGATTATCCACGAGCTGCGGCATGCCAATAAGCGCCAAAATCGTTAGCAATACAAACGCCGCCAGCAAGTTCATGCCAACGCCCGCCGCCATAATCTTGGTTTTGGCCCACGTGGTGGCCGCACCAAACGTACCTTTTTCCGTATCCGAATCATGCTCGCCTTTTAGCCGTACAAACCCGCCGAGCGGCAGCCAGTTTAGACTAAAAATAAACTTCTTGTCGCCCTTACCGACTTTTTTGCCCCAAGCTTTTGGGGGGAAGCCTATGCCGAATTCCTCGACTTCAACGCCGTTGCGGCGTGCTGCCCAAAAGTGGCCGAGCTCGTGCACGACGACCAATCCAATAAACAACACAATTCCCAAAATTAGCAGCAGTACACTCATTTCACCTCATTATAATCTAATTTCCTGCAATTTAGCAGAAAATTGGTGAGTTTGTATTTTAGTGCAGTCCGGAGTGAAAAATAAGCACCGAAGCGGAGCGTACTAAAGGTACGTGAGCATCGGAGCGCAGGCGTTTCGCCCGGAATGTACAAAATACAAACTCATACGGTCATGATTTCTTGTTCTTTGGCTTTGACTGCAGCCTCGGCATCAGTACGCGCTTTGTTGAGTGCATCATCGATTTGCTTTTCGATGCGCTTTACGTCATCTTCGCTGATCTCTTTGTCTTTTTTGGCATTGTTGACAGCATCGAGTGCTTCACGCCGCACATTGCGCAACACAATCATACAATCTTCTTGTTTTTGACTAGCCTGTTTGACGATTTCTCGGCGGCGCTCTTCGGTCAAAGCAGGAATTGGCACGCGGATTACACGACCATCGTCGGTTGGATTTAGTCCTAAAGATTGATTGTTGCGAATCGCCGCCGCAATCGCTTGAATATTGTTCGGGTCAAACGGGCTGATCTGTAGCAGCTGCGCTTCAGGGGTGCTGATAGTCGCTATTTGGATCAGCGGCATCTGCGCACCATATGCTTCGACCATAACGCCATCCAGCATACTGGCATGGGCACGGCCGGTTCGCAGTTTTTTCAGTTCGTCACGAAAATGCTCAACCGCCGTCGCCATTTTTTTGCTCGCATCATCAACAACTTGGTTTGGGTTCATATATTGGCCTCTTAGATTCTTGTAGTTATTGTACCTTATCGGCGGCTTACGACTCCAGCTCGTGCAGGATGTTGTACCCCAGAAGCTGCTTTTTGGTCCGCAATTCCTGAATGTTGTGTTTGTTGAGCTGCACTTTTGGGTGAAGTTGTTCGACAACCTGAAATCCCCCCTCACGAACCGCCGCAAGCTTCCGCGGATTCTGACTGGCAAACTTGATAGTTGTGGCGACATTGAGCTGCCGAAGTGCCATGACACCCACGTCATAGGTACGTATATCAGGCTCAAAACCCAAGGCTTTGAATGCTTCGACAGTATTTATATGACGCGTGCGCTGCAATTCCAGTGCCGCAATCTTCAGCTCCAATCCAATACCGCGGCCTTCGGCGTAGCCGTAAATCACGACCCCCGCTTTGTTCTCTACGATAAGTTTGAGCGTCGAGTCAAGCTGTGCCGCGCAGTCGCAGACCAGGCTATGAAATGACTCACCAAATAAACAAGAGGAGTGAATGCGTACCACCGGAGTGTTTTTTTGCAAATCACCAAACGAGACGCTTACGCAGTCGCCTTTATCCGTTTTGTGGTAAGCGATGGTAAATGTCCCGTATTCCAGGGGCAATAGCGTTGTCTTTGTTATTGCCATGATATTTTAGGCTACTACTCGACTTCGCCTAGAGCCATGCGGCTGAAGCGGCGGACGACGATGTTCTCGCCAAGCTTGGCGATGCCTTCTTCTTTTATATAGGCACCGACGGTTTGGTCCGGGTTTTTGATAAACGGCTGGTCCAGCAGGCACTTCTCTGCAAAGTACTTCTTAATCTGGCCTTCAACGATGCGATCAATCATATCAGCTGGCTTGCCTTCATTGGCAGCCTTTTCCTTGAACTCGGCACCAACGCGGTCGCGTTCCTCGGCAGGAACTTCATCTATGGACACGTACTCTGGAGCAGCGGCGGCAATGTGCATAGCCAAGTCGTGCGCAAGAGCCTTGAAGCCATCAGTGCGAGTCACAAAATCAGTCTCGCAGTTGACTTCGACAAGCACGCCAATCCGGCCACTGTGGACATAGCCTTCGATGACGCCTTCACGAGCTTCGCGCTCGCCTTTTTTCTCGGCCTTGGTCAGACCTTTTTTGCGCATTGCCTCAAGTGCTTTGTCGAAGTCGCCTTCGGATTCTTCAAGCGCACGCTTGGCGTCGGTCATGCCTACACCCGTCAATTCGCGCATTCGCTTGATGTCTTCAATAGATACAGCCATAAATTCTCCTTATATCTTACTTTCGTTGGAAAGAACCTCTTATATTTTAGTGCAGTGCAAGGCGCCAGTGAGCAACGGGCAGAGCCGTACTTTCCGGTACAGTGGAGAAGTAGCGGAACTGGCAACGCCGCAATGTGCAAAATATAAAAGTTCTAAGCTTGGTCTTTGTCTGGAGCGGCTTTAGCCTGCTTGGCTTTGCCGGTCTCAATAGCCTGCTTCAGGTAGTCAACTACGAGCTGAATAGCCTTGATAGCGTCGTCGTTGCAAGGAATTGGGAAGTTGACGAGAGTTGGATCGCTGTTGGTGTCAACGAGCGCAACGATTGGCACACCCAGCTTGCGAGCTTCGCGAACAGCGTTGACGTCGTGATTGATATCGACAATAAATACTGCGCCCGGCTTAGCTGGCATGTTCTTGATGCCGCCGTAGAGCTCGTTCATTTCGACGATTTCTTCTTGGAAGCGCTGGACTTCAAGCTTGTTGTATTTGTTGGCCAATTCGCCGTTTGCCATCTTTTCCTCAAGGTCTTTGAGGTGTTTGATGCGGCCAGAAATGGTTGGCCAGTTGGTCAACATACCACCGAGCCAGCGATTGACGACAAATGGCTGGTTGGTTTCGTCAGCTAGTTTTTTGACAATATCTTGCGCCTGGCGCTTGGTACCTACCAGCAAAACTTGCTTGCCGGCGCCAGTAGTCTGCGCAATAAAATCTAGCGCAGTTTCGAGGCCGGCTACCGTCTGAGTCAGATCGATAATATGGCTGCCGTTGCGCTTACTGTGAATGTACTGCGCCATTTTTGGGTGCCAGCGACTGGTCTTGTGACCGAAGTGCGCGCCCGCTTCTAATAGTTTTTTAATGTCTACATCAACTGTAGCCATAGTGTTGTCCTTTCTCTTCGATTGGGTGCCCGGATGCGCCTACACAGCATTCATCCGAGAGGATTTTGTCCCAACCTGCTTACTTAATTACTCTGGTATTGTACCAAGGTCTTATCTGTTATGCAAGGCTTCGTCAGCGACTGTATTCTTCCTGCGCCAGCTTGTCGACAATTTCGGTAAGCGCCCGACACTCTCTGCGCGAAAGTTGGTTGAAGCCCATTTCTTTTTCCAGGTTGGCCGCCTGCTCTGCCTTGTCCCGAGCCTCATCAGAGAACATCGGACCAAACTGCGCAGGCCCACCGACACGCTCTACATTACTGGTCGCGATATTTTCCTCAGAAATTTCGACAAAGTAATCTTTATGTTCTCTTTCGTCTGCGTCCTGTTGGACATATTCACAAACTGGTCCTACATAGAAAAGCTGCACTCCGTCGGTGAATAGTGGCGTATAGACGGGCAATTGATATATCAGATGGAGCCCGCTTTCTAGCTCAAGCGCATCTGCCGCTTCAGGCGCCAACTGATACGCCTCTTCCTGGCCCAACTTGTAGCCATAAGCCGCCGAGGTGTCGGCAATCGGTATTCCGTTCATAGAACCGTACACTTTCGCTTCCGGGTCGAAATTCATTGTGCCCCGCCCCTCGAGCAAAACCATAGTTTTATCGGCAAGCTCATGTAGCTCCATTTCTGAAGCCATTTCACCACCACAATCAAGTTCATGATTTGTCATAAGATGTATATTATACAATGTGTCATACATATATGCAAAACACCTTTGACAATTATCCGGTGAACAGGTACAATACTTTGGATTATGAAAAAAGACTTACACCCCACAACTTATCGGCCGGTTGTGTTTCAGGATCTGAACAACAAGCAGACTTACCTGACACGTTCTACCGTTGCCACCGACGACACTATCAAACTCGATGGCGTCGAATATCCATTGGTCAAGATTCACATCTCGGCCAGCTCTCACCCGTTCTTTACTGGTGAAGAACGCATCGTCGACATCGAAGGTCGCGTTGACAAGTTCAAGGCTCGTGCCGCCGCAGCCGAAGCTGCCAAAGACAAGCGCACCGCAGCAGCCAAGAAACAAACTGCCCGCAAAAATGCCAAGGTGGAAAAAGCCGAGAGCAAAAAAGCAGCCAGCAAATAGCTACGATTTTCTAAACCGCCCTTAAACCTAGCGTTTCCGGGCGGTTTTTGTATACTTGAAAGATAGATTATGGAACAAAAAGAACAAACACTCCGTGCGGAACTCGCTGAACTGAATGAAAAACTGCAGGATCCGGCAATTTTCAGCGATAAAAGCTATCCTAAGTTCGCCAAACGCCAGGCCAGGCTAGAACGCACCCTTGCCTTGTTCGACAAAAAGCATGCGCTCGCCAAAGCAAAAATCGGCGCCGAAGAAATGCTTCGCGGCAGCGATGCCGAGCTAGCAGAGCTGGCCAAAATCGAGCTTGCCGACATCGCGCCTAAAATCACCGCCAACGACGAAGCACTCACCGAAGCACTGACACCGAAAGACCCAAACAACGAGCGCGACGTCATCATTGAAATTCGTGCTGCCGCCGGCGGTGACGAATCCGCACTGTTTGCAGGGGAGCTCTACCGCATGTACATACGTTGGACCGAAACACACAACTTCAAAACCGAACTTATATCCGAAAGCCCGAGCGACGCGGGCGGCTACAAGGAAATCATTTTTGCCGTTCGCGGCGAAGACGCCTACAAACACCTAAAGTTTGAAGCCGGCGTCCACCGCGTCCAACGCGTTCCTGCCACTGAGTCACAAGGCCGTATTCACACCAGCACTGTCACCGTTGCTGTTCTACCCGAAGCCGAAGAAACTGATATCGAGATCAACCCAAACGATCTCAAGATCGATGTCTACCGCAGCGGCGGCCACGGCGGCCAGAGCGTGAACACCACAGACTCAGCTGTGCGCATCACACACCTGCCATCAGGTTTGGTCGTCACTAACCAGGACGAGAAGTCCCAGATCAAAAACAAAGAAAAGGCGTTGAGCGTGCTCCGTTCCCGCCTGCTTCAGGCCAAAATCGACGAAGAAAATGCTAAGCTCAGTGCCGATCGCCGCAATCTTATCGGCTCTGGCGACCGCAGCGAAAAAATCCGCACATACAACTTCCCCCAAGACCGCATCACTGATCATCGCATCGGCTATTCGCGCAGCAATATCCCTGCCGCGCTTAGCGGTGACATTGACGACCTGCTCGACAAGCTTGTAACCTACGAACACGAACTTCTGACCAACGAAAGTTAATATGCCGCTTTACTACGTCACCGGTGTTTCTGGCTCTGGAAAATCAACAGTACTCGCTGAGCTCAAACGACGCGGGTTTGAGGCATACGGCACCGATGAAGATGATTTGGCCGGGTTTTATCACCTGGAGACTGGCAAAAAGACTTCACCTAACTTAACCGCCAAAGAACGCACAGAAAAATGGCGAAAATATCACGAGTGGAAAGTTCCCACAGAAAAAGTTGAAGCACTTCGACTAAACGCACACAGCAAACCAATTTTTCTCTGTGGCGTCGTCGCAAATGATGCCGATTTTTGGAGTAAGTTTGCTCAGGTTTTTTGTCTATACTTACCTTCCGAAGAGACTAAACACCGCATCGAAAACCGAACCAACAATGATTTCGGCAAGAACGCACACGAATTGGCAAGCATCTTAGAGTGGGCATCATATTCAAAAACCCAGTACAAGAAGCTTGGTGCGGTTTTGATTGACGCCACGCTACCTGTCAAAAAAGTTACCGACGAAATAATAGATCACGTATTATGACTATCGATACTTTTTTGGCGCAGGTTACTCAGCGATTACAAATTGCCGGTATTGAAACTGCGCGGCTGGACTGTTTAGTGCTACTTGAAGACGCCGTCGGCAAAGATCGTTCGTGGCTGTTGGCGCACCCCGAGTTCGAACTAAGCCTAGAGCAGCAGCAAGTCCTTCAGCAAAGCATCACGCGCCGAGAGCTGCACGAACCACTGGCCTATATCCGCGGTCACGTCGAATTTTATGGTCGAGAATTTTTGGTAAACAAGCATACCTTGGTTCCGCGGCCCGAGTCCGAAAGCTTTATTGACCTACTCAAAAAATATACATTGAACACAAATAGTACTCGGATATTAGATCTCGGCACAGGCTCTGGGTGCATCGGCATAACAGGGGTACTTGAATGCCCCACTACCTATATGACCCTATCGGATGTCGACGAAGCCGCCCTGCATGTTGCGCACAAAAACACCGAGCTTCTAAGCGCAAAAGTAACACTTGTAGCCTCGGACCTACTGAGCACAATTACTGAGCGCTTTGATATCATTATGACTAACCTGCCCTACGTACCCGACCATCATCCCGTAAACAAACCAGTACATTTTGAACCTCATGACGCACTTTACGCTGGCTTGGATGGCATGGACTTGTACCGCAAGTTTTGGCAGCAAGTCCAATCACTAGATGCAAAACCTATGCTCATCATGACCGAGTCATTGCCCGAGCAACACAATCTCCAGTCCAAACTTGCGACCGCCGTCGGCTACGACTACGTCGAAGCTCAAGGACTTGTTCAGTTTTTTAAAATAATCGTTGCTTGAAATGCAACGAATAACTAATCGTTACTTGTTTTGGCCATACTCAATGTGACTGAAATACTTTTTGTTTCATTGTTGCGTAGCACTTTAAGTGTGATCTGGTCGCCGACACTGTGTTGATCGAGCAAAGCTGTCAAACTGTGGTTGTCGTCAATATTTTTGCTATTCACTGCCTGGATGATATCACCACCCTTGAGCCCCGCTTTTGCGGCCGGACTTCCAGACAATACTGGCTCTTGACCACCATTCTGTTCAGCCGGAATTACATACGCTCCACGCGTCGTTTTGACTTTTAATTGGTCGGCGATATCGTTTGTCAGAGAAACGTACCGAACGCCTAGATATGGTTGCTCGAATTTGCCGGTTTTAAGTACGTTTTTGACAAGACCACTCACATCGTTAACAGGAATTGCAAAGCCAATACTCTGGGCGTTGCCTGCGACCGCCGTGTTAATACCAATGACTTCCCCGTTCGCATTGACCAACGGACCACCCGAATTACCACTGTTAATTGCTGCATCTGTTTGTAATAGATCCTGGAGGTTTTCACTGCTGGAGATATCACCCTGGTCGGTCGCCTGAACGGTACGGCCATAGCCGGAAATAATACCGGAAGTCACTGTATTCTGAAACTGACCTAGCGCATTGCCAATGGCCACTACCCGGTCACCCACCTGCACTTTGCTCGAATCGCCCAATGTTGCCGGTACTAGCTTCTTGCCTTTGGTGTCACCAATTTTCAGGAACGCCACGTCCAGGCTGTCACTAGTACTAGTGCGGCCAATAACTTTGACATTGTCCAGTTGCGTGCCGTCCGAAAGCGTAACACTCACACTAGTCGTGCCAGCTGGCACGACATGACGATTGGTAATAATTAGACCGTTCGCCGAAATAATAATTCCTGTGCCCGCGCTTTCCTGCGACTGTGTCTGTCCAAGATTAAATGGCGATGCATTTGCACTTCGAGCTGTTACATTAACCGAAACTACGCTCGGACCAACTTTTTTCGCGATACTATTGATAAGCTGGCCTTCACTCGAGACAATTTCTTTCTGAGTCGAAGTAGAGGCAGGATTATCGTTGCGGTTAGCCGCAAACCAGCCACCAAAAAACCCACTAAGTAGGCCTAGAATAACTATCCCGGCTACATACATTCTCTTGGGACGCTTGTCTTGCTCAAGGTTTTTGTGTGCAATTGGAGTAGCAAAATGCACAGTATCAACCACGGCTGTCTCACCGGTTTTCAGCTCGTCTTTTCTTACTTCCTCCGCTTCGCCCATGTCTCCGCCCTCCCGTGTTAAACTATTTTGTTTCCCCAGTTCGATAATGCCAAAACAATCACGAGAAGTGCGCCCATGATAAACAATATCTGCCGGCGCAAAGCACTAGACAACCGGTCAAAATGGTCAAGATAATACAGTGTTGCCAACCCCACGCCAAGCGCCACCAAAATAACTGTCGGCTGAGAAACAATACCGTAGAAAAGCAGCCAATGGCCGAGTAGCCACACTAACGCTGCACCAAAATATCCCCATAGGTACGACAAAAGCCGTGCGTATGGCTCATCAAAACTATCAAAGAAGTGCCGTGCCGACAGATAACATAGCACACCGCTTGAAAATACAAGCGCGTACAACGAACCCGCTGACCAAGCCAAATACAAAGCCATCAGTCCTGCAATAAAGCCAACGCCTGCCTGCAGCGAGGTCTTCAAAATATCCGAACCCGGTTTCAAAAAGATAAGCCACCCTGCATATATCAGCGCCCACACAAATTGCCACAGAGCACTTTCGGTGTGCACCATAAACGCCAACATCGAAAACCCAACGATCAGATCAACTGAGTTCGCACGAATATTGGCAAGCCAAAACCTAGGACGTACAGCAAACATACGCCATTTACTTAACACAATTAATATGAAGGCCAGCTGGACAAATGTTTGAAGTCGTACCAGCACAAACAAAACCAGCGGCAACAGTAGAAGCAGCCCTATATGCAAGAAACTCGAAAAACCCTTCACCGGTTTTATCTTCGCTACCAAAGGTCTCATAACTTGTACCCATTATAGCAGACCGACGGCAGTCTGCGGACTTTCATAGACCAGCATTTAGCGGCTCGCAAAAAAATCTGAACTACGCTATAGTTAAAGACTGAATGGATCCAAACAGGCAACAATCAGATACTGTTGTAGCTCCCAATGGTGGTGGAGCTTTTGAACAAACCCCGACTGTACCACACACCGATCCAACGACTACATCGACACCACCACCTAACGCTGACATATCGACACCCCTCAAGAAGCCCACACGTACACACCAAGGGTTTCGTGATTTTTTGTCTATCGTCGCTGTCCTTGCCAGTGCCCTACTACTAGCCTTTGCACTAATCTCTTTTGTCTTTCAGTCATACCAGGTAGATGGCCAGAGTATGCAAACTACGCTCGAAAACAATGACCATCTATTGGTGTGGAAAGTTCCGCGCACCATCGCACGAATTACACACCATGCCTATATCCCAAAGCGCGGCGATATCGTCGTGTTCAACGAACCCGGCCTAACCGAGTTTGGCGGCGGCGCTGATCGGCAACTCATCAAACGTACGATTGGCCTTCCCGGTGACAGAGTCGTCGTCCGAAATGGCACCGTAACTATCTACAACGCCGAACATCCCGACGGATTCCAACCTGACAAAACGCTTCCCTACAACAAGGACAACATCATCCCGATAACTACCGGCAACATCGATATAACGCTTGGCAAAACTCAGGTTTATCTGATGGGCGACAACCGCAGCAACTCCTTGGACTCGCGTGTCTTTGGACCGGTTGACGCTAATAATATCGTCGGCAAACTTGCCGTGCGCGTATTGCCACTCGGTGACATAAAGCGCTTCTAGTTCTAGCGCTCTGTCCCCCAGTTTCAGTCAACACTACAATTATCAGCTAGTTCGATAGTATTTTCAAAATAGTCTCGAGCTGCTCATCTGAAGTAAAGGCAACCTCAAGCTTTCCGCCCTTAGCAGTACGTCGAATAATTACCGGCGCGCTTAGGCGCTTGCTAAGCATCTTAGTTTCCGGCGTTTCGGTCTGCATACGTTCTTTGGTTTTTGCTACTTCCTGGAAACCTTGTTTTACACTCACTACAAACTGCTCAGCCTGACGCACGGTCCAATTATTTTTCAAGATGGCTTGCAACAGTACTTCTTGCTTACCGTCAAATTCCTTGAGAGCCAAAATTGCTCGCGCATGTCCTTCGGTAATCTTGCCTAGACGTAGTGCCGTTTTAGCTTTTTCGGGAAGTTGTAAGAGTCGCACAATATTTACAACTGTCGAATTACCCTTCCCTAAGCGCTTGGCAATTTCGCTATAGCTAGTGCCAAATTGTTCGTGCAAATACTCGATGGATGTTGCTTGGTCTAGAGCCGACAAGTCAACACGCTGAACGTTTTCAATTAACGCAATTTCAAGTTGCTCGAGCTCACGCAATGTACGTACAATTGCAGGGACTGTCTGAAGACCCGCCAGTTTTGAAGCACGCCAGCGACGTTCGCCGGCAATTATCATATAACCACCGTTGGCGCTCGTAACAATTAATGGCTGCAACATGCCATACGCACGAATAGAATCCGACAACTCCTGGATAGCAGCTTCGTCGAATTCTTGGCGCGGCTGATACTTGTTAGGGATCAGTTTTTCAACAGCGATTTTTTCAATCTTATCGCTAGCGTTTAGCAAGATGGTGTCATCAAAATTTTGTGGCAACAACGACTCAAAACCGCGACCCAGGCCAGACTTCTTTTTAGTACTCATCTCGTAATCTCCCTAAATTTCCGAAAGCCCATCTGGTGAGTAAGATGGCGTTTTTCTTGCGATGAAACGTAGCGGTAGCTACGTTGAAGAGTAAAAAAATCAGCAGCTTGCCGCCAGGTGGGCTTGCAGGATAGGGAGATTACGAGATGAGTACGCCTAGGCACGTTTACTTACCTCCTTCGCCAACTGTTTATACGCTCTCGCACCTTTTGACCACTTGTCGTGCTCGAAAATGGTTTGCCCGAAACTGGGTGCTTCAGCCAACCGTACATTACGTGGAATAATCGTCTTGAACAATTTTTCACCGAAGTAATTTCGTATTTCTTGCAGTACCTGCTCCGACAGCGACGTACGCTTATCAAACATAGTAATCGCTACACCCATCAGAGCTAAAGCTGGGTTTAGTGTCTGCCGAACACGTTGCACAGTGTTGAGCAGCTGACTCAGACCCTCGAGCGCATAGTACTCCGCCTGTACCGGAATAAGTACATCGGTTGCGGCAGTCAATGCATTGACAGTCAAAAGCCCCAGCGAAGGCGGGCAGTCGATTAAAATATATGCATAGCTACCGGTGGTGAGAGCTTTTTGCAACTGAAATTCACGCCGAGGTACTTGTACCAAGTCCACTTCTGCGCCAGCAAGATTAGCATTGGCTGGCAATATGAATAACCCAGGCACACGTGTTTCTGCCACGGCATCGGCTAGCGGTACACTTTGGCACAAAACTTCGTAGCTACTAGCGCCTAGGGACTCTTTGTTAAATCCGAGGCCGCTTGTTGCATTCCCTTGAGGGTCCAGATCAATTAATAGCACCGGCTTTTCAGTTGTAGCAAGCTGCGCTGCAATATTAACGGTCGACGTCGTTTTTCCGACGCCGCCCTTCTGATTCACCACCGCAATTACCTTATGTGACATGTTCCCTCTATCTGTATGTGAAAGTATACCATTGTCATTGGCAGTCGCCCAGAGTATTACAAAGAGCCTAATATTAGCAGTACTATGCAGCTAGCCATATTTGGCTTTATTGAACACCTGGATTATGCTCAATTTTATACTTCTACCCCTTGGCGATATAGGGCAAAAAGCATATACTTGTACCTAGGTTTGCAAAAATAAAAACAAACCAAAATAAAAACAAAAAATGCCCTCAAAAACACCGCTAAAGCGAGTACTGTTCGCGCACTCCCTCAAATGGGGTAGTGTGGGTGTATTTTTGATATCTGTTACTTTGAGCAGCATACTATTCTATAGTCCGACCGCTACGGCTATTACCAGCTCAACCCTTAATTTCCAAGCCCGTTTGATGAACGCCAGCGGCTCTATCGTCCCTGACGGTAATTACAATATCGAATTCAAACTGTACGATGCGTCTACCGCTGGTACCAACCTCTGGACCGAAGATTATACATCTACCAGCGGTCCAGGTAGTTCCGACGTACGAGTTCGCGTAGCAAACGGCTACCTGAGCGTACCGCTCGGTAGCCACACTTCATTTCCAGGAACCATCAACTGGGATCAGCAGCTATACCTGACTATGAATATCGGTGGTACGGGTACGGGCTCCTTCCCGGGTATTGGCGACGGGGAGATGAGTCCACGCATAGCACTCAGTGCCGTTCCATACTCGTTCCGCGCCAGCCAAGCGTTGCAACTAGCCAGCGGCAACAGTACCTTGAGCTTCACGAATCCTAGTAATAGCAATGTGATTGCCTTGCCAGATGCTAGTGGTACAGTCTGTTTACAGAG
>Ga0207647_10001054_pt1 | contig 21234 bp, 18 predicted proteins | sample KBSCornC2_FD_184295 | JGI IMG/M metagenome (GOLD analysis project Ga0207647, IMG submission 184295) | Corn rhizosphere microbial communities from Kellogg Biological Station, Michigan, USA - C2 (SPAdes) (version 2) | ecosystem: Host-associated > Plants > Roots > Rhizosphere ... | reverse complement strand
ACGCGGAGCTCCAGGCCAAGGGCGTCGACGTGCTCTACGACGACACCGACCAGCGCGCCGGCGCCAAATTCGCCGCCGCCGACCTGATCGGCATCCCCTGGCAGATCATGATCGGGCCGAAGGGCCTCGCCGAGGGCAAGGTCGAGATCAAGAAGCGCAGTGACGGCTCTCGCGAGACGATGTCGCCTGCGGACGCGGTCGCCCGGCTGGTCGGCTGAATATTGTTCATCGCCCGATATCGCGGCCGCCAATCCGGCCACAATTGACCCCGAATCATGGGATTATCGAGCGATGGATGAGACCATGACCGAAACCGTGAAAACCGCGCCTTTTGCGCCATTCGAGTGGATGCTGTCGGGGCGCTATTTGCGGGCGCGCCGCAAGGAGGGATTCATCTCGGTCATCGCCGGGTTCTCGTTCCTTGGCATCATGCTGGGCGTGGCGACGCTGATCATCGTGATGGCCGTCATGAACGGCTTCCGCAAGGAGCTGCTCGACAAGATCCTGGGGCTGAACGGCCACATCCTGGTCCAGCCGCTGGAATCGCCGCTGACCGACTGGAAGGACGTCGCCGACCGCATCAGCCAGGTCCAGGGCATCCGGCTTGCAGCGCCCGTGGTGGATGGCCAGGCGCTGGCGTCCTCGCCCTGGAACGCCTCGGGCGTGCTGGTGCGCGGCATCCGCTCCGACGACCTCAACAACCTCACCTCGATCGCCAAGAACATCAAGCAGGGCTCGCTCGAAGGCTTTGACGACGGGCAGGGCGTCGCGATCGGCCGGCGCCTCGCCGACCAGTTGTCGCTGCACGCCGGCGACAGCATCACGCTGGTGGCGCCGAAGGGCGCGGTCACGCCGATGGGCACGACGCCGCGCATCAAGCCTTACAAGATCGTCGCCGTGTTCGAGATCGGCATGTCCGAATACGATCTCGGCTTCGTGTTCATGCCGCTAGCGGAGGCGCAGGCCTATTTCAACCGCAGCAACGACGTCACCTCGATCGAGGTGTTCACCACCAATCCCGACAAGATCGACGCCTTCCGCAAGGCGGTGACGGAAGCGGCGGGCCGCCCGGTGTTCCTGGTCGACTGGCGGCAGCGCAACTCGACCTTCTTCAACGCGCTCCAGGTCGAGCGCAACGTGATGTTCCTGATTCTGACCATGATCGTGCTGGTCGCCGCACTCAACATCGTGTCCGGCCTGATCATGCTGGTGAAAGACAAGGGCAGCGACATCGCCATCCTGCGCACCATGGGCGCCTCGCAAGGCTCGATCATGCGCATCTTCCTGATCACGGGCGCCTCGATCGGCGTGGTCGGCACGCTGGTCGGCTTCTTCGTCGGCCTCGTGATCTGCCTCAACATCGAATCGATCAGGCAATTCCTGTCCTGGCTCACCAGCACCGAGCTGTTCTCGCCGGAGCTCTATTTCCTGTCGAAACTGCCCGCCGAGATCGACGTCGGCGAGACCACGGCCGTCGTCATCATGGCGCTGACGCTGTCGTTCCTGGCGACGCTGTATCCGTCGTGGCGCGCTGCGCGCCTCGATCCCGTCGAAGCGCTCCGGTACGAGTGAGGGGCTGATGGAGCAGCAACAGGGGGCTGAGGATGTACCGGTCATTTATCTCCACGAGATAAAGCGGCAGTACTTGCAGGGCGAGGTGCCGCTGACGATCCTCGACAACGCCAAGCTCGCGCTGTGGGCCGGGCAATCGGTCGCGCTGGTGGCGCCGTCGGGCTCGGGCAAATCGACGCTGCTGCACATCGCGGGACTGCTGGAAGCGCCCGATTCCGGCGAGGTCTACGTCAATGGCGCGCCGACCTCGCAACTGCCCGACATCGAGCGTACGCAGCTTCGCCGCACCGACATCGGCTTCGTCTACCAGTCGCACCGGCTCTTACCGGAGTTCTCGGCGCTGGAGAACGTCATGCTGCCGCAGATGATCCGCGGCCTGAAGAAGTCCGAGAGCGTCAAGCGCGCCAAGGAGATCCTGGGCTATCTCGGCCTCGGCGACCGCATCACCCACCGCCCGGCGGAGCTGTCGGGCGGCGAGCAGCAGCGCGTTGCGATCGCGCGCGCGGTGGCGAATGCGCCGCGCGTGCTGTTCGCGGACGAGCCGACCGGCAACCTCGATCCGCACACGGCCGATCACGTCTTCCAGGCCCTGATGCAGCTGGTCAAGGCGACAAAGGTCTCCATGCTGATCGCGACCCACAACATGGAGCTGGCCGGCCGTATGGACCGGCGCGTGTCGCTGTCGAACGGCCAGGTGGTCGAGCTCGAGTAACAAAAACTGCGAAAACAACCCCATGCACAGTAGCCGGCCGTGGCCGGCTACGATCGGGGTGACGCCTTGCAGCCCTTTGACAGGTCAAGCAAAACGGCTGCGCCGGCGCATCGCCCCGGCGTGCGGCGCTTTACGGTCGGATCACCGTCAATTTGAACGGCCCGCCATTGGCCGCGGCGTGTGCCACCGCCTCATTGACGTGATCGAGGTCGAAGGCCGTCGTCCTGTATTCGTCAAGCCGGAGGAGTCCTGATCGCACCAGCGCGATCAGGCGGCTCGCCGCATCCGGCGGATACATCCAGACGCCGTGGATGGAGATGCAGTTGCGCATGATCCAGGGGTAGGGCAGCTCGAGGCCCGCGCCCCCCGCCATGCCGACGCCGCCCATCAGCACGACGCGTCCGTAAGCGCGCACCGTCATGATCGCGGCGCGCACCACGGTGGCGCTCACCGAGGGCGGCATGATGTCGAACACGCAATCGATCGGGCCGGGCGCGGCGCGCTTCATCGCTTCGCGGTCGTCATCCTCGTTGCCGGTGAGCCTGACCGGCTTCACGCGGCTGCCGAAGCGGCGGACGAGGTCGGCGAGGATCCCTTCGTTGCGACCGGGCGCCACCACGCAGGCCGCGCCCATCGCGAGCGCGACCGACACCGCAGCGCTGCCGAAATTGCCGGTGGCGCCACTCACCAGCACGGTCTCGCCCGGTTGAAGGTTGGCGGCGAGGAAGCCGCCATAGGGCACCAGCGCCGTCCCCAGCGCGCACCATTGCGAGGCTTCCTCCGACGTGATCGCGCCGAGCCGCTTCACATTCTCGGTCGGCACGCGCATCTGCTCGGCAAACGAGCCGTGGCGAAAATGCTTTTGCAGAAGCATGCCGCCCGCGCCGGCGGCCGTTAATCCTTGCAGGGCGATGTCGGGCGCAATTGCGTCGTCGCGCGAGCGCACCGTCGGGTCGCAGAACACCCAGTCGCCGATCTTGAGCTTGGTTGCATCAGGGCCGATCGCCCGCACCCGGCCGATGCCGCCCGGGCCCGGGATGATCGGCAAATCGAGTGCATAGTTTCGTTCGCCGCTGAAGACTTCGTTCATATAAGACAGCACGCGCGTGGCGACGACGTCGACGATGACCTCGCCGGTGCCGAGCACCGGGTCCGGAGCAGTCTCGATCACCAGCGGCGTTCCGAAGGATTTGAGTACGGCGGCTTTCATGATGTTCACCTCGAATTGGGGTGAAACGCATATGCGCCGCCTTGGAGGGGACAAGAAGGCCTGGTATTATCCTAGTATTCTCCAGACCCTCCATCGCGGGAGCGACATCATGGCCGACCCACGCCGCGTCGAATTCGGCGACTTCCTGCGGTCCCGCCGCGAAAAGCTGTCGCCGAAGACCGTCGGGCTTCCGGCAGGGCTCCGGCGGCGCACCGCGGGGCTGCGCCGCGAGGAGGTCGCCCAACTCGCCGGCATCGGTGTCGACTGGTACATCCGTCTCGAGCAGGGCCGCACCGTCAGCCCGTCGGTCACCACCGTCGATGCGCTTGCCCGTGCGCTGCGGCTCAGCAAGACCGAGCATGCGCATCTCAAGGCGCTGGCGCGCGACGGCGACAGACGGGCGTTCACGCGCGAGATCGTGCCGCCGCCGATCCTGCGGCTGATCGAGAGCCTGCCGCATCCGGCCTATATCACCGGACGGCGCTGGGACGTGCTGGCCTGGAACGAAGCCGCCGAGCAGGTTTTTGCGTTCGGCCGGTTGCCGGAGGAGGATCGCAACACGATGCTCCTGATGATGACCAACAGGCAGACGCGCAAGGCTTACGGCGCGGGCTGGGCGGAGGTCGCCAAGCGCATGGTCGCGATGTTTCGCGCCACCCACGACGTCTGGGCTGGCGATCCCGCCTTCGCGGAATTGCTGACGCGGCTGCGGCAAGGTAGCTCGGAATTCGTCAAATGGTGGGAAGCCCACGAGATCCGCAGCACCGCCTCGGGCCTCAAGACGATGTCTCATCCAACTCTGGGCGTGCTGCATTTCGAGCACACCAGTTTTCAGGCCAACGATGATCCCGCGCTGAAGCTCGTGATCTACACGCCGGTCAGGGGCGGCGGCTCAGGAGGCCGTGCGTGGGCTTCCGGGAGTTAGGTTGCTCGAACGCTCGGTCTGATCTGTGTCAGGGCGACGCCGGAGATCGCGAGCAGCCCACCGACGATCAACTTCGGGGTTATGCGGTCGCCAAGGAACAACACGCTCGAAAGCAACGCGAACACCGGAAGTAGCAGGCCGAAGGGGGCGACGCGGCCCATGGAGCAACGCGCGATCAGCCAGAACCAGAGGCCAAACCCGACAATTCCTCCGATGAAGATGGTGTAGGCGAGGGCCAGCCAGCCGCGTTCATCCGCCGTGACAAGGCTCGCCAGTTGCCCATATTCGAGGAGCAGCGACATCACCATGACCTGCGGCACCGTGAACAGCGACGACCATCCCATCAACATCAGGGGATCGAAAGGGCCGTAGCGTTTCGTCAAGACGTTGGACACCGCGAAGGCGAAGGCTGCCCCGACCACGAGCAGCAGCGGCAGCGCGTTTGCCGACAAGCCGGGCCCCGCTGCCAGCACGACCACGCCGACGAATGCAAGCGCCACACCGGCGGACGTGGTGGCAGACGGTCTCTCCGCGAGCAGCGGCCAGGCGAGCAGGACGGTGAAGGGCGTGGCGAGCTGATACGCGATCGCCGACAGGCTTCCCGAGCCGAGCCCGAGGCCAACATAGAAGAGCCCGAAATTCAGTCCGCCAAGGAAAATCGAAATGGCTGCGACCGGGCCGATCTGGTGGCGCGCGGGCCTCTTGACGAACGGAACAAGCAGCAGCGCGATGGCCAGGAAGCGCAGCGCGAGGAAGAAGAGAGGCGGAAACTCCGTCACGCCCACTTTGATGGCCACGAACTGGTAACCCCAGAGCAGGGGAACGACGACCGCGCAGACGATCTGGATGGCAGACATGGCATGCTTCCTTTCAAGACCGGTCGGTCCAAATATTGGCGCGCGACAACGGCGGAAGGCGCGGCATGGGTTGTTCACCTGATGAAGCGGTCGAGCAGCGCGTCGGCGGTGGCTTGCGACGTCATCCGTGCCGGTGCCGTCTTGCCGACCACGCGCAGCCCCTCGACGAAACAGACGAGAATTCGGGCGGCACTTGAAGGCTCGACACCGTCGGCCAGCTTGCCCGCCGCCCCCGCACGCGAAAGTGCATCGACCAGCCTTGCCTCCATGGCCTTGAAAAAGCTCGCGACGCGCCGACCGACCTCGGCGTCCTGGCCGGCCAGTTCCATGGCAGTGGCCACGAGCAGGCATCCGCGCCGGCCACTGGCACCGCTCGTGCGGTCGACATAGCCGGCAAGGAAGGTCCGCAGGCCGTCGACCGGCTCCCTGCGGGGGGCGAGCTCGATATCCATCCGTGTCAGAGCATCGGCAATGTAGTGATCGAGCGCACGCAGGAACAGCGAGTGCTTGTCACCGAAAGCAGCGTAAAGGCTTCCACGCGAAAGCTTCGTCGCACGAAGAAGGTCGGGGAGCGCCGTGCCGTGATAGCCGCGCGACCAGAACACATCCATCGCGCGCTCGACAGCGGCTTCCACGTCGAAACTGCGGGGGCGACCGCGGGGCAACTGCATTGGGGCTTGGCGGCTCATTGCCAATATATAGACCGATTGGTCTTTAAATCGCAAGTGCGTTGAATCCGGATGCCTCTTGGCCGGTGAAATTGAACGCTGGAAAGGGGCGGATTGAACCCGCCTTGACCCGCTAAGCCGCCGCTTACGGTGCGTGGCCGGAAGCGCTGTGACCGGATCGGGAAGGCCACCGGCATATGTCGAGTGGCCTTCGCGCTTAATGTGGTTTGCGGGGCGGCGCTCCGACTAGAGATCGATGCTAACGGCGATGTTACGGCCCTGTAGTTCGGCAATCTTCATTCCGTCAGCCTGCACCTGCGCAAACTCCGGGTCCTTTGACACGGCCTCCTGCACCTTGCCGTAAACTTCCCAGCTGGAGTAGCGCGTCGTAACCAGCAACTCTCCTGCCCAGGGACCGGTGTGGAAACGGGAGAGCCGAAGAAATTCGGCACCGTGTTTTTCAAAGATTTTCTTCGCCTGCCTGATGATCTGGACCATTTCCTCGGACTTGTCGGTTTTGAAGCGAGTAAATTGGACGATCGGCATGGGATACCTCCATAGTTGTGTAAAATGTCCATGAGGCATGTATCGAGCAACGTTCGAGGAGCGAACCTCCAGTTCAATCTCGATGAAGGTTCGTCTTCAGCGGCGCGATCCCGGTTCAGTCTTCGCAAGCGGAAGCAACTCTGCCGTTTCTCGGCGGATGGCGGCGCACCGTCACTGGCAAGCAAGTATTCGCGCGGAGTGGTGTTCGCGGCGAACCTGAGATTTGCTGAACCCACGTAGCGCACTTCGAGTGCCAGAGTGGTTGTTCGAACGTCGCGATCGTGGTGAAGCGCGCTATGCACGCTGGTGGGCGGAGTTGCTGATTGTACCGAGGGACTCGTGGTGCTACGTTTCAGCACGTCATTCCGTTTTCGGTTTGATGCAACGAGCGATCGGGCTTACGGACCGCCGCTCGTTCATTTGAAATTGGAATACTTGAGCCAATAGTGCCCCGCCTCCGGCTCCCCTTTTGAGCTCGGTCGGACGATGTTTTTCATTGGCCTCCGTTCTTCCCATTGACTCGGAGGCGGGTTCTTTTCAGTTGAATTTTGCAACAAGTCGATATTCGACATGTGCATTCTGACAAGCCAAGCGGATCGCGCCGCACCACATCACCATCTGAACGCGAGGTGGGGCAGCCATTGCTTGATGGTTGCATTGCTCTGTGCCGCTTCCTTGTTTCAGGTCACGCCCAAGGCGTGGGGACAATGCTCGGCGCGCGACGTCTTACAGAATCAACTGAAGCTCGGCAAAGTTCGCGCAGTTGATTTGCCGCAAAAACTCATCGGGTCCGCCCGCGATGTGCCGACATGGAAGACGATTGCCGTCGGTACCTTTGGCAACTCCGTTGCGTTGCGCGATGCATTGGATTCCGTCGGTTGCAGTATCGGCGGGCTGGCCGCGGAAGTTCTCGCTCGACCGGCCTTCACCGTCAGTTCCAGCAAGATGGACGTAGAGCTTGTGGCGGTATCCGCGGTCGAGCTTGGCTTTAAAGCCGATAGCGTGCCTCTGGCCGTCATTTACGCGCGAGCCCGGCAACTCGGCTTTGAACTTGCGGCAGCGGAGGTCGGTCCGCAATTGCGCCTTCAATATCTTGATCAGCCCATGGGCGAATTCCTCATCGTGGGAATGCAGCCAATCAAGACGTGGAGCGGAGGGCCGGTGGTTCTCAATGTGGCGAATGGCGGAGCCGGATTGATCCTGATCGGCCAGGACGGCAGGGATGACGCGGAAATACCGGCGACCTCCCGTCTTCTCTTCGTGCGGCCGCCTGACCTCAGCGGCGGAATCGCGGCCGCTCTGCCGCCACCATGAAGACGAACAACCAAGTTTCGAGCAGGCGAGCGCTGACAGCGGCGTTGTGAGTTCTTTGGGTGTGAATGGGTTCACAACGACGTCGCCAGGCGAATGCTATGTTCCAGCTGTTTAACTGCCGACTGATTTTTTGAAGAGTTTCTTTTTCGAACAGCCTCTGAGGAGAGGATCATGTTCAAGCAATTCCTCTTGGTCGCGGCGATAGTCTCCCTAACGTTAGCCACATCCACGAAAGCCCATCGCGGATATGCTTTGGAGCGCAGCGCGTCCGCCGAGTCGCGTTCGGTTTCGTTGCATTCTGATACAGCTCAACTTACGGAAGCCCTGTTGGATGACATTGTGACTTGGCTCTCATCGAATTTCGACCTGCCTGCCATCAAACAGCGTCCCGTCGTTGAATTTGCATCGAAGATGGAGCTTGCGAGGTTGCGTGCGAGGGACCGTACTTCTTCGCAAGGCTTCATGGAAAGCGATGGGCAACTAGCTCGGCGCGAGGTTGTCGCACTTTACGACAACGAGACGAGAACGATCCTGCTTCCTGATGATTGGGGCGGCACTTCGCCGACCGACCAATCGGTCCTGGTACACGAAATGGTCCATCACCTTCAGAATGTTGGAAAGCTCAAATTTGATTGCCCTCAGGCGCGAGAGAAGTTGGCCTACCTGGCTCAGGATAAATGGTTAGAGCGGTTCGGACTTAGCTTGGAGAATGAGTTCGACGTCGACATGTTCACAGTGCTGATTTCATCAGCATGCATGTATTGATTGTGACCGGTCGATCCCAGTCGCTGTCGAACGATTGCCTTTCCAAAGGAGCGCAAAGCTGAGATCGTCTCGTACGTACCAACAAGATCTTAGGTGGCGCAGGCGAAGTCAGCAACGGCCCCAGAGTGAAGCTACGTTATGCCACGGGCCTTCGAATGGCGCTCCTGCGCTTACGGCGACGGCACGGCCGAGGGTGGTGCGGTGACGTTCGGCAGCGGAATGGCTGGCCCAGGGCTCGCCGGCCAGGGACCTTTCGGCTTGGCCGCTACCGACGAGCACGCCGCCGCAAGCTGAGTTCGCATCGACGCCAGGCCCGTGAGGTCGATGTCAAATTTCGTGACGTCCACCTTTTCGTCCGGCATCGGCGTGGACCGCCGTACATGGAGAGAGCGGGACGCCATGATCGCCTTGACCATGTCAGGGTCGATACTGCCGCTCCACATCTCGTACTTCGCGGCTCGCACCGGAGAGCCTCCGGCTTCCTGGTCCTTGTCGGCGTCCGCGGTCATCATGATCGTACTCTTGCCGACGCTCGCCTCGTCGATCTCGCCCGCGAACATCAGTTGCACACGATTCCTGGTGTCGCAAAACATGCGCCACTCCATCGTCCGGAACGAAGAGCCGCTCTCCTTCTTCATCACCGCAATCTTGCTGATGAACGGCCGCGGTGCCTTTTCCAGCCTCCACATCCCTTCGGCAAACGCTCGCGTGTCGATTCCGAAACGATAGAGCTCGGCTCGCGTCAGCATGTGCAGGTTTTCGAACTTCACCGTCCGGATGAGATTGTCGAGCTCGCGGCTGATCCCCATCGCTGCGATGAATGCGGCGCGGTCGCGTTCGGCATTCGCGATGCGGCGCTGCCTGTATTCCGCAACCGCCTGCGGAGCTGGATGCCCGTGAAAGACGAGGACCAGCCTGGAGTTATGGACCGCCAGCGCGGCGTCGGGAGCCACCTCGCGTGATGTCGCCCCGAGAAACAGGTAACCGCAGGCCGAGTTGCACATCGCATGGTAGGTCGTGAGCTCCGCCTCGACCTCGCCGCCGGCGGCCTTCGTCTTCAGGCATGCGGCGTCCACCTGTGTGCCGGCGGCGCACGCGGTCGCGATCGTCCGTCCGACCCGCGCGACCGCCTTGCGACTGCGCAGCAGCCGACCGATGACGTAGGACTGCTCCACGTTCCCGCCGGGCGAATGAAGGTAGATCGGACGCTGCGTGTCGTTGACGCCGGCCAGGAAGCGGCGAATGCGTTGGCTTGCATCCCCATCGATCTCGCCCTCGATGGCGATCCAGCGGTCGCAGCCCGGTCCGCACGCGTCCGGTGCCCCCTTGGCCAGATAGATCGTCAGCTTGCGCGCAAATCCGGTTTTTTCGGCAGGCACTTCCTCGGCACGCAGTGCGCATGGAAGCAGCATGACCAAGAGAAACAGAATACGGGCAAGCATGTAACGACTGGGCCACGCGCGATGAAGATAGACGCTGACGTTACATGATGATCGGCGCGCGTACAACTTTCGGTGGCGTGCATGTGCGCGTTTATTGCGCCGGGCGGCGCCACGACAGCACCGCCCGGCTCACGGATCGAACGGCCTAGCGCAGCGATCCGAAGGCCGCCCGCATCTCCGTGGCGAAGAGCTGCGGCTGCTCCCACGCTGCGAAGTGGCCGCCCTTGTCGACCTCGTTGAAGTAATGGAGCGTCGGATATGCGCGCTGCGTCCATGTCTTCGGCGCGCGATAGATCTCGGCGGGGAACACGGTCACCGCGACCGGCACCGTGATCTCCGTGGTCTTCTGCGCGGCCGAGCTGAAGTTGTTGTTATTATTCTCCCAGTAGAATCGGCCCCAAGAGTTGCTCGAGCTGCCGTTAAGCCACCGGATCCCTGACGGCATCCGAACGGCTCCGGTCATCCGGCGCCAGCGGTGGCGCCGGCCTGGCGGGAGTGGTCTTCAGCAAGGTAGCGTCGCTTGATGTGTCCGCGCCCGGCGCGGGTCCGGCGTCGCGCCAGGCGACGATCCAGATCAGAAAGCCGAGAAGCGCGAGCGCAGCGCCGACGGGACCGGTGGAGGTCCAGCCCAGCCCTTCGCGAATGGCAAGGCCGCCCAGGAACGGGCCGAGCGCGTTGGCGGTGTTGAACGCCGAATGGTTCAGCGCAGCAGCGAGCGCCTGCGCGTCGCCCGCGACGTCCATGAGGCGCGTCTGGAGGACAGCCCCGAGCGAGACGCTGGCGCCGATCACGAAGACGTCTGCCGCGAGCAGCCAGGGATTGCCGGCCGCAAGCGGGAAGACCAGCAGCGCGACCGCTGAAAACAACAGGATGCTGCCCGCCGTCGGCATCAAGGCGCGGTCCGCGAAGCGCGGCACGAACAGATTGCCGAGCGTCGCGCCGACGCCGAACACGGCGAGAAAGACCGGAATCACCGCGGGGCTGACCTTGGTGACCTCGATCAATGTCGTCGCAAGGTAAGTATAGACGGCGAACATGCCGCCGAAGCCGATGGCGGCGATCGCCAGCGTGATCCAGACGCGGCCGCTTCGGAGGGCGCCGAGCTCTCGCAGCGGGTCCGACCTGCCGGCCTGGTCGCGCGGCGCGAACAGGGCGCAAAGCAGGACCGTGAGCAGCGCCAGCAACGACACGAGGCCGAAGCTGGCGCGCCAGCCGACCGTCTGGCCGACCAGATTGGCTAAGGGCACGCCAATGATGGTGGCGCCGGTCAGGCCGAGCATCACCTGGCCGATCGCGCGCGAGCGGCGATGTTGAGGAACGAGCGAGGCTGCGACCAGCGCGGCGATGCCGAAATAGGCGCCATGCGGCAGCCCTGCGAGAAAACGGGCCGCGATCATCCAGCCAAAGCCCGGCGCAAGCGCGGTGAGCGCATTGCCGAGCGCGAACACGGCCATCAGGACCAGGAGCTGCGTGCGCCGGGCGAAGCGCGCACCAAGCACGGCGATCAGCGGTGCGCCCAGCACCACGCCGAGCGCGTAGGCACTGATCGCGTGTCCCGCAGCCGGCTCGTCGATCCCGAGGTCGGCGGCGAAGAACGGCAGCAGGCTCATCGATGCGAATTCGGTGGTTCCGATCGCAAAGCCGCCCATCGCGAGCGAGAACAGGACGATGGCGAGGTGAGGGGGCGCGGAGGCCGTGGTCGCGCGGGGCGAGGTCGCTTGAGGCGATATCGACATGTGTCCTGCATTGGTGGCGTCAAGGGAACCAGCCCAGCTAACGTCGCCATCCCTGCAAGATTTGCTGTCGTACTTAAACCCGGAGCAGTCTGCGTCAACACCGGAGCCGCGATGCAAGGCCGGCCGCATATCAGCGTCCCGATTTGCGGGTGGCGATGGCGAGAGCGTGTGCAGGGCGGCAGGGGCCTGATATGATCTGCTCGCCCTTGCCGATATGTCTCGATGACTGAATTCGCGACTCCCGACTACGCCAGCCATAGCGCGCTCACCGATCCCGGCACTGACGCCGCCCTGATCGGCGGCCTGCCGCTGGATATTCCAGGGTTGTGTCGCACCTTGCAGGGCCTCCTGATCCACGAAGCATGGATCGAGAGGCAGGGATTGGACGTCGCTGCCTTCACCGGTCAAAGCCGCGCCACCTTGCCTGTGGCCGAGCGCCTGAAGCAGATTCTGGCGATCGACCCGAGACCGCTGACCATCGCCCGACCGGGCGCGTCGAGGGTATTGGCGACGTGCCGGGATTTTTCACTGATGTCGTGCGCCGTCCTGCGGCATCATCGCGTGCCGGCCCGCATACGCTGCGGTTTCGGCAGATATTTTACCGGGCATCCCTATCACGATCATTGGGTGTGCGAGTATTGGTCCCGGGACGAGCAACGCTGGGTCCTGGTCGATGCCGAGCTCGACGAGCTGCACCGCAGTCTGCTCAAGTTCGATTTCGAACCGGCGGATGTGCCTCGTACGGCGTTCATCACCGGGATCGAGGCATGGAAGCTATGCCGGACCGGCGCCATCGATCCTGCGCAGCTTGGCCACGGAACGACGACCGGCCTGTTCTTTGCGCGCGTCAACCTCGTGCGCGATCTGCTCGCGCTCGCCAAGATCGAGACCTCGGCATGGGATACGTGGCGCGCCGCGCGCGAACCACATCGCGTGTTGGACGACGCTGCTCTGTCGCGATGTGATGGTATCGCGCAGCGCGGTGAGGCGGGTGCGATCGAGATCGCGCCATCGCTCAGTGCGCCACCCTGGCACTAGATCGTTCGAGACCCGTGCCCGGCTGCAATTGCTTGCAGCCGCGCTTACGCGAATGTGGCGATTGCGAGCGAAAATGTGGCGACAATGAGGAGTGTAAACAAAGCGCGCATCTCGAATCTCCAGTCACGCGAATGTGCGCGCGGCGATGTTACGCGCGTCAGCAGTGCATCTCGTGTCGTCGACATTGGAATCGCTGAAAACTCTTGTTTCAAAGGGTTTCCAGCGCGCTCTGATTAATCTTCATTAATGAAGCGCGGCCCTTTGGAGCGAACTGTTGCGTCGGGGTTACAGCAATTCCGTCGATCGCTGTTATGACCACGCGACGGCCCGGGGGCCTAACGACGAAACTGGAACGGGATTCAAATGAAGAAGAATTTGTTGCTTGCTGCTGTGAGCCTCGTCGCGCTGAGCGCGGCTGCACCGGCGCTGGCTGCTGATCTCGCGGCTCGGCCGTACACCAAGGCGCCTGCGATGGTCGCCGCGATCTACGACTGGAGCGGCTTCTACATCGGCATCAACGGCGGCGGCGGTTCGTCGCACGCGACCTGGGATTTCGTCGGCGTTGGTCGCGAAGGCTCGCACGATGCGACCGGCGGCACGGTCGGTGGCCAGATCGGCTATCGCTGGCAGTCCGGCCAGTGGGTGTTCGGCGTGGAAGGCCAGGGCAACTGGGCCGACTTCTCGGGCGACAATACCAGCGCGCTGTTCGCGACTCGCAACCGCACCAAGATCGATGCGTTCGGTCTGATCACCGGTCAGGTCGGCTACGCCTGGAACAACGTCCTGATCTACGTCAAGGGCGGTGCGGCTGTGGTCAGCGACAAGTACGAGATCTCCAGCACGGCGGGCGCGCTGCTCGCCTCGACCAGCGACACCCGCTGGGGTGGCACGGTCGGTGCCGGCCTCGAGTACGGCTTCGCGCCGAACTGGTCGGTTGGCGTCGAGTACAACCACATCTTCCTGTCCGACAAGGACGTGACCTTCGCTGGCTTCGCCGGCACCGAGCGCATCCGTCAGGACGTCGACATGGGTCTCGTCCGCCTGAACTACAAGTTCGGTGGCCCGATGCTCGGCCGCTACTGATACCGATCGCTTCGCAAGAAGCGGTTGTCGAAAGCCCCGGCCGTTGGCCGGGGCTTTTTTTGTTGTTTGAAGTCAACGAGTTAACCATTCCTTTGCGGGATGGCTCAGACGGCTTGACTCCCGAGAACGAAATGAGAACAATGTTCTTCATACGTTCCAGCAAGGGAGCAGGCCATGTTCAGGATTTTCGTGGAAGAAGCCGCCGCACTGGCATCGATCACGCTGTTCGTCGGGATGATCGCAATCTGGGCGCAGGTGATTCCGCAGCTCTAGAGTAGCGGTTGGAAAACCGGCGCCCGGGAACTCCTGGGCGCGCTTGGGGAAAAGAGGGACGAGGTGGCCGATCGGCCGCTCCGGCGTGGACTCTGCGGCAGCGACGCCCCACCATGATGCGGCGAGTCGGCAAAGACGGGTGGAGCGCGGGTGCAGGATGCTCTCATGATCCCCTCGGCATCCCCTTGAGGCCGGCGACCGCTCCATCTCATCTGCAAGAGGCCGTCACGCGACCATGCCGAGCGCCGGATTTGTCCACCTTCACGTTCACTCGGCCTATTCGCTGCTCAAGGGCTCGATCAAGATCGCCAAGCTCGCCGAGCTCGCGAAGAAAGATCATCAGCCGGCCCTGGCGCTGACCGACACCGACAATCTGTTCGGTGCGCTGGAGTTCTCCGACAAGATGGCGGGCTCCGGCATCCAGCCGATCGTCGGCTGCGAGCTCGCGATCGACTTCGCAGACCAGGATCCCAATGCACGCAACGCCATTGGCCCGTCGCGCGTGGTGCTGCTGGCGGCGCAGGAGCGCGGCTATCGCAGCCTGATGCGGCTCAATTCGCGCGCGTTCCTGGAATCGCCCGACAGCCACGCACCCTTCATCAAGTTCGACTGGCTCGACGGCGAGACCGAGGGCCTGATCGCGCTCACCGGCGGCCCTGACGGGCCGATCTCGCTGGCGCTCGCCGGCGGCCATGCCGAGCTTGCGGCTGCGCGCTGCGAGCGTCTCGCCACGCTGTTCGGGGACCGGCTCTACATCGAGCTGCAGCGTCACAACATCGACAAGGAGCGGCGCGTCGAAAGCGGGCTGATCGACATCGCCTATGCCAAGGGCCTGCCGCTGGTTGCGACCAACGAGCCGTACTTCGCCGCAACCGACGATTACGAGGCGCACGATGCGCTTTTGTGTATCGCCGGCGGCCGGCTGATCGCCGAGAGCGATCGCGTGCAGCTGACGCCGGATCACCGCTTCAAGACCCGCGCCGAGATGGCGGTGCTGTTCGCCGACATTCCGGAGGCGCTGGCCTCGACGGTCGAGATCGCCGAACGCTGCTCGTTCCGCCCGATGACGCGCAAGCCGATCCTGCCGTTCTTCACCGTCGGCGCCGCCGGCAGCTCCGATGCGGCCGCAGTCGAGGCGGCCGAATTGAAGCGCCAGGCGGAGGAGGGGCTCGCCAACCGCCTGCGCGTGCATGGCCTGTCGCAGGGCACCACGGAAGAGGACTACAACAAGCGCCTGGCGTTCGAGCTCGACGTCATCATGCGCATGAAGTACGCGGGCTACTTCCTGATCGTGTCCGACTTCATCAAATGGGCGAAGTCGCAAGGGATTCCGGTCGGGCCGGGCCGCGGCTCGGGTGCAGGCTCGCTGGTCGCCTGGGCGCTGACCATCACCGATCTCGACCCGATCAAGTTCGGCCTGCTGTTCGAGCGCTTCCTCAATCCCGAGCGCGTCTCGATGCCTGACTTCGACATCGATTTCTGCCAGGACCGCCGCGGCGAGGTGATCAAGTACGTCCAGGAGCGTTACGGTCGCGACCAGGTCGCGCAGATCATCACCTTCGGTACGCTGCAGGCGCGCGGCGTGCTGCGCGACGTCGGTCGCGTGCTGCAAATGCCCTATGGCCAGGTCGACAAGCTGACCAAGCTGGTGCCGCAGAATCCGGCCGCGCCGGTGACGTTGGCCGCCGCGATCGAGAGCGAGCCGAAGCTTCAGGCGTTCCGCGACGAGGATCCGGTGGTGGCGCGCGCCTTCGACATCGCGCAGCGCCTCGAAGGCCTGACCCGTCACGCCTCGACGCACGCGGCCGGCATCGTGATCGGCGATCGCCCCCTGAGCGAACTCGTGCCGATGTACCGCGATCCCAAATCCGACATGCCGGTGACCCAGTTCAACATGAAATGGGTCGAGCCGGCCGGCCTCGTCAAATTCGACTTCCTGGGCCTGAAGACGCTGACCGTGCTCGACGTCGCGTGCAAACTGCTCAAGCCGCGCGACATCCATGTCGATCTCGCGACGCTGCCGATCGACGATGCCGAGAGCTACCAGATGCTGGCGCGCGGCGACGTGGTCGGCGTGTTCCAGGTTGAAAGCCAGGGCATGCGGCGCGCGCTGATCGACATGCGCCCCGACCGTTTCGAGGACATCATCGCGCTGGTCGCGCTCTATCGCCCCGGCCCGATGGCGAACATCCCGACCTACTGCTCGCGCAAGCATGGCGACGAGGAGCCGGAATATCTGCATCCCGTGCTGGAGCCGATCCTGAAGGAGACCTTCGGCGTCATCATCTACCAGGAACAGGTGATGCAGATCGCGCAGGTGATGTCGGGCTATTCGCTCGGCGACGCCGACCTGCTGCGCCGCGCCATGGGCAAGAAGATCCGCGCCGAGATGGACAAGCAGCGCGACATCTTCGTCGCCGGCGCGGTGAAGAACGGCGTGCCGAAGGGGCAGGCCGAGACCATCTTCGAGCTGCTGGCGAAGTTCGCCGACTACGGCTTCAACAAGAGCCACGCGGCGGCCTATGCGCTGGTGTCCTACCACACCGCCTACATGAAGGCGCATTATCCGGTGGAGTTCATCGCGGCGTCGATGACGCTCGATCTCAACAACACCGACAAGCTCTCCGAATTCCGCTCCGAGGCGCAGCGTCTCGGCATCAAGGTCGAGCCGCCGAACATCAATCGCTCCGGCGCGACCTTCGAGGTCGGAGAAAAGACCATCTATTACGCGCTCGCCGCGCTCAAGGGCGTCGGCATTCAGGCGATCGACCAGATCATCGAGGAGCGTACCAGGAACGGTCTCTTCACCTCGCTCGCCGACTTCGCCGCGCGCGTCAATCCGCGTGCGATCAACAAGCGCATCATCGAGAGTCTCGCCGCCGCCGGCGCCTTCGACACGCTGGAGCCGAACCGCGCGCGCGTCTTCGCCGGCGCCGACGCGATCCTCGCCGCCTGCCAGCGCGCGCATGAGGCCGCGACCATCGGCCAGAACGACATGTTCGGCAGCGCGGCCGATGCGCCGACCATCATGCTGCCGCAGATCGAGGCGTGGCTGCCGGCCGAGCGGCTGCGCCGCGAATACGACGCGATCGGCTTCTTCCTGTCCGGACATCCGCTCGACGACTATGCCACCGTGCTGAAGCGCCTGCGGGTGCAGAGCTGGGCGGAGTTCTCGCGCGCGGTGAAGACCGGCGCCACCGCCGGCAAGGTCGCGGCCACCGTGGTCTCGCGCATGGAACGGCGCACCAAGACCGGCAACAAGATGGGCATCATGGGGCTCTCTGATCCCACGGGCCACTTCGAGGCGGTGCTGTTCTCGGAAGGGCTTGCGCAATATCGCGACGTGCTCGAGCCGGGCGCCGCCGTGCTGCTCCAGCTTGGCGCCGAGCTCCAGGGCGAGGACGTGCGCGCCCGCGTGCTGCATGCCGAGCCGCTCGACGATGCCGCCGCCAAGACGCAGAAGGGCCTGCGCATCTTCCTGCGCGACACCAAGCCGCTGGAATCGATTGCCAAGCGTCTCGCCGGCCCCGAGATGGCTGGCTCGAACGGCGCCGCGCCAAAGGTCGGCAGCCCGGGGATTGCTCCGCGCTCCAATGGCGACGGCGAGGTCTCGCTGGTGATGATGCTCGACCTCGAGACCGAGGTCGAGATGAAGCTGCCCGGCCGCTTCAAGGTCTCGCCGCAGATCGCCGGCGCCATCAAGGCGGTGGCGGGCGTCGTGGACGTGCAGCAGCTCTGACGGCCGGTCTGCGCGATCAGTGCCGTCGTCGTCGGAGCGTGTTGCAACCTCGCGCTGTTTCTGGCTAGCATGCACCCGGGGAATGGAATGGGGTGTGCGATGCTGCGACGGGGCGCGTTGTTGTTGGCCGTTGGTGCCATGCTGACGGGGTGTGTGAGCGATCAGGTCGGAACCGACTTTGCATCGGTGTCAAAGAAGGTCGGACCGCCGCGCCCCGGGCATTCGCGCATCGTCCTGCTGCAGGACAAGAGGAATGGGCTCAGCATGGCCATTTGCGCCTGCGAGGTGAAGCTCGACGGTGCGCCGCTCGGCAAGGTCGTGGCCGGGAAATATGCCTATGCCGATCGGCCGGCCGGCCGTCACGAAGTGCTGGTGACCGAGCTGATGTTTCCCGGCGACACCAAGCGCGACATCGTCATGGAAGCCGGCCGGACGCACTTTTACCTCATCAAGAGCAGTCCCAGGCACGATGCCGCCACGGGGGGAGCGATTCTCGGTGGCCTCGCCGGGCTTGCCGTCGTCTCCGTTGCGACGGCAGGAGACGCCAATCCCGGGCCGGCCGAGCTCGTCGCGCTGGACGAGGCGACCGCGCGAACGAAGCTCGCGGAGCTACAGGCTATCGAGTAAGATGCGCGGCACGATGGCCGCTGCATCAACGACGGCGGCTCGATTGGGAGGAGCCAGGCATGTGCGAGAATTGCGGCGGTGATCGCGACGTCCACATCGGCCCTTCGCGGAGATCGCTCATCCATCTGACGGTCTCGGCGCTCGGGCTTGCCCTGGGCGGCGTCGCCCTTGCCAAGGAGACCAAGGCTCCGCCCAAGCCGCAGAACGTGCTGTCGCCAGACGCAGCGTTGAAGCGGCTGATGGAGGGCAACGTCCGTTATGTCGAAGGCGTGTCGCGGCGGCACGATTTCAAGCATGAGCGCGAGGCGCTGGCCGGCGGCCAGAACCCGTTCGCGGCCGTGCTGAGCTGCGCCGACTCGCGCATCGCGCCTGAATATGCCTTCGACACCGGTCGCGGCGATCTGTTCGTCTGCCGCGTGGCCGGAAACTTTGCCGGTACCGAGACCATCGCCAGCATGGAATATGCGGTCGCCGTGCTCAATGCGCCGCTGATCCTCGTGCTCGGCCATGACAGCTGCGGCGCGGTCGATGCGGCTCTGAAGGCGATCAAGGACAACACGTCGCCGCCCGGCCACATCCCCTCGCTCGTCGATGCGATCGCGCCCGCCGCAAAAGCTGCGATGCAGCAGGGCGGGGACGTGCTCAACAATGCGATCCGGCAGAACGTGATCGACAACGTCGCCAAGCTGAAATCGGCCGCGCCGATCCTCAATGCGGCCGTGGAACAGGGCAAGCTGAAGGTCGTCGGCGGCATCTACCGGCTCACGACGGGAACGGTCGAGCTGATTGCGCAAGGCTGACGCGGGGCTGACGCCGCCGACGGCGTGGCCATGCCACCGCCTCAATCCAAGCTTTTCGTTCAAGCGCCATTCAGCTGGCCGCGCGTCTGATGCGCGGCGGCACCTCAACAACAAAAGCGGTTAGGCAAGCCATGCGTGGGACGCTCAGAATCTTCATCTGCCTTCTTCTGCCGATCGCGGTCCTTGCCGCGGGCGCGCCCGATCCGGCGCGCGCGCAGCAGCAGGAAAAGCGCATCGCGCTCGTGGTCGGCAACGGCGCCTATGCCAAGTCGCCGCTGGCGACGACCGCGAACGATGCCGGCCTGATCGCGCAGACGCTGCAGGCGGCGGGGTTCGACGTCGTCGGCGCGCGCGATCTCGACGGCGACACGCTGCGCAAGAGCTTTCGCGATTTCATCCAGAAGGCGCAGGCCTCCGGCCCGGGCACCGTCGCGATGGTCTATCTCGCCGGCTACGGCGTGCAGCTTGCCGGCGAGAACTATTTCATCCCGGTCGATTCCAACATCACCCGCGACACCGACATCCCGACCGAGGCCCTGCGCATCAGCGACTATGCGCGCCAGCTGGCGGCGATTCCACTCAAGGCCAACATCGTCGTGCTCGACGCGGCGCGGGCGCAGCCCTTCATCGAGGGCGGCCAGCCGATCGCAAGCGGCCTGGCGCTGGTCGAACCCGACCCGAACATGCTGATCGCCTTCAACGCCGCGCCCGGCACGGTGGCGCCACAGGAGCCGGGGCCTTACGGCATCTATGCGCAGTCGCTGGCGGAGATGATCCGCACCGGCGGCCTGCCGCTGCCTGAGGTGTTCGATCGCGTCCGCCTGCGCGTCAACGAGGCCTCCAAGGGCGCACAGGTGCCCTGGAACGAGCAGAAGATATCGGCGCCATTCTCGTTCTTCGATCGCGGGCCCGACGCGCCGCCGCCGGAGGCCTCGGCCTCCCAGGTCGCCGCGATCCGGAGCAAGCCGATCCGCGATCTCGGCGTGCAGGACGCCTACGCCGCCGCGCTGGAGCGCGACACGCTGCCGGCCTATGAGGAATTTCTCGCGGCCTATCCGAACGATCCGATGTCCAGGCGCGTGATGGCGATCGTTGCGGCGCGCCGCGAGGCGATCACCTGGCGGCGGACTTATCGCACCGACACGCCGGAGGCCTATTGGTCGTATCTGCGCCGCTATCCGCGCGGCCCGCATGCAGGCGATGCGCGCCGGCGCCTCGCGATCCTCACCGCGCCGGCCGAGCCGCCGCCGAGCTTCGCGATGATCGACTACGACGTGCCGCCACCGCCGCCGGAGGAGGTGGTCTATGTCGACCGTCCGGTGCTGTATTTCAGCGATCCCGATTTCGGCTTCGCGCCGCCACCGCCGCCGCCGGTCTATTATCTGCCGCCGCCGCCGCCGGATTTCGTCGTGCTCGAGCCGCCGCTGCCCGTGGTCGGCCTGTTCGTGCTGCCGCAGCCAATGTTCGTGCCGATCCCGGTGTTCGTCAGCCCACCGGTCTATGTCGCGCCGCCGCCGAACAACATCATCTACAACAACATCCACAACACCACGGTCATCAACACCGTGATCAACCGGCCGCCGGCACCTGCCGCGGGAGTGGGAGCAGGAGCCGGACCGGGCAATCTCGCGCCGGCGGTTGCCGGCCGGGCCAATCCGGCCGGTGCAGCCGTGCCGCAGGCAGTCGCGCAGCGCGCGGCTCTGATCCAGCAGGGCAAGGCGCCGATGCCGCCGAGTGCGACGATCCAGCCGACGGCAAGACCCGCGACACCGCCGGGCACGCCCGCCAATGTCGCACCAAATGCGCGACCAAGCGCGCTGCCGGGTGCCTTGCCAAGTACCTTGCCAAGTACCTTGCCAGGTACCTCGCCAGGTGCGGCGCCGAACGCCCCAGGTACAGCACCGAACGCCGCGCCGCAGACCAAGTT
>Ga0207647_10001052_pt1 | contig 21267 bp, 16 predicted proteins | sample KBSCornC2_FD_184295 | JGI IMG/M metagenome (GOLD analysis project Ga0207647, IMG submission 184295) | Corn rhizosphere microbial communities from Kellogg Biological Station, Michigan, USA - C2 (SPAdes) (version 2) | ecosystem: Host-associated > Plants > Roots > Rhizosphere ... | reverse complement strand
GCTGTTAGAAACAAAATCGTTCACCGAATATTTGCCGTCATCAAAAATCAATTACCTTATCAGACCCATTTGGTTATATCATAGAAATCAGAATGACAAGTGATGTATAAGTTACAGCTTAAAAGAATTCACCCCCCCTTTTAAAGGCATCTGTTTACCCTTCCAAACAAACACACCACTTGTACCTTTCGGCAGATCTAAACTAACATCCCAAATCCTGCCTTTTAACTGGTAACTAACCGCAACCTTGCCATTAGGATGCGGAATCTCGCCGCTGGCATTTTTCAGATCGCCCAGATGGGGTTCTATTTTGATTTTTTTGAAGCCGGGCGCATAGCTGTCTATCCCCAAAACAATACGGAAAAACTCAACGTTCGGGCTGGAGCCCCAGGCATGACAATCGCTGCGGCTGTAAGGCACGTTACTCATTTCGGCCCAGGTGGTGAGGCCCAGTTTAATGTCTTCGCGCCAGATGTCAAGCCATTTCAGGTAATCATTACCTAAACCGGCCCGGGTTAACGCCTGGTGCAGGTAATATTTAAAGTAGATGGTACACTGGGTTAAGCTGGCATCGGTTAATAATTTGTGAGCGATGGATGGTGTGACGGTTTTAGCCGCTACCCCAGTCAAAATAGCCAATGAATTGGCATGTTGCGAGTATGATTTTTTATCCTCATTATCGGCATACAGTCCTTTAATCGCATCCCAATATTTAGCCTGGATAGTCTGTTTTAGCTGAGCTGCTTTGGCTGCGTAGGATGTTGCGAAGGCCTGCATTCCTAATTTAGCCTCCATTTCGGCAGCCTGCTGATAAGCCATCAGCAATTGCAGATCTAAAATAGACGACTCGCCTTTGCTGCCCATCGGCGCCGAGCCGCCGCCCCAACCGTTGCACCAATCGACAAATACCCAGTAAGGTACTTTTTTCAGGGAGCCATCTGCTTGCTGATATCTGCTGAAAAAATCCAGTATACCACGCTCGCCCAGCAATTTGCCTTTTATAAAATCGGCATCCGGCCGGTACATCCAGTAATCATGCAGCACGCCGATGTACCACAGCGAAAACGTCGTAATAATCTGCGGACTAAATGACGGATGCCTGCTCAGTGTAATACCCTCACCCAAACGCGAGTGGTCCATCAGGTTAATGGCGTTGCGCATCAGTCGGTCGTCGCCGCTGTTATAGTAGCTTACCATAGCCTGTATGCGGGTATCGCCAATGTATTGCAGTTGCTCGTAGTAAGGGCAGTCCATATAAGTTTCAATGGCATCCATGCGTGCGGTGCGCCAGCCAATGTCCAGCATCAGCTGCATTTCAGGGTTATCGGTTTTCAATTTGGCATTTAATAGGAACGGATAGCCTGTCGATGTTCCATAAATATCATCAATCACCAAAGGCTCATCAGCGGTATGGACAATTAATTTTATATAGCGAAACGTGCGCCAAAACATCGTCGTGAAACTTTGCCCGTTGGTGCCGTCGGCCAGTAAGCTATCTTTACGGCCGCCAAGTTCTTTACCTTCCACCGCGTTACGGTCGCCTTTACGGTTGCCAAACTTTTTCAGGTTATCAAACATGGACTCATTATAAGTCATCGATATGCCGGCTCCCTTGCCTCTACTAAAGTTTAGAGTCAGGTAAGCGTTGGTTAAATAAGTTTGGTCCAGAATAAAGGTCGCCGTAGTATTTGCCGGTACGGTCAAAGCTGTTTTAGCAGCGGGAAAACCATTGGGCGCTTCAATACCAATCGCTTTGCGCAAACTTGGGATGCGCTGATAAATACGCTCCATTTGCGGGATCTGCGACTGCACCAGCATCCACCCAAAAGCGTCGGACATGCCTTTGGGTTTGCCCACATCTACAATGGCCGCCTGGCCCCATGAGCTGTCGTCCAAATCCTTCGCGACTGCATTTTTTACCGCCTTGCTTTCGTCTACCAACTCGCCCGGACCGGCGACATAATAAGCGCCATAACCCAAACTAACAGGCAGTGGTTTATAACCGTGGTCGCGAATAACTTTCCATGAAGTATTAGTGTTGACGATGTCCTCGGACGCGGTAGCGCCTTTTAAAATAAAGCCGGTGCGCAGCGTTATTTGTGCCTCGGGGCGAAACTCGGCCTCGTTCCAAACCTGTGCGGCCAGGGTGTTCTTGCCCGCCGTCAGATAAGGCGCCAGGTCGACACGCTCGTAATTCCAGAAATAGGTATCCCCACGTGCGGGTCCGCATGAAACCAGCGTACCGTTCACATATAATTTATACCGATTATCAGCCGATACATTTACAAAAAAGCTCGTCGGTTTACCCGGCAAATCGATCTGTTTGCGGAAATAAAACACGCCATAATCACGGCCGGTTTCACCGCGGGCATTTATCCAATAAGCGTTCCAGGGGCCGGTAGCTATAGCCATATCTGGCGTTTGTGCCGACGCAGGCTGCAGGTATAGTAAGACCAATAACAGTGTAGTAAGGATTGATTTCATTCAGGTTTTATAAGTGGTGTTTAAAGATAGGAATTATAAAATTGTTGGCATCCTGTACTGTCTTATCGCTTTCATAACGCTCATTCGCCGCTGAGGCTTTGTTCTTTTCCTTGATGCAAAGTAACCAAAAATCAAGTCAGCCACTACGCTTCTTTGCGCTCATCGGCCATTGCCCTGCAAAGCAGGTAAAACCGGGGCACGGACCCGTTGCCGCCAGTTGCCGCACTTGCCCACGCTTCGGGCAACGTTTCCAACAGCCCTGCAGCCGCGCAGCCCGGCATTGTTTTACCTGCTTTCGCCCGAAGCGGCCCGGCTGACGTTGGTGCAATCATTAAACATTTGCTGAACAACACGCATTCAAGAAAGCGGGCAAAGGCCAGTCAGAAAACCGGGCCAGGGTGTTTTGCCTTGCGGGGGGAAGGTTTTTTCTGACTTGATGTTTGGTTACTTTGCATCTAAGGTAAAGTAACAGCCTTAGCGGCGAATGAGCGTCACCAAGCGGTAAGTTAGCCGTGCTGCGCAATGACAAGTTGTTTTTCTTCCTTATCTTTGCCACATCCCGGATAAAAACCGGGCAGCATATATGATCAAAGAAATTGAAATAGTTTGCCCGCCCGGGCAGCAGGACGATCAGGAAGTATTAAAGAAACTTTCGGCGACAGCTTTACATATATCTCCACAGAAAATTAATGCGGTACAGGTTTACAAGCGATCTATTGATGCGCGTGGCCGGCGTGTGGTTTACCGTATGCAGGTTAAAGCTTATGTGGATGAGGTTTATCATCCTGAAACCTATGCCTGGCAATATCCAAATGTAAAAGATGCCAGGCCGGTGATTATTGTAGGCGCGGGCCCGGCGGGATTGTTTGCGGCTTTACAATGTGTTGAGATGGGTTTGAAGCCCATTGTTTTGGAACGCGGCAAGCCCGTAAAAGAGCGCCGTCGTGATCTGGCTAATATCAATAAAAAAGGTTTGGTAAACCCTGAAAGTAACTATTGCTTTGGCGAGGGCGGAGCCGGTACTTACTCTGACGGCAAGCTTTATACCCGCTCAACCAAACGCGGCGACGTAAACGCCGTACTCAAAACCTTTGTAGCCCACGGCGCATCTGAAGATATTTTGGTAGATGCCCGTCCGCACATCGGTACTAATAAATTACCGCAGATCATTACCGCTATCCGCGAGACGATATTAAATGCCGGGGGCGAGGTACTGTTCGATGCCAAAGTAACCGGCTTACTGACTGATTTTGGGAAGATACAAGGCGTAAGATTATATTCGAGCGATACCATTAAGGCCAACGCCGTCATCCTGGCGACGGGCCACTCTGCACGCGACGTCTTTGAAATGCTGCACCGCCAGAACATTTTGATCGAGGCCAAGCCCTTTGCGTTGGGCGTGCGTATTGAACATCCGCAGGAAATTATTGACCAGGCTCAATACCATTGCGAGCATCGCGGACCGGATTTGCCGCCATCATACTATAATTTAGTAGAACAGGTGGATGGCCGGGGCGTATTCTCTTTTTGCATGTGTCCCGGCGGTATTATAGCTCCTTGCGCTACTGAGCATGAAGAAATTGTGGTAAACGGCTGGAGTCCGTCCAAACGAAATAATCCTTTCGCTAACTCGGGCACGGTGGTGCAGATTAATCTTGAAGATGTTAAGGGCGACAATGCCGATCCGTTTAAGATGCTAAATTTTCAGCACAGTATTGAGCAGGTGGCTTACAAAGCCGGTGGTGGTAAGCTGGTAGCTCCGGCCCAACGTATGGTTGATTTTGTGAATGGAAAGTTATCAGTGGATTTGCCGCAAAACTCCTACCTGCCCGGAACAAAAAGTGTAGAGCTAAAAGAAGTTTTACCAATCTGGATAGGCAATCGTCTGCGCGATGCGTTGCCGGTTTTTGGCAAAAAGATGAAAGGCTATTTTACCAACGAAGCTATTCTGGTAGGGGTAGAATCGCGCACGTCATCGCCCATAAAAATACCGAGAGATAAGGAGACTTTGCAACATCCGCAGGTTCAGGGCTTGTTTCCATGCGGCGAGGGAGCAGGTTATGCAGGTGGAATTATATCGGCTGCTATTGACGGGATTAATTGTGCATTAGCGGCGGAAAAAATTGTTTAATTGTCATTGCGGGCGAAGCATGGCAACCGCGAACTTTGCATTGGGCGATTGCTTCGTTGTTCTTCCTCGCAATGACCAAACTTAAAAATATGACCATCAATGATTATCTTCAACACGAACTCGAAAATGTATTATCGGGCCAACCCTGGTACGGCGAGCCTATTTATGATATTTTAAGCCGGATAACTTTTGAAAGCGCCTACGAACGGCAGGGGCACGCACACACCATCATCGAAATTGTGATGCACATGGTAAGCTGGACTGAAGAGGTGATTGACCGCCTGAATGAGAAACCTGCCTCGCTACCCGTGAGCGGCAATTGGCCACATCCCGGCGAACCGGACGAACAAAAATGGAAAATGTGGATTGATGACCTGAAGCTGGTGAACGTAAATCTGCTCCAAACCATCCGGGATTTTCCGCAGGATAAATGGGACGAACCTACCATTGATGAACGCGAAGGTGAACCGGTAACCACTTACCAGGATCTGATACACGGGTTTATTCAGCATCAGGTGTATCATGCCGGGCAGATTGCGGTACTGTTGCGCGTGATAAACGGCTAATTAATACTGTCATTAGCCTCTGGTCGTTATTCCCCTCCAGGGAGTTAATACTCCAGCTCGGTACAATTAAAGCCCGCGTTCTTCATCAAAGTCTCGATGTATCTTGGCGATAAGTCATTTGAAACTACGCGCAAAATTTTATCGCAATCTTCCAGATCGATATTCCAGTCCTTAATGGATGTAACGGCCGATAGCACCGGTTGTACCTCATTTACCTGCTCTTGCGCAGCTACGTTGGTTGAAAATATGAGTACGTTCATGGTAGTTGGTTGTTTAGTTTTACAAATTAGAAAAGGATGTCATGCTGAGCCTGTCGAAGCATGAGGGTTGGCCTTCGCTCGCCCTTCGACAAGCTCAGGGTGACACCCCTTCTTTTGATTTTACTCCTCTTTTTTATCCTGAGCTTCTTCTTTAAATTCTTCCCAGGCATCTTTAAACGGGTTGTCGCCGTGGTGATGGGCCCACGGGCCGCAGGCACGGTCGCGCATTTTTTGTTTGAACTTTTCTTTTTGCTCAGGCGTCATGCTGCGGAAACGTTCCTGCATTTTTTGACGCATCCATGGGTTGCCGCCCCAGGGGCCGCCACCCCACGGCCCGCCGCGCTTACCGCGACCAAAACCAAACAGTATTTTACACAGTACAAATATGCCCATGGCCTGCCAGAAGGTAATTACACCAACGTGCAATATGTCTGGCAATAAATGGTTCCAAAGCTGCATCACTATAAAGCTGATGAGCGATAAGAAGGCCGCTACCGCGATAGGGATAAAAATAAAACGGCCCTTAAAAAATATTCTTTTCATGTCTTTAATTTTTAATGTGTTATAATCTCTTTATATAGTTGCTGCAACCTGTCGCGCAGGTGTAAAACCGCATACCGCTTGCGCGATACCAGCGTGTTTACGTTTACTCCGGTCATTTCAGATATTTCCTGAAAGGTCATATCGTCCATTTCCTGCCAGATAAAAACCTGCTTTTGTTCGTCAGGTAATTCATCAAGCGCGGTAAACAACTGTTCCCAAAACAGGTTACGCATGTACTCACTTTCGGGCGTTGTTTCTTCGGGCATCAACAAATCTGCAAAGGCTGATGTGTCGCTATCGTCCTCATCGTCGCTGATGAACAGGTCGCCAAGTAAACTTTCTGATTTCTTTTTATGCTTGTCGGTTATTTTGTTCCTTGCCACTTTATACAGCCAGGCGCCTGTCTGCTCAATTGGTTCAGAATTTACCAGCGCGCTAAACTGGTACCACACATCCTGCAGAATGTCTTCAGCATCGGCATCATTTTTTACCCTTTTGCGGATAAAGCCGAGCAGGTTTTTACCATACGCCTTTATGGCGCTTAGTACATGGTTGTTCCTTTCTTCCGGCATTAATGATGTAGCTATCAATTTATTACTTGTTTAAAGGTACAGACGATTGTCACCTAAAAACATTTTAAATTTTTTTAAATTATTTTTTGTGATGTTATTTTGACCGTAAAAACGCCCGATTATTACAGCTTGGCAAAATATTTGAACAACCTTAGCCGCCCTCCCCGTGGTTTGCGGCGAGAGATTTGTTGAGGATCGGGAGGGCTTTTAAAATTATGACTAACAAAAAGACATTAATATTAGGGGCTACCCCTAATCCGGCCCGTTATGCTTACCTGGCCGCCAACCGTTTAAAAAGCCACGGCCACTCCATCGTAAACGTCGGACTAAAAACCGGCGAAGTTGCAGGCGTCGCCATTGAAAAACCTGAAGAAATTCATCATGACATTGACACGGTGACGCTTTATGTCGGTCCGCAAAACCAACCGCCTTTGTATGATTATATTTTAGCGACAAAACCGAAGCGTATCATTTTTAACCCCGGAACGGAGAATACCGAACTGCAAAAACTGGCTGATGCTGAAGGGATAGAAACGCAGTATGCTTGTACCTTGGTTTTATTGTCGATAGGGGAGTATTAGTCGCCCCCTAACCCCCTAAAGGAGGAATGATGACATTACTATAGGGTGTCACCCTGAGTTTGTCGAAGGTGAGCGCAGTCTCACGCGTTTATTGGCCTTTGCCCACCGATGCTTCGACAGGCATGACAAACGCTCTTTTACCTCTTCTATATAAAATAGGTGTCACCCTGAGCCTGTCGAAGGGCGGGCGTGGGCACTTAGCACGCGTTTATTGGCCTTTGTCCACCGATGCTTCGACAGGCTCAGCATGACAGCGCTCTTTTTGACACTTTAATATTACCCCACCAGCTCACTCACAATCTTTGCCGACAGCAAACAAAGCGGTATCCCGCCACCCGGGTGCACGCTCCCCCCGCAGAAATATAGATTTTTTATTTTGGCCGATTGATTAGCGTGGCGCATAAAGGCTGCGTATTTGCTATTTGACGATGTACCGTAGATGGATCCCTGATAGGATGATGTCTTGCTTTCGATATCGCGCGGGTCCAATATGCTTTCGCTGATGATGAGTTTGCCTATGTTCTCATTCAACCTGCCGGATAGTTTGGCGAGGATGTTTTTGCGCGCCTCTTTGATCAGTGCGTCCCAATCCTGAGCGGTATTGGCGGGCACATTAATCATAACGAACCAGTTTTCGCAGCCCGTGGGGGCATCTTTTTCCCTCAGTTTTGAGGTGATGTTGATGTAGACGGTCGGGTCGTGATAAATGGTTTTTTGCTGCCAGATATGGTCGAACTCGGCTTTGTAATCGGCACTGAAAAATATATTATGCAGATCAAGCTTTGCGAACTTTTTATTGATTCCCCAATAAAACACCAAAGCCGAGCTGCTGCGCTCCTGCTGCAAAATTTTCTTCGGATGCAGTTTAGGCTGAGCGCTCAGCAACTTTTTATAAGTGAACCAGATATCCATGTTAGATACCACCACATCCGCAGAAATCATCGCTCCGTTTACTTTAATGCCGGTCGTTTTATTGCCCTCCACCACAATCTCATCAACCGGCATCTGGTAATTAAACTTTACCCCCAGCTCTGTAGCCAGTTTAACCAGCGAGGTTGTGATGCTGTACATGCCATCATTAGGAAAATAAGCGCCATAATGTTGCTCCAGATGTGGAATAATATTCAACGTAGCAGGCGCCGAATACGGATTTGATCCGTTATAAGTAGCATACCGGTCATAGAACTGAACCATGCGCGCATCTTTAAACAAGCTTTGATTGGCTTGGTGCATGGTACGGCCGGCGTCTAGTTTATTTAGATTCAGGAGCGCTTTAAAGCCTGCTTTGGTAAACAGGGTTTTTAGCCCGGCGAATGGTTTTTGCAGAAATACAGGATTGGTAAGCTCATAGATCGTCTTGCTATTGGCGGCTTGTTTTCCTATGGATATTGCAGGCTCCTTAGTATGTGCGCTGATTTTCTCTATAAACTTTTCACGATCGGCATAAGCGGTAAGTTTGGTGCCATCCTCATAAAAATATTTACAGATCACGTCCAGCTTTTGATATCCGAAATATTGGGACGGCTCTTTACCTGCCAGCTCAAAAAGCTCATCAATATATTGCGGTAACGTGAGTAAGCTTGGTCCCGCATCAAAGCGAAAATTGTTTTGGTTTATCTCGCTCAACTTACCACCTGGAGTGGCATTCGCCTCAAAAACCTCGACCGCGTAGCCTTTCAGCGCCAGCCGGATAGCTGATGCTATACCCGCTATCCCAGCACCGATAATTACCGCTTTTTTGGATGACATGGTGCAAATGTAATAAGCAAAGGGAGAATTAGTCATTCTTTTATAAAGACGTCATTGCGAGGAACGAAGCAATCTCTACATATGCTAATCAAATAGCAAGGTGTAACTGTCGCGCAGAGATTGCTTCGTTCCTCGCAATGACGTGGTGATTAGGGTACAACAAAAAAGCCCGCATATAAATACCGCGGGCCTACCGTTGTTGCAAATTAATTTTTTAAACTGCACTGTGGACACCTTCTGCAATCTCTTCGATCATTTTCCTGTTAAATGCAGGCAAATCATCAGGTCGCCTGCTGGTTACCAGTCCGTGGTCTACCACCACTTCTTCGTTCACCCAATTGGCACCGGCGTTTTTGAGGTCGGTTTCCAGTGATGGGTAGGAGGTAAGCTTGCGGCCCTTCAGCATGCCGGTTTCAATCAACGTCTGCGGACCGTGACAGATAGCCGCCACAGGCTTGCCTTCGTCCAGAAATGCCGATGCAAAAGCCACGGCCTCTTTGTTTTGGCGCAGCTTGTCAGGGTTCAAAACGCCGCCCGGCAACACAAGTGCATCGTAATCGTCAGGGTTAGCTTCTGATAATTCTTTGTCTACATCAACCTCAATACCCCAATTGGTATGATCCCAGGCTTTAATGCGACCACTTTTTGGCGAGATGATCTCCACCGTAGCGCCGGCATATCTCAAGGCCTCAACCGGGCTGGTTAACTCCACTTGCTCAAATCCTTCTTCAGTGAGCACTGCTACTCTTTTCTTATCCAGGGTTGCCATGATATTTTAATAATTACCTATTAAATACTACAAGGCGGCTATGGGGTTGGTTTGTAAAATTTGAAAAAAGAGCGGGAAAAGATGCCAACCAATAGTACCTGTCATGCCGAATTTATTTCGGCATCCCATCATACTGGTCGCCTCGTGCTTAGCGAGTGGGATGCTGAAACAAGTTCAGCATGACTACGTTATTAATAGGGCTGTCACCCTGAGCTTGTCGAAGGGCGAGCGGAGGCCAGCCCGCATTGATTCGACGGGCTCAGCATGACACCGCACAAGAGTTAGGTTTCTATTTATTCTGATAAACAATCAGCATTGTCAAATCTTCATTGCCTGCGGGCTTGATACCGTGATGGCTGCCCGGTAAAGTCAAAATAGCGTCGCCGGTAGTTACGGGGATGGTTTTGCCATTCATTTGCAGGTCGCCGTCGCCGTTCAGGATGTAGTAAATTTCCTGTTCCTCCTGCAAATGGTAGCCTATTGACGAACCCGGGTGCAGTATCCGCTTGCGGAAAGTAACCTTGTTGTCTTTAAAGCTCTTGAAGAAAGGATAGGCAGTACTCTTACCCCCGCCATTATGCGGACCGACGTCATCCTTTGCGATATCTTTTTCATGGTCAAGGATGTAGCCTTTGTCTTCCTGCCTGAAGGTAAACGCAGCAAGGATGATTAGAGAGAACGCTAATGTGGTGATGAGGAAAGTTGGGAGGTGGAAGTTTAGTTTCATGATCTATAGTTTATAAAATATAATGTCATGCCGAATTTATTTCGGCATCCCACTCGCTAAGCAAGAGGCGACTTGTATGATAGGATGCTGAAACAAGTTCAGCATGACTACCGTTATTGAAAGGGGTTGGCCTTTGCCCTCATGCTTCGAGTGCCTCAGCATGACAGCCACACACCTTATGCATTCAACAACTCCCTCGCATTCTGTAAGGCACTCTCGCCCACATTATCGCCGCTTAACATTTTCGCTATTTCGTGTACACGCTCTGCCGGGCTTAGCGGTTTAATGCGTGTGCGGGTAGTATCTGCCTCGTCATCTTTATAAACAAAGTAGTGGCTTTGGCCCTTGCTGGCAATTTGCGGTAAGTGGGTGATGGTGATCACCTGCAGATTGTCTGACAGCTGCTCCATGATCTGCCCCACTTTGTTGGCTACCTCGCCGGATACACCGGTGTCAATCTCGTCGAAAATAATCGTCGGAAGCGCAGTGTTTTTGGCGGTGAGCGATTTAATGCTGAGCATCAACCGCGACAGCTCACCACCCGATGCTACCTTGCTCATCTCGGCCAATGCATGGCCCTTATTGGCGCTGAACAGGAAGCGTACGGCATCGGCGCCGTTGTCCCCCAAACTACCAAACGCAGCGTTACGGCCGCTATCAGGCAGTGTAGTTAGTTCAATTTTTAGTGCCGAGTTGCCCATTCCCATTTCGGCCAGGGTGCGCAGCACTTCTGTTTCGATGGTAGGTATGGCTTTTTGGCGACCTGCTGTTAGCTGTGCCGCTAGTTGCTCCAATGCTTTTTTATCTGCTGATAGTTGCTGTTGCAATTGCTCGATAGCCTCGTCGCCAAAAACGGCTTGTTGTATTTTGTTTGACAGGTCTTCTTGCAGCGCCAATAGCTCCTGGTTTGTGCTAACGCGATGTTTCTTTTGCAGGCTGTATATCAGACTCAAACGCTCGTTCACTTCGGCGGCCCGGGCCTCGTCGGTGGTGGTGCGTTGCTCTATGTTCTCTATTTCGGCAGCGACGTCTTTGAGTTCGATAATACTGCTGTTTAAGCGCTCCTGCAGTTCCTCAATCTGCGGACTAAATTTAGCCAGCGACCCCAGCTGATGTGCCGCTTCTTTCAACTGCGCAAGAGCAGAGGCTTCGCTATCCTGCATCAGGTAGTTAGTGCTAAGCAGGTTGCGTTTTATTTCTTCAGCATTGTTTAATGCGTAAAGTTCTTGTTCAAGCGATTCCTGCTCATCGGCAGATAAACCGGCTTTTTCCAGCTCGTCAAACTGAAACTGGTAATAATCGAGGTCGGCTTTGGCTCTGTCGCTTTCTTCGATGAGCTGCTGTAGTTTGGCTGTCGACTTTTTATAGGCGCGAAACTTGGTTTGATAATCGCTCAGCAAATCCGGGTGTTTCGCTACCGAATCGACCACCAATAACTGAAACAGCGGGTCATTGATCTCCAGCGTTGCGTGCTGCGAGTGGATATCGATCAGCCTTTCGCCCAATAATTTCATGGCGTTCAGGTTAACCGGCGTATCGTTCACAAAAGCGCGCGATTTGCCATCGGCAGAAATCTCACGGCGCAAAACCGTTTCGGCTTCGTAATCCAGATCGTTATCCTCAAAAAAATCTTTCAGATGAAAATCAGCAATCCTGAACGTCCCCTCAATAACACACTTTTTCTGCTGATTAAAGAAATACCTGCTCTCTGCCCGCTGACCAAGTATCAGCGACAGCGCACCCAATATAATTGACTTGCCCGCGCCGGTTTCGCCGGTCATGATGTTGAGGCCCTTGTCAAAGCCAATCTCCAGGTTATCAATCAATGCGTAGTTGCTTATACTGAGTTTTTGAAGCATATAGGTATTATAGTGTCTTGTGTCGACTAAATTACGAATTACCGCTTATCATCGGCACAAAAGTATCAAAACAAAAAAAGAGGGTTGCCCCTCTTTACACTACAAACTAAACTAACTAATATTTTACTACATGGTTTATGTAGGTGTCCGTCCGCTTCAGGAGTAAGACAAGAACAAACAGTCGGACACCAGGTATAAAACAACCTTAACAGCCTCTTACTATCTTATGAAAAAAATTAAAGCCATTTTGGTTATAACTGACGATTGCTGCCTCAACTTTTTCTTTCTGTTCTGTCTTTTCGGCTTTTTCTTTTTGCTCAACTTTCTCTTTTTGTTCGGCTTTTTCCTGCTGCTCGGTCTTTTCTTTTTGCTCAGCTTTCTCTTTTTGCTCAGCCGCTTTCGCTTTAATCATGTCTTTCTGCGCTTTCTCCATGCTTCTTGCAGCGTCTTTCTGAGCTTTCATGGCCTTTTTGATCTCTTCTTTAACAGCTTTTGAGTGCGTCTGGTCGCCGAAACCTTTGGCCATGTCTTCCATGCTTTTCTCAAACTCAGGGCTGTCATAATATTTGGTCATGTCCTCAATCTTTTTCTTGAATTCAGGACTGTCATAATACTTGCCTATGTTTTCCATGTTTTGCTTAAACTCAGGGCTGTCGTAATACCTGGTCATGTCCTCAACGCTTTTCTTGAACTGAGGGCTATCGTAGTATTTAGCCATTTCCTCTACATTCTTTTTAAATTGAGGCGAGTTAAATTGCATGGCAAATTCTTTAACATGTTTTTGGAAATCAGGACCGCTGGCATTTTTAGCCATTTCTTCAATGCTCTTTTTAAATTTAGGGCTGCTGTAGTATTTGGTCATGTTCTCGACGCGTTTCTTGAATTCGGGCGAGTTAAACTGTTTGGCAAATTTCTCGCTGTTTTTAGCCATAGCCTCTGCCTGATGTTTCCAGGCGTCGCTGCTGTAAAACTCTTTCATGGCTTTAAACTTAGCGGTATCGCCGGGCGATATGTTGAAGGTGCCTAAAGTGTTTTTATCGAAAAAGGCATTCTTGTCATCAGCAGGTAGGTCGTTTACAGAGTTGTACTCTTTTTTAACGCCGTTTTCATCCTCCACTACAATCTTGAATTTCTTTTTGGTGGTATCGTCGATTGTTGTGTTTTGGGTGATATCGCTCAGATACTTAATACCCAGATGTTTTTTATGTTTGGCGATGGGAGCAGGCGGCGCAGGTATAGCCGGAGGCTCAGGAGCGGTAATAGCTTTGGCAATCATGCGGATAGCCGGAGCATTTTTAATCACAACTTTTCCATCTTTAATTTCAGGGTTCAGCCAGGCAATGCTGCTAATGCTGAAGGTAAGGGCCAGGAGCGTAATGAGCACCGGGCGTATATTTACGGTATGTGTTTTAGTTTTCATGATACGTTCAATTCGGTTTAATAATGCATACTTTTTGGTAGATGCGGCAAGGGCCAGTTGCCATTGGTATTGTTTATTCTCCTCGAGTTTTAACAGGGCTTGTGCATATATAAACGGACTGCCGGTGACGCGCACAACCATATCGTCGCAGCAGTTTTCTCGCTCCTCATTAATAACTTTGCCTACCAGCCTGGCAAAGGGGTTAAAGAACAGCAGGATGCCAATAACCTGCTGGATAAAATTTAACAGATAATCGTGACGCTTAACGTGGGCCAGCTCATGCAGCAACACGGCTTCAACTTCCTCAGTACTGAGGTGGCAGGTAACCGATATGGGCATCAGGATAATAGGCTTAATAAAGCCGGTTACACACGGCACATCCACCCACTCGCTAAAGGCAGCCTGTACCCGGTCATTGAGCTGTAATGATTTGCTTAAGCGTTTAATAGTACCCTCAAACCCGGCATCGCTGATATTTTGGCGGATGCGGTAGATGTTGTTCCAGGCCAAAGTGAGTCGAAGGGCATTAAATACCACGCCTACTACGTATATCATGGTCAGATAAGGCATGTATTGCGCTATGCTAAAGTACAGCCTGTTAGCCGGAGCAGCCACCTCGCCCAGTGATTGCGGCAAAGCCAGCGGCGACACTTTGAGCGCTACCGTCGACAGCCAGTTGTATTGGTTAAGCTCTTTAAACAACGTCAGCACAAACCAGCCCAGCATAAATACCAGCGCGCTGTAGCTCACCCAGTATTTCAGCACCGCGTTGCGGCCAGGAAAGGCCAGCATAAACAATCTCAAAACAATAAACACAATCAGCCCCTGCCACAACGAGTGGACAATGGTGATCCCCAGAACCTGGCTCATGTTATACAGTAGATTTTGCATGACTCTTTTGTTTAAGTACATAGTCCGGAGTCTTGAGCCCTGAGTCTGGAGTTCTGAGTCCAGAGTATAGAGCCGTAAGTCTACAGTCTATTTGTTTTTGATGTATTTTTATTTCAAACTATCGTCCCTTTTTTAGCCTCCCAATTCCCGACTCAAGACTCCCGACTCAGAACTCCCCACTCAGAACTCCCCACTCATCCCTCAAACTGCTTCAAATAATCCCTAATCGCATCTAACTCGTCTGTCGAGGCCTGGTGTTTACCCAGCGCCTGGATAACCAGACTGGCGGTATTACCTTTAAAAACCGTATCCATCAGCTTGTCAAGCGCGCTGGTTTGCGCCTGCTCGCGCGAGATCAGGGCACGGTACACATGCGTTTTGGTGCTGGTATCGCGCGCCACCAAACCCTTGTCGGTCATAATTTGCATAAGCTTGAGGGTGGTGGTATAACCGGCGTCCTTGTTTTCAGAAAGTTCCTCATGCACGTCGCGAACAGTACATTGGCCCAATCTCCAGATCACCTGTAAAATCTCTAACTCGCTTTCTGTCGGTTTCAGTTCCATATCAATTTGCTTCTTCTACGAATATCTTCGTACAAAGATGTACGATGTTTTTCGTAGATGCAAGAAAAAAGTGAAATTTTTTTGTTAAATGTTGTTAAATGAGTGGATTGGTAGTTGAAGATTGGTTATTGAAGATTGGTTATTGAAGATTAAAGCCAAGCGCCCGGGTTCCCCTCTTGAGAGGGGCAGGGGTGTGTTAAGGTTGTATGTTGTACGTATTACGTTATACGTTAAAAGCGCTGGCCACGCGCCATTATGAATAATTGTTTGTTTTTTTTAATGGTATTCATGAGCTCCTTTCAGTCGGTTCCCTTCCCCATGGGAGGGGCAGGTCCGAAGGACTCCTTTGGAGGAGGGGTTTCGCCAAGCTACAAACCCAATAACCCAATCAACCAAAACCGTCCGTCCGAAAAAGATATTAGACAGCAACAAACAGTCGGGACACCCGGAACTATAATTGCCGCCGCGGAAAGCAATTTCTGCACCTGCTAAGCAAAAGCAGAGGCGGCAGCTTTTTTTTCATTTTACTTCCTTAAAACCAGTTTGTTATGTGTAAATTTAATCGAGGCTTTTCGATAGGCCCCCGCTATGGTCTTTTTTGCTTATACGTTTTGTAAACTTAATAGTTAATCACCCTAATTTTTGCTGTTATGAAAACCAACTATCCAACTCAGTCAGACCAACGCCGCAATTTCCTGAAACAAGTTGCCACAGGCGCTGCCGTATTAGGCACAGGCATGTTATCCTCAACACTGTCATTAGCTGCCGACACCGTTCAACCCGGTAACTCAGATGCCGACGAATGGTTTAAACATATAAAAGGAGTGCACAAAATAGTTTTTGATGTAACCAACCCAAATGGTATCTCGCCTTTTGCCTGGCCCCGGGTGTTCACGCTCACCAATGCCGCTACCGGGACACCCGAAAAAGATTGCGGCGTAGTAGTAATCCTTCGTCACGACGCTATTCCGTATGCGTTCAACAATCGCCTGTGGGCAAAATATAAATTTGGCGAAATGTTCAAGATCATGGAGGCCGACGGTAAGACCCCGGCCACTAAAAACCCGTTCTGGCAACCCGCACCCGGCACCTATAAAGTACCCGGCGTGGGCCCTGTGCAGATAGGTATAAATGAGCTGCAGGCTACCGGCGTCAAATTCTGCGCCTGTGGCATGGCTATTCAGGTATTTTCGGCCATAGCGGCTGCGCAAGGCAATCTGGATGCCACCGCCGTTAAAAGAGAATGGATTGCGGGCCTGCTGCCCGGCGTACAACTGGTGCCATCAGGTGTATGGGCTGTAGGCCGTGCGCAGGAGCATGGCTGCGCCTATTGTTTTGCAGGGTAGGTTATTAGGTTGTACGTTTGACGTAATACGTTGTACGTTGTTGAGGTTGTACGTTTGACGTATTACGTTATACGTTGTTGAGGTTGTACGTTTGACGTATTACGTTATACGTTGGAGCGATGCTACGTGCGGTTCCCTCCCCACGGGAGGGGCAGGTCCGAAGGACTCCTTTGGAGGAGGGGTTTAACCCAGCGATAAGCAACTAATCACTCCCCGATAGCTATCGGGGCAACCAATCTATGATCAGTGCCGATGGCGTTCCCGCCGACTGGCGGTCCGGGCTTTCCACTCATACGCCTGCGAGGCCTTAGTCACCGGGCCGGTATCCGTTGCAATCCCTAACGCAGGAGCAGGTCCGTCCGAAAAAGATAGGAGACAGGAACAAACAGACGGACACTTGGGCTATTGCATTCCTCCCCGCCACGTCATTGCATCCTTCTCTGATACGTCAATCCGTCCCCATCACGTCATTGCGAGCGTAGCGTGGCAATCTCTACATATGCTAAGCCAACTGGTGCGATGATAACAGCGACCAGAGGCTGGAATTCTACACCTATAGTCAAAACAGGTAGCACTTATTCAATAAATTTTTATTTAGGAAATATAATATCTAGATTGGCTTTATATTAGTGCCCTTATCACGTTACCAATTATTAAATGAAAGAGATTAGTTTAACCGACGAAATTTCTGCTCGACCGTTTTTGAGATGGGCTGGTGGCAAAACTTGGCTCATAAAACATCTGAAGAATGTAAAAAAATCAGGTTTTAATCGTTACCATGAGGCCTTTCTTGGGGGAGGAGCTACTTACTTCTATCTGAGACCGCCAAGCCATTCTTATCTTTCTGACTTAAACGGCGAACTTATTGAAACTTATCAAGCAGTAAAAGAAAACGTTGAGGATGTTATTGAAAAGTTGCGACGTTTTAAAAATGAGGAAAATAGCTATTATCAAACTAGAGAAACTAAATATAGTGACAGGATTGAAAGAGCTGCACAATTCATCTACTTAAATCAAACGTCTTTTAACGGTATATATAGGGTTAACTTAAAAGGCAAATACAACGTGCCTTTTGGTTTCAGAAAAAAAGAATTTATAGAAGTAGAAACTTTGCGTAATGCCAGTAGGGCACTGGCTAATACCACTCTTTTTCAGAGCGATTTTTATTCCATATTAGAGAATGTGAGACGCGGAGACTTAGTATTTCTGGATCCCCCTTATACGGTTTCACACAACAACAACGGTTTCATAAAATATAATGAAAAGATTTTTTCTTTAGGGGATCAACACCGATTAAGCAATTTAATCGATGAGATTAAAAGAAAAGATGCTCATTATATTTTAACAAATGCTGCACATGCTACCATCGATGAAATTTTCGGTAAGGGCGATAACAAGCTGGAATTGAGCCGGGGTAGTACCATAGGAGGAAAAGAAGCCGAGCGGGGACAAACCAGTGAATTTATTTTTACAAACATTGACTTATGACAGAAGAAGAGAAGGTCAAACTTTTCAGCAAGCTGATTACTGAAAATGAAATTCAAAAAGCTTTGCGTATTAGGAAACTCGATTTTTATAAAACAAGCGAAGATAATGATTCCAAGGCATTAGACGATAAGTTGCTCGACGGTTGGAAAGTTGACGCTATTTTAAAGTCGAAAACAAAAATTTCAAAAATAAAGCCCAACGACGTTGCTTTCGAGGACAAAGTCTGGTCAATCTTTGCTCAATTAGGTTTCAAACTAATGAATAGGGACAGACATTTGCATTTGCCTTATGATAAAAAGGATATAACTCTCACTTTACAGGTTGATGTATTTGCAAAGGATGACGAAACAGTTTTGATTATTGAATGTAAATCATCCACTAAAAATAAGCCTGGAGATTTTAATAAAGAGCTTGAGGCAATGAAAAGCAAAAAAGCAGGAGTAATAAATACGATTTCTGCATTGTTTCCCAATACTAAACCCAAATTCAAATATATACTCGCTACACGAAACCTGGGTATATCGGCTGAGGACGAGAGCCGATTAGCTAATATAGATGGTATACATTTTCCAGAAGAAGTAATAGATTATTATTATTCGCTTTATTCACAAATTGGAGTTGCTGCCCGCTACCAATTGTTAGGGGCCCTTTTTGCCGGACAAGAAATACCAGATTTAGAAAATAGAATTCCTGCTATTGAAGGAAAAATGGGAGGGCATACATATTATTCATTTTCTCTTGAACCAGAAAAGTTATTGAAAATTGGATATGTGTTACATCGTAATAAGGCAAACGAAAATATGATGCCTACATATCAAAGGCTTATAAAGAAAAATCGGCTTAAGGAGATACACAAGTTTGTAGACGAAGAGAAAGGGTATTTTCCCAACTCGGTAATCATAAATATTGTATCTGATAAAAATAAAATTTTGAATTTTGAAAGAAGTAGTAATCAGGTCCCGGACTCAATATCGCGAATTGGCATTTTGCATTTACCTAAAAAATATAGATCTGCTTACATTATAGACGGGCAGCATCGCCTTTATGGTTATTCTAATTCTCAGTATAAATCGACCAATACCATACCTGTAGTAGCGCTAGTTAATCTAGAAAGGTCTGAACAGGTTAGATTATTTATGCAAATAAACGAGAATCAAAAACCAGTATCAAAGGATCTTAGAAATACGTTGGATGCGGATCTTTTATGGGATTCGGATAGTTACATAGATCAAATGAAAGCTTTGAAATCGCGAGTAGCAATCAACTTGGGCGAAAGCCGTAATTCGCCATTTTATGATAAAATATCTATAGGCGAGGATAAAAAACTTATCTCGACTCAACAGATAGCTATTGCATTAAGCAGGAGTAATTTTTTGGGAAAAGTAAAAGCTAAGGAAATTGAACAATTAGGAACGTTTTATACTGGTAATTTACAAAAAGCATATCAAAACATTTCCGAATATCTCATAAGATGCTTTAATTATATAAAAGAAAGCCTAGAAGAATTATGGACCCAAGAAGGAAATATAATTTTAATTAATAAAGGTTTTTACGGGATAACGATGCTTTTAAATGATTGTGTAAATCATTTAAAAGCAAATGATATAATTGTTTCAAATGCTACCGTAAAAGATATTTTTGAGGAAACTAAAACTTATTTAGATTCAGTAATCCACTTTTATAAAGAAATAGACGAAGCTAAAACGACGGAGCTAAAAACTGCGTATGGTATGCCTGGCGACGCAAAGTACTGGCGGACTCTGCAAGTAGCATTACGTAAAGATTTTCCTGAAATTTATTTTGACGGGCTTGACGAGTATCTACGTAAAGAAGAAAAGGAAAATAACGAATTAGCATTTAGATATATACGGGAAATTGAAAATAGTCATCTAAAGGTTTTTGTAAAGCAGACATTGGAAGATGAATTTGGTAAAAGCTGGTTTAAAAAAGGCGTACCCGAAAAAATATACTCCGATGCTATCGCCTTAGCTGCAAAGAAAAACAGAGAAATCGATGATGAAGAAGAGGAAAAGGAGCCGTGGGATCAGTTGCACCTAATTGATTATCGTGAGATTGTTTTAAAGAATTGGCAAAAGCTTTTTGAAATGCATTTTACCAAACCTGGCGAGGAGAAGATTTCAGGTGGGAAGGAAGCAAAGACGAAGTGGCTTGTCGAACTCAATAGAATACGGAATGAAAATTCACATACCTATTACGTTACTGGTGAGGAATTATCTTTTATTCAGGAAGTTTATGATTGGTTAATAGGATAGTGTGTAAATATAGCTACCCACCACTACCGCAAGCGTCCCGCTTGTGGGTTAACAAATCCTATCGCTTCACCACAAGCGAGACGCTTGCGGCAGCAACCAATCTGAGACGGCAAAATATTGCGTTTCCCGTTTCCACATGTACCAAATGCATATTTTCAATTTTCCGGAGGTGATCCAAAAAATGACTTATAAGTCCTGAAAAGGTGATCCAAAGTGATCCACTTTTGAAAGGTTGTTTTTCCAAGCCTTTGATTTGCAATGCATTGTGTTTTTACGGTGATCCAACTGATCCAAAGTGATATACACTTGCGCGTGGATCAGGGGTTCAGAGATTTAGCATTTCCCCCGCGTTAGCGATAGAAGCGGATACCGGCCCGTGCCTAAGGCCTCGCAGGCGTATGAGCGGATAGCGCGGGCCCCGATTTAATCGGGGTAACGCCCGTATTATCCTCAAATTCTTGTTTCATTGGGCTTGTTTCGCCGGGTTAAAATAGCCTGTTTTTCAAGCGGTTGATTGTCAGTGCATAACGCGGGTTTTGCCTGTAAAAATCCTGACGAATGCTTTGTTTCATTTTGTTTCACTCGTTTTTTATAAGTGGTTGTTGGCGAGGTGATTGATGGAAAAGTTTGTTTCACTTGTTTCATTTGTTGCACATTCGCGTGAAACAAAACAGGGGGATGCAAAGGACGCCGTCTGTGTGCTTCGACTGGCTCAGCATGACAGGGGGCTTGGTGACGGTCGCTTGGTGAAACCCCTCTTCCAAAGGAGTCCTTCGGACCTGCCCTGGAACGCGCCGGGGGCCATTTGCTTGTCGCTTTTACAGAGTTATATCCACACCAGTTGGCTTAGTATGTGTAGAGATTGCTTCGTGCCTCGCAATGACGCGGTGGTGGGGGGAAGTAGGTGGATTTCACCCAATCTTTAATCTTCAATAACTAATCTTCACATCCGCATATCTGCACATCCGCATATCTGCACATCCGCACATCCACCTAGTTCTTCTGCAACTCCTGGTACTTGATACCGTTGGCGGGGTCGGCTTGG
>Ga0207647_10001049_pt1 | contig 21361 bp, 23 predicted proteins | sample KBSCornC2_FD_184295 | JGI IMG/M metagenome (GOLD analysis project Ga0207647, IMG submission 184295) | Corn rhizosphere microbial communities from Kellogg Biological Station, Michigan, USA - C2 (SPAdes) (version 2) | ecosystem: Host-associated > Plants > Roots > Rhizosphere ... | reverse complement strand
CCGTCGATCCGCTGGGACTGATCGACAAATATGGCGCCGACGCGCTCCGCTTCACGCTTGCCGCGATGGAAAGCCAGGGCCGCGACATCAAGCTCGATGAGAAGCGGGTCGAAGGCTATCGCAACTTCGCGACCAAGCTCTGGAACGCCGCGCGTTTCGCGCAAGGGCAGGGCATCGGCGGCTCGACCACGCTCGAACCTCCGGCGGCCACTCTGGCGGTCAACCGCTGGATCATCGCCGAGACGATCAAGACCATCCAGGCGCTCGACCTCGCCCTCGCCGATCTCCGCTTCGACGAGAGCGCCCACGTCATCTACCATTTCGTGTGGGACCGCTTCTGCGATTGGTACCTCGAACTGACCAAGCCTGTCCTGCAGGGTGAAGATCAGGCGGCGGCGACCGAAACCCGCGCCGTCGCGGGGTGGGTGCTCGATCAGATCCTGGTCCTGCTCCACCCCTTCATGCCGTTCATTACCGAAGAGCTGTGGCACGCGCTCGCCGATCGCCCGCACGACCTGATCGTCGGCCGCTGGCCGATGGCCGACGCGCGCGCGCTCGATCCTGAGGCATCCACCGAGGTCGAATGGCTGATCAAGCTCGTCACCGAAGTCCGCGCCGCGCGCAACGAGCTCAACGTCCCCCCGGGCGCGCGCGTGCCCTTCGGCGTTTCGGGCGCCTCGCCGGCGACCGAGGTGCGCCTCGAACGCCATGCCGCGACCCTCGCCCGCCTCGCCCGCATTCAGCCAAATCCGGCAGGCGGCGGCGAAGCGCAGGTGGTTGTGGATGAGGCGACCTTCACGCTCGCGTTGGGTGAGTTCATCGATCTCGCCGCCGAGCGCGCCCGCCTCGTCAAAGCCGCCGAGGCCGCGGAGAAGGAGCGCGACAGCCTTGCCGGCCGTCTCGGCAATCCCGCCTTCGTCGAGAAAGCCAAGCCGGAAGCCGTTGCCAAGGCGCGCGAAGATCACGCCGCCAAATCCGCCGAAGCCGACCGCCTCCGGGCGGCCCTGGTGCGGCTAGGCTGAGCCATCGCCCGCATGACGGAGATCTCGGCCTAACATGCCGCACCAAGCTGTTCACGCGCTGATCAAAGGCTTATTTGCACGCTCATGGAAATATCGCGCCTTGATATAAAGGAAGCCGCGCAGGCCGCCGCTTTATGGGAGGAATCGGGCCTGGTACGCGCCTGGAACGATCCTCAGGCTGATATCGAGGCCGCGCTTGCCTGCGCCACCTCGACCATCCTCGCTGCCCGCGATGGCGGCCGCGTCGTGGGCACGGTCATGGCCGGCTATGACGGCCATCGCGGCTGGCTCTATTATGTAGCGGTGAGTCCCAGTCAGCGTGGCCGTGGCCTCGGTCGCGCGCTCATGACCGCGGCGGAGCAATGGCTGGCAGAGCAGGGTGCGCGCGTGATCCGCCTCATGGTGCGCGCCGAAAATGAAGGCGTCACCAGCTACTATCGCTCGCTTGGCTACGAAGACTCGAACATGCTGGTGTTGGGCAAGAGATTATAGACCCGAGCCAAGCGGCTCAGCGTGAGCGGGGCAAGAGAATGCTCAGCCCCCGCACTGCGACGGAAGCTGGATTGGCGCCGAGCCCTTCACCGCCCACGCGCCGCCGATGTTGTAAGCCCGGCCCTGCTTGAGCCCCGCGAGCGTGTGGCAGCCGATCGACACTGCAAAGGCCTCGATCGGGACATTCTTGGACTGCGCGACTTGCGTATAGCCCTGGCGCCGCTTGATGTTGATCGCATCGACCTTGGCCTTCAGCCCCGCACTCGGCGGCCGGGCGAAGCCGAGATAGCCGTCGGCCTGCTCGCCGACGGTGCCGGCGTTGAGTGCGGCCTCGACCTCGCTATCCATCTGCGCGGCTGCGGGCACCGCGGCCAGCAGCGACAGGCCGGTCAGGGCGGCGATCAGGAAAGGCGTGCGCTTGCTCATTTCGGGAAAAGATCCGGATTGTTGGCGATGAAGTCCTCGGCGTCCTTCTTCAGGCTGACGACGACCTCCTGCTTGACGTTGATGTTCAAGTTGATCTCGATCGGCTTGTCCGGCGCCTTCACCGTCACACATGCCGAAAGCGCCCAACCGGCAAAACCCAGGACCAGCCATCGTATCATCTTCCACGGGCTTGCACTCCAATGCTTGGGCGTCAAGCATGGTGCTCTCATTGCACATCTCCGCTTGCGGGGGGCTGAATAGAAGGTTCAGCAGGGGTTGCCGGTTTGGCCTGCGCTTGAGTCAGCAGCAGCCGGGGGTCGATATAGGCGCGGGCCGATCCGATCAGTCCCCGGAAGGGGGCGCGGATCTGGATATTGAACCTGAAGGGCAGGTTGCGGATCAGCCGGGCGACCATCCCTTGCTCAGGCGTGGCCTGACGCACACCAGTGAAGCGCACCCGGCTCACCATCTCGCCGTCCAGATGCCCGTCGAGGCCGATCTCAAGAGACGAATAACGGATCGCCTTGAGAGCGTCGAACGCGAGCTTGCCCATCGTGCCGAGCTGCGCATTCGTGAGCTCGCCAACATAAGCGAGCGTACCGCCGCTTGGCCGGGCCCTAATCGTTCCGCCTTCGATCCGGCCGCCATTATGATCGAAGATCATCGGCAGCACGCCGTCAAAGGTGCCGGTGGCGGAGATGTTAGGGAAATCGAGCTGCTGAACGAAGGCGGCGGCGTCCAGCCCTTCTATTCGGAAGGTGAGGTGGCGCTGTGCGCGCGCATCGAAATCCAACTCGCTGGGATCGAGCCGCAATGTGCCGCCCGCGAACGGCCACATGGCATCCTCGACCCGCACGCGGCTTTGCCCGGCCAGCTGATAATGGACCACGCCATTGGTCACCGCCACGCCAGGATTGATCTCCGCCACCGTTGCTTCCTGATGCGGTGCGCTCACGAGGCCGAGCAGGTCGGTGAAGGTTATCTGCCCTTTCAGGCCGGTGACGGGTCCGAACGCCGCGGCAAGATCCAGCCGCTCCGTCCTAAAGTTCCCGCTGCTGGTCACGCCCTCTGCGCTCCAATCGATCCGCCCCTTCCCTGAGACGGTCCCCGACACGTTCGCAATCACGCCCAAGGTGATGGGGGTCAGGCGTTCCGGCTGCAGCCCTTTGGGCGTAAAAGTAATGCCGGGAACATCGATCAGGGCCTGTCCTATCCCTCTCGATAGATCATGATCGAGCCCGATCTTGGCGACATCGGTGCCGGTTGCGGGCTCGCGCAACGTGGCATCCGCGCGGATGACGCTACCCTCGAGGCTCAGAACGGCGTCATTCGTGACGAATGGATTGAAACGCGCAGCAGCCGCCGCGTCGCTCACACGCAGATTGCCTGACAGGCGCAGTACACCACGGTCGAGCGTCCAGCCCCCATTCGCGTCGGCAATGTTGAGCGGTACATTCGCGATCGCCCCTTCTGCGCCTGTGAAACGACCTCCGATCCTTGCCCCGATCGTACCGTCGAGCGTGGCGATATCCAGATGCGTAATACGCTCCGGAAAGCCGATCCGGGCGGTAACAGCCCGCGCGCTGAAGCCCCGCTGCGAGAACTGGCCGCCCGCCATAGTCAGCGTCACCGGGGTTCCGCTGGAGGTTCGGCCCGTCAGTTGCACTGGCGCGATCGACGCGTCGATGCGCAACGGCCCGTTCGCAGGCCGGGCGACGATCGGCTGGCCACAGAGGCCGAGGCTGGTGCCTGCGAAGGTGAAGGACGCGAGACGCAAATCGCGGAAAGCGAGCTTTTCGCACCCTTGGCCGAGCACAAACCCGCCCGCCGCGGTGACATATCCCTTCACTGGCAACGCTAATCCGCGCACGAAGCCGCCGCTGACCGGCCCATCGACCAGCACTGTTCCGTCGAAGCGTGCCCGCTTGCTATCCCAGGCGAACCGCACCGGCGTCATAGCCAACTGAGCCTCTCCCGCGCGGTATGGCGCGAGCCGCATCGTCCCATTGAGCGGAGCGCCTGCTGCGGGCTGGCGAAGCTGTATGGCCAGCGCCGGCAGCGAACCGCCGCCCGTCGCAATATCCGCATCCGCACGCCAGCCCGCGGGTGACCAGCTGATGCCGGCGTGCGCCGCTGCGATCAGACGCGCGCCGTCGGAGCCGAGCAGTTCGCCCCGTTTGATCTGGACCGCCACTTGGCGACCCTGGATGGCCGCGTCCAGTTCGGCCGTGGCGTCGGCCTGCGCCAGCAGGCGCTCGAACGCCCCCGCCGCGCGCTTGGCGGTGGGTCCCAGAGGCGTCCCCACGGCGGCTTCGCCGAAATGGCCGATAGTGCGCGCGGCCGTTGGTATCGAAAGTTGGGCGAGGCGTATCTTTGCGCTAGCCTTGAGATCGCCGAGCTTTCCCGACGCATCGGTGGTCCCGTTCACTGCGGCGAACCGCGCTGGCCCGGCTCGGCCCGCAAATCCGGCCAGTGCGGCGTGCACCGAAACGCGATTGAAAGCCTCATCGGACGCGGCTTTGATCTGCACCGCGCCGGCGCCGAGCTTAAGGGAGGGGCAGCCGACCGCACCAATCCTGACAGGGCCGCGCACCTCCGGTCTTCCGCTTCGTGTCGCAATCGCCACGTCGGCGGTCACACCGCTCAGGGCACAGGCTGCAAACCGCAAGGATGCAGCGACCACATGCGTATCGCCGCGAAAGCGATGGGCTGGATTGCCTTGCCCCCGCAGCGCTGCCTCGAGCCTTCCATTGGGGGTGTCGAGCAGCAGCTGCGTATCGTGTAGCGTGATGCCGAGATCCGGCAGCTTGGCTTGGCCGCCGGTCGATTTGGGCAACAGCCGGTCGAGTGCGCCGAGGCTGAGGCCCTTGCTATCGATGCGCACGTGCAGCCGGACCCCGTCGACAGAAATTGCCCGCACCGCCGGTCCGGTCAAATCATAGCCGAGATGCACATCGATCCGCCGGGCGATCAAATCGGGTGCGGCGGGATCGCCGATCCGGACATTCTCCATCCGCTCAAGAAAGGGGCCGATCCTTGTGATTTGGTAGGAGGCGGGCACGCGCGCAGCCGCCAGCCTGCGCTCGATGATTGCCGTCGCCACGCGGAAGCGCACCAGCCATGCGACGAGCATTGTCGCAAGCAGGATTAGGGCCAACACCAGGGCGGCGACCGCGAAGGGGCGTCGTCTCATATGCTGCGCTTAACTCGGGAAAGTCCGACCACGGCCCATCTAGGCAGACTTTGCGGGCGGGGAAAAGTTTCGGAGCCGCTTCAGGGCAGGAACGTTGATAGGCAAGAGGAGGTGGGCAATGCTGGAACATGTCCCTCAATGGCTCGGTGCGCTGATGCGCAACGTGCGCGCGGGTCACGCCAAGCTTGTGATCGTCAATCATGATCTGAACGTCGGCACCGAAAGTCTGGAGCTGGAAAGCCCGGCTTTCGCCAACGGGGCACGATTACCCGAGCGGTTCACTGCCGACGGCGAAGGCGTATCGCCGCCTCTGGTCTGGCGCGATCCGCCAGCGGGGACGAGCAGCTTTGCGCTGATCGTCGAAGATCCTGACGCGCCCGCGCCCAACCCCCTGGTCCATGCTCTGATGTGGAACATCCCCGCCGATGTCCGTCGCTTACCCGAGGACGCGATTACGCGCGACGGGAAGGGCGGGCCGGACGGCAGCGACGTCGGCCGCAACAGTTTTTTCGGCGAGGGCTGGCTCCCGCCCGATCCTCCGACCGGGCACGGCAACCATGATTATGTCTTCCAGCTCTTCGCGCTGGGCGAAACCCCGGTGGTGGGCCCAAATCCCGGCCGCGACGAACTGGTGCGGGCCCTCCGGAATCGGGTGCTGGCGGCGGGATTGCTGGTTGGAACCTATTCGCGGGGTGAAGAGGCGTTGATAGGGACGATTCCGTCAGGCTCGATGCCGCAGGGCGCTTAGCGACGCGTCTGGCACCAGCGGTTCAGATATCGCGCCAATCGAACGTCAGCGGTGCCTCCCGGAAGGCGAAGCGATCCAAATGTCGTGCGACCACTTCCTTGAGGGCATCGCGTTGAGCGGGTGACGTAGCGTCGATCCGGACGCGGAGCGCGTCCGGCTGCGCCTCCAGTGTCACCAGCGCGTCGGCAGGAAAATCCGCCCCGCGTACATCCCGGGGAAAGATGATCGTGCCCTCGACGGGCGTGAATTCGACCGTCAGGTTATGTGCCCAATGCTTGCACAGCTGCTGCAGATAGCGACTGCCGCTTTTGGTCGGCACCGATGCTTCGGTGGCGAAAAGCTCGGTCAAGATCCTGATCCTTTCAGAAGCGCCGCGGCGGCGACAGGGGGCCCAGCCGCCACCGCAGTTTGGTGAGTCTTGTCACCGCTCCAGGCGTTCGATCTTGCGGGTCGCCTCGTCGAGAATGTCGACGATCTCGTGCGCTAGGGCATCGTTGCCATCGATGATCGCCTGACGCAGCGCCATATGCAGACTCGCCATCGCCCGACGAAGCGGCGCGCGCTCGTTGCGGGCGCGGTGCTCTCCCAGTGCCGCGAGCCGCGCCATCAGAGATTCAACCTCCTCGCGCTTCTCGGCGAGATGCGCACGGCCGGCTTCGCTGATTTCGAAACGCTTGCGCGCGCCCTCCTCTTTGACCTCGTCGATATGGCCCATCTCGTCGAGCATGGTCAGCGATGGATAGACCACGCCGGGGCTAGGCGCATAGGCGCCGCCAGTCCGCTCCTCGATCTCCCGGATCAGGTCATAACCGTGGCGCGGTTGCTCCTCGAGCAGGGCGAGCAGGATCAAGCGCAGATCGTCGCCATCAAACATGCGCCGACGGCCGCCGCCATGCCGTCCGCCGAAGCCGCGACCTTCATCATCGAAGCTCCAAGCGAACTCGAACGGCCCTTTACGGAACATTCCGCCGCGCGGCCCGCATTCGCGATGCCAGCCATCAGGGCGGTGGTGAAATCCAAACATAACAGCTCCTGTACGAATCAAGTGCGATCAAGATATATCTTAGACGGATTTGTGCAAGGGGTTTGCATTCGGAGTTGAGATTTGCCTGCCGTCCTTGATTTGCCGCCATTCCCGCGAAGGCGGGAATCCACTGTACCACAAGCACCTGCCTCCCGGTGGATTGCCGCCTTTGCGGGAATGACGGGGAACTGGATGTCGAGAGGCGCCCCCTCTTACATGTCCAGCAGCGTGGCGTTCGGTCTGTCGGGAGCCTATATCCGCACCATGGCCGACCTCTTCGCCGCCGACCTTCCCGATAACAGCGCGCCACCCGCGCCCGGTCCCGAAGCACCGCTCGCTGACCGCCTGCGCCCGCGCGCGCTCGACCAAGTCATCGGGCAGGAGCATCTGACCGGTCCCGAAGGCGCGATCGGTCGGATGGTCGCGGCGGGTCGCCTCTCGTCGATGATATTGTGGGGGCCGCCCGGCACCGGCAAGACCAGCATCGCGCGGCTCCTCGCGGACGCAGTGGGTCTACGCTTCGTCGCCATCTCGGCGGTCTTCTCAGGCGTGGCCGATCTCAAGAAAGCCTTTGCTGAGGCGCGCGAGCATGCACGGATCGGCAAGCGCACGCTCCTGTTCGTGGACGAAATCCATCGCTTCAATCGGGCGCAGCAGGACGGCTTCCTGCCTTATGTGGAGGACGGTACGGTCGTGCTGGTCGGCGCCACCACCGAAAATCCATCGTTCGAGCTGAACGCCGCGCTGCTGTCGCGCGCGCAGGTCCTGATCCTCAATCGGCTCGATAATGATGCGCTGGAAACGATGCTGGCGAGGGCCGAGGCCCTCGAAGGCCGCTCGCTTCCGCTCGACGATGCGGCGCGTGCGGCAATGATCGCAAGTGCGGATGGCGATGGCCGCTTCCTGCTCAACCAGGCCGAGACCTTGTTCTCGGTCGGGCTGACCCAGAAGCTCGACCCGGCCGGGCTGGCGGCTCTGCTGCACCGCCGCGTCGCCGTGTACGACAAGGACCGCGAGGGCCATTACAACCTGATTTCGGCGCTGCATAAGGCGGTGCGCGGTTCGGATCCCCAGGCGGCACTCTATTATCTAGCGCGCATGCTGGTCGCGGGAGAGGAGCCGCTTTACCTGCTCCGCCGCATCGTGAGGATGGCCAGCGAGGATATCGGACTCGCCGATCCGCAGGCGCTTGTGCAATGCCTTGCTGCCAAGGACGCCTACGATTTCCTGGGATCACCCGAAGGCGAACTCGCGATCGCCAATGCGGTCGTCTATCTCGCGACCGCGCCAAAATCGAACGCGGGCTACAAGGCGTATGGCGCGGCGGCGCGATCGGCGAAGGAAACCGGGTCGCTGATGCCACCCAAGAACATCCTCAATGCCCCGACCAAGCTGATGAAGGCGGTCGGCTATGGCAAAGGCTATGCCTATGACCATGACGCCGGTGAGGCCTTCTCCGGCGATAACTACTGGCCCGAGGAAATGGCCCCACAGACCTTTTACACGCCGACTCCGCGCGGATTCGAGGCGAAAATCGCGGAACGCCTGGCTTATTGGCAGAAGCTGCGGGAGGAGCGGCAGAAATGAGCCTGAACTGGGATAAGGTGGTCGCGCATGCGCTGTCGCTGCCGGACACGAGCCTCACCACTTATTATGGAGGCCCTGCGGTCAAGGCGAACGATCGTGCGATGGTTACACCCAGCCGGGAAGCTGACAGCTTCTGCCTGCACATCGACATGAACAAGATCGAGATGCTGATGACGATCGATCCTGACACCTTTTGGCAGACGCCGCATTATGAAGGCTATCCGGCACTTCTGGTCCGCTATGCGACGGACAATTCCCAACTCGTGCTGGATCAGATCGAAGCGTCGCGCGATTGGGCCATGTCGCGGCCCAAGCCAAAGCCGCGCAAGAAGTAAGTCCCGACGCGCCAATGCTTAGCCTGCCTCGACATGCCGAACTCGTTTCAGCACCTACCTATCAACCGCATTCGAGCTGTTTGGGGCACGATGGACCCTGAACAAGTTCAGGGTGACGAAGGATGGCTGACCGAGGAATTGATAAGAGGTTCAGGCCGAGTTCAAAGCCCGGCCTGCAGGGAGAGAGAATGTTCCGTTTTGCCGTCGCCGCCGCGCTGATCGCGGCGCCCGCTACTGCCCAGACGGGCGGTCTTGCCAAGGTCCAGGCCCATCTGCGCTCGGTCACCACCATGACCGCCGGTTTCGCGCAGACCGATCGTACCGGGCGCACACTGACCGGTACGGTCACGCTCAAGCAACCGGGCAAGATTCGCTTCCAGTATCAGAAGGACGTGCCGCTGCTGATCGTTGGCGACGGCAAGGCGCTGACCTTCATCGACTATAAGGTCAATCAAGTCTCGCGCTGGAAGGTCGGTGACTCACCGCTCGCGCTGCTGCTGGATCCCTCCAAGGATATTTCACGCTACGCGCATGTCCTGCCCGGCTCGCCCGATGGCCGGATCGTGATCGAAGGGCGCGATCCCAAGCACCCGGAGTTCGGGACGATCACGATCGGCTTCGCGCCAAATCCCGGAGCGCCCGCGGGGTTGATGCTGGCCGGCTGGAGCGTGCTCGATGCGCAGGGAAACCGCACCACGACCGTGCTGTCCGACCAGAAATTCGGCGTCGCGGTGAGCGACCAAACGTTCCGTTGGCGCGATCCGCGGCCCCAAACGCGCGGACATTAATGAGCTCATTCATTTTCGTGACAGGTAAGCGGGCCTAAAAGGGCTTTGCGGTCGCGATGCCGCTTCCCGGGATTCCCCCCTGTTGCCCGGGCAGGTGTATCGCCACCCACCTGCGTGACGAACGCCAGGTCGGCCCTCGCTCCAGCCCCCGGAGTGAGGGCCCATCCTTTTCTGGGCTGCCTTTTGTCCTCGCGAGCGGAGCGACGTGATTCAGTCCCGGCAATGCAAGCGGGGCGCTGGATTGCCGCGCCGCTACGCGGCTCGCAATGACGACGACCGTAAGTCGGCGCTTCGAAGCTACGGCTTCAGCCGCCAACCGGTGCGGAAAATCCAGGCGAGCAGGATCAGGCAAGCCGCCATGAAGGCCGCGGTGAAGCCCAGGCTTGCCGCCACGCCGACGTCGCCGATTCCGTAGAAGCTCCAGCGGAAGCCGCTCACCAGGTAAACGACGGGATTGAACAGGCTGACCGTGCGCCAGAGCGGCGGGAGCATGTCGATCGAGTAGAAGGCGCCGCCCAGGAATGTGAGCGGGGTGACGATCAGCGCGGGGATGATCGCCAGCTGCTCGAAGCTCTTGGCCCAGATGCCGATAATGAAGCCGAACAGGCTGAACGTGACTGACGTCAGCAGCAGGAAAGCCACCATCCAGAAGGGATGCTGGATCTCGACCTCCGTGAAGAAGGTCGCGGTAATGAGGATGATCAGGCCGATCGCAACCGACTTGGTCGCTGCCGCACCGACGTAGGCGGCGACCGTCTCGACCGTAGACATGGGTGCGGAAAGTATCTCGAAGATCGTGCCCGTGAACTTGGGGAAATAGATGCCGATCGAGGCATTGCTGATGCTCTGCGTGAGCAGCGTCAGCATGATCAGCCCGGGCACGATGAAGGCGCCGTAATGCACGCCCCCTACATGCTGGATGCGCGACCCGATCGCCCCGCCGAACACGATGAAATAGAGTGCGGTGGTGATCACCGGCGTAGCGATGCTTTGCCAAACGGTGCGCAGCGTGCGCGCCATTTCGGTCTTGTAGATCGCCTTCATGCCATAGCCGTTGACCGTGCTCATGCCGTGCCCTCCACCAGACCGACGAAGATGTCTTCGAGCGAGCTGCGTGCCGTGTCGATGTCGCGATAATCGATGCCGATCTCATCAAGCCGCCTGAGCAGCCGCGGAATTCCGGTGGCCTCCGCCTCTGCATCGAAGGTGTAGACCAATTTGTGGCCATCATCCTCAAGCGCGAGCGGCCATTCGGCGAGTGAGGCGGGCAAGGTTTGGATTGGCTCGTGCAGCACCACCGTTAGGCGCCGCTTGCCGAGCTTGCGCATCAGCGCCGCTTTATCCTCGACCAGCAGCAGCTTGCCGTGGTCAATCACGCCGACCCGGTCGGCCATCTCCTCGGCTTCCTCGATATAATGCGTGGTGAGGATGATGGTGACGCCCTTCTCGCGAAGCTTGCGCACCAGCGCCCACATATCACGGCGCAGATTCACGTCGACGCCTGCGGTGGGTTCGTCGAGAAACAGCAGATCGGGTTCGTGGCTCAACGCCTTGGCGATCATCACGCGGCGCTTCATGCCGCCCGACAGCTCGATCACCTTGTTGTTGCGTTTCTCCCAGAGCGACAGATCGCGCAGCAATTGTTCGATATACGCCGGGTCGGCGGGTTTGCCGAACAGCCCGCGGCTGAAACTGACCGTGTTCAAAACGGTCGAGAAGATATCGAGCGCGATCTCTTGCGGCACGAGGCCGATCTTGGCGCGGGCGGCGCGATAGTCGCGCTGGATATCGTGCCCGTCGACCGCGATCGTGCCGGAGGTCATCGAGACGGTGCCGCATACGAGGCTGATCAGCGTCGTCTTGCCCGCGCCGTTCGGCCCGAGCAGCGCAAAGATCTCGCCACGTTCGATCTCCAGATCGACATGGTCGAGTGCTGTGAAGTCGGATTTATAGCGTTTGGTGGCAGCGGATACGGATAGAATGGACGGCATAGCCCTCTCTGCCGTTTGTTATGGTTGCGGCCATATAGCGGCGCGCACCGGGGAAGCCAACCGGCCGGTACAAAAATCCTTAGCGTCACACGTCGCCCCCGCGGAGGCCGGGGCCGCAGCAGACGGGGCGTCGAGTAACCTCCTGCGGCCTACGCCGGAGCGACGGTTGATGCCAATCTTCCATCACAGGCTCTCGCTCGCTACATGCTCGCCATGGCAGTCCTCAAGATCGCGTCTTGGAATATCAATTCGGTGCGAGCGCGGATCGGCATCGTCGAACGATTCCTCAGCGAAGAACAACCCGACATATTGTGTCTGCAGGAGACCAAGGCGGCGGACGATGTGTTCCCCGCCCAGGATTTCCGCCGGATGGGTTATGTCCATCAGCGGCTGCACGGCCAACGCATGCATCATGGCGTCGCAATCGTGTCGCGCCTGCCATTCAAGGATGCCGGCGACGATTGCTGGCGCTTTGATTGGCAGGACAATGGCGAAGCGCGTCATGTCGGCGTCTGGCTCGAAGCCGGCTTCCGCCTGGAGAATGTCTATGTGCCCGCCGGGGGCGATATCCCCGATCCGGAGGTCAATCCCAAGTTCAAGCAGAAGCTCGCTTTCGTCGAGCGTATGACCGAATGGGCCAAATGCCTGCAGGAGCCGACGCTGCTGGTGGGCGACTTCAATATCGCACCGCTGCCGGAAGACGTTTGGAGCCATAAGCAATTGCTCGATGTCGTCAGCCATACGCCGGTCGAGGTCGACGCGCTGGATAGGCTCAAAGCGGCGCACGACTGGGTTGATCTCGGGCGCCATTTCTATCCGGCACCAGCACGGCTGCACACATGGTGGAGCTATCGTTCGCCCGATTGGACCGTGAATGATCGTGGCCGGCGGCTTGATCATATGTGGGCGAGCAAGGAGGTGGCTGCCAAAGCGACCGCGCACAAAGTGCATGAGGATTGCCGCAACTGGCTCAAGCCCTCCGACCATGTGCCGCTCGTGACCGAGTTCGCGGTGTGAGCGAACCGCGCAACGCCGCGCGGGCGATCGACGCGCTCCGGCGTGGCTGGACTGTCCGCATCGAAGGGGCGGACGGCGGACTCACCTTCTTGGCGGTTGAGCGCGCCGACGACGCGCGGCTAGCTGCGTTCGACACCGATAGGTCGGCCGAGCTGCTACTGTCGGCGGAGCGGGGTGCCATCCTCAAGCTCGCCAATCAGCGGGACGCGGCGACGCCGGGCCAGCCGGTATTGGTCGAGCGCGTTCCCTGGCTCGACTTGCCTGCGGCACTCGCGCTTGCGGATCCTGCCAATGATCTCGCCACGCCGTTCAAAGGCCCTTATCGGACGCGGCCGGTCGCACAGGCAGAGGCGGCTTCAGCCGCGCTGACGCTGGCACGTGTCGCCGGGTTGCTGCCCGCCTTCTTCGTGCGCCACGATGGCGCGGCCGAAGCGACAGTGACGCCCGAGGATATATCTGCCTACGCGCAGGAGGAGCGGCTGGAGATCGTGGCGCGTGCGCGCCTTCCCATTGCGGGCGCTGAAAATACGGAGATCGTCGCCTTTCGCGCGCCGGCCGATGCCGCCGAGCATGTCGCGCTGGTAATCGGTGCACCCGACGGAAATCCGCCGCTCGTTCGCCTGCACAGCGAATGCCTGACGGGTGACGTACTCGGCAGCCTTAAATGCGATTGCGGGCCGCAGCTTCGCGCCGCGATCGAGGCAATTGCGCAGAGCGGCTGGGGCATCCTCCTTTACCTGCGACAGGAAGGGCGCGGCATCGGCCTGATCAACAAATTGCGCGCCTATGCGCTGCAGGATCAGGGCTATGACACGGTCGAATCCAACCTGCGGCTCGGCTTCGCGGTGGATGCACGCGATTTCGGGATCGCTGCTGCGATGCTGCGGCTGCTCGGCCAGGAGCGCATTCGCTTGCTCACCAATAATCCCGCCAAGGTTGCCGGGCTCCAGGCGTCCGGCGTGGCGGTGGCGGAGCGTGTGCCGCACAAGCTGCCGCCTAACCCGCACAATGCGCATTATCTGGAGGTGAAGCGCGATCGCACCGGGCACCTGTTGTGAGGCTGGTCGCGGACGGCAAGGCCGGGTTGCTCGACGTGGGCGATCGCGCGATTCCGTGCAGCATCGGCAAAGGCGGGCTGGTTGCGGCGGCCGACAAGAAAGAAGGCGACGGTGCAAGCCCGATCGGGGTCTGGCCGATCCGGGGCGTGCTGCTGCGGCCCGACCGCGTGGCTTTGCCGAAGGGGATGCAATTTCCGTGGCGCTGGATAAGACTAGGGGATGGCTGGTCGGACGACCCGGAAGATCCGGCCTACAATAAGCCCGTTCAGCACCCACATCCCTATTCCGCCGAACGGCTTTGGCGCGACGATGAGCTTTACGACGTGGTGATCGTGCTCGGCTACAATGATGCGCCGCCGAAACCTGCGGCGGGCAGTGCGATCTTTTTACATTGCTGGCGCGATGGCGACCCGACCGAGGGGTGCGTCGCCATCGCCAAGGCGGAGATGCTCGCGCTGCTACCGCGGCTAGCGCCCGGCGACCTGCTGGAAATTATTTAGGCTTCTTCGCGAGCGCTGCCTTTGCAACGGGTGCGGCGGCCTTGGGAGCGGCGACTGCGGCGGCGACGGCGCGCTTATGGCGTTTGTTGGTGGTGCGGAGCTGTCCCATAATCTCGTCCTGACATGATGGAGTGTGCCGCCGCGTCGTGCAGGCAGAAGGGGGCACGCGATGACGTGCACTGCCATGGTCATGAACCGCGCCCACTGGCAAATCATATCGGATGCTCGGACAGCTGCGACAGCCTTTTGCCCTTGGTCCGGCTCGTGAGATGGAAATGGTCACCTCGATCGCAGCGGTAGAGTCGGAGCGGGAAGCTGGCCTCGCTGATCGCCGACAAGGCGTCCGCTTCGGAGTCGAAGCGCACCTTGCGGCGGCATGTACTCAGCTTGCTGCGCATCGATCCTCCCGCGGTGTCCTTGTACCACGGCAAAACCGGTCCGTTCCGACGGGCGGGGGCCGCTGGCCGCTCAGCGCTGGCCGAACAATGCGGTACCAACCCGTACACAGGTCGCGCCGAGCATCGCGGCGGTCTCGTAATCGCCCGACATGCCCATGCTAAGCTCACCCAGTGCATTGTCCTTCGCCAGCTTGGCGAGCAGGGCGAAATAGGGTGCGGCCTCGGTATCGGCGGGAGGGACGCACATCAGCCCGGATATAGCGAGGTTCAGATCGCGGCATTGCGCCAGCAGCGCCGGCAGATCGGCGATTGCGCAGCCCCCCTTTTGCTCCTCTGCGCCGATATTGACCTGCACGAAGAGCATTGGCGCGCGGCCTTCTTTCTCGATCGCCTTGGCGAGCGCCTCCGCCAGGCTGGGCCGGTCGAGCGCATGGATCGCATCGAACAGGGCCACCGCATCCGCTGCCTTGTTGGACTGCAGCTGACCGACCAGGTGCAGGCGGATGTCGGGATAGGCCTGCTTGAGCGCGGGCCATTTCGCCTGCGCTTCCTGCACGCGATTCTCGCCGAAGCTGCGCTGGCCAGCCTCGATCAGCGGCAAGATCGCCTCGGCGGGATGCGTCTTTGATATTGCGATGAGCTCGATCGCGTCCACCTCGCGTCCGGCGAGGGCGGCGGCGCGGGCAAGCTTTTCGCGAACCGCGGCCAGGCGCGCCGCGGGAGTGTCTTCGGTCGGGAGCATGACCGCGCTATAGGCGAGGCTAATGCGCTCCCGCCAGTCTCTCCCTCGCCTGTGGCTAATGACCGACGAACGAATGGGGGAGGGGCTTTGGCGCGCGGTCGAACGGCTGCCGCGCGGCAGCGGCGTGATCTTTCGCCATTATGCCGCACCGGACCGCCGCGCCTTGTTTGGGCAGCTCAAGGCTATTTGCAGACGCCAGCACCTTCTGCTGCTGCTGGGAGGGAGTCTGCGGCAGGCGATCGCCTGGGGCGCGGATGGCGCCCATGGCTGTTCGCCGCATTTGCGCACATCCCGCCCCTTATTGCGGACGGCGCCGGCGCATGACACCCGCCAGTTGGCAAGGGCGAAGGCTCATGCCGTCCTGCTCTCGCCCGCCTTCGCCACACGCTCGCATCCGGGAGCGTCCGGCCTCGGTCCACTGCGCTTTGCGACACTGGCAAGGCGATCGCGGGTGCCGGTGATCGCATTGGGGGGGATGAGCGCGCGGCGCTTCCGCCGCCTGGCGCCGTTAGGCGCTTACGGCTGGGCGGGAATCGACGCTTTCACGCGTTAGAATTTGAAGGTGGTGCCGAGATAGACGGTCTGGCTGTCGCGACGATCGTCGGTCAGCGACTGCACCTGCTCGTGCTGCTGCTTGTAGCGCACGCCGCCCGTCACGTTGAAGCGGCGGGTGAGCGCATAAGAGCCGCCCAGACCAACCGAGAAGCTCTCGTCCACACTGGGGCCAGCGGGAAGACGCGGCCCGGAGGCGCGCTCGCCGGCCACCTGGAGTTCGGTCGCCCAGCGCTTGCCCGAGAAAATCAGGCCAAGATCCGCAGCCTCACGCCCGGTCGGCAGTAGGCCGCCATCGACCTTCTGCACGTCGCCCGACAGCGCAAAGCGCTTCCAGCCGATCGAGGCGCCCAGACTGTAGGCTGATGGCGCCAGGCCGTCGCTCGGCAGAGCCATCGTCCGCGCGGCCTGCTGACGGGTCACGGCGCGCGACCGCACCGCCACGGTGATCGCACGGCGGCTGCTGTTCGTACCCGATGGCGTGAAACGGAAGGCTCCGTCGTTGAAACTCGCCCCGCCGAGCGCGTTCCAGGAGAATGTGCCGCTCAGCCGCGGGTCCGCTGCCGCAGGGGTGAAAGCGTTGAAGGCGGGTTCCACCGCTGCCGGAGCCGGATGACGGTGGCGGCGAACCTTGCTGTCGGCAGATGTCGGCACGGCGCACAGGGTCGCGAGTGCCAAGGCACTTCCCCAAAGCCTGACGTGCGCGCGAATCGTTGCCATTTGTGCCCCATATGGGTCGTGCGCGGTGAAGGCGCCACCCCAATGCGCAATAGTGTTCTCCTGCCAATACCGATTCATTTCGGTATGTTGCAGAGGCTCCACATTTTATGGCGCAAGCAGCTTGCCGCACGCGGCTTGCGGGCTGCCGATGAGCTTCTATAACGGCGCGCCTGCCCGACCGTCAGAGGTTTCCGCGTCCATGATCCGTCTTTCCCGTCCCCTGATCGGCCTATTGATGGTCGCCAGCCTCGCCGGCGCCGTTGATGCGCGCAAGAAGGCGAAGGCGCAGCAGATTGCGCCCGTCAATGTCACCACCATCGGGGTCAATGCCTATCTGTGGCGTGCTGCGCTCGATACCTTGTCCTTCATGTCGATCGCGCAGACCGACAGCAGCGGCGGCGTCATCATCACCAACTGGTATGTCAATCCGGCGGTTCCGACAGAGCGGATGAAGGTTTCGGTCTCGATCCTCGACGCCGCGCTGCGCGCCGATGCGCTGCGCGTTGCCGCCGCACGCCAGATCTACCAGAACGGCCAGTGGGTCGACACCTCGGTTCAGGCGTCGACCAACGAGAAGCTGGAAGAGATCATCCTCCAGAAGGCGCGCGACCTTCGGCGCAACGCCGCCGCGAACGGGTAAGGTTCTATCGTGAGCGAGCGGTTCGAACCCCGCGCCAGCGATGCGCGCTGGCAGCGGGAATGGGAGACGCGCGGCACCTTCCACGCCGACGACAAAAGCCCCAAGCCCAAAAGCTACGTGCTGGAGATGTTCCCCTATCCGTCGGGGCGCATCCACATGGGCCATGTCCGCAACTACACGATGGGCGACGTGCTCGCGCGCTACCGTCGGATGCGCGGCATGGAGGTGCTCCATCCGATGGGCTGGGACGCCTTCGGCATGCCCGCGGAAAATGCGGCGATGGAAAAGGGGGTCCATCCCGGCAGCTGGACCCGCTCTAATATCGAGGCGATGAAGGCGCAGCTCAAGCGGCTGGGCTTCGCGCTCGATTGGAGCCGCGAACTCGCGACCTGCGAGCCGGATTATTATGGCCAGGAACAGGCGCTGTTTCTCGACCTGTACGAAGCAGGCCTGGTCTATCGCAAGGAAAGCGCGGTCAATTGGGACCCGATCGATATGACCGTGCTCGCCAATGAGCAGGTGATCGACGGACGCGGCTGGCGCTCCGGCGCGCTCGTGGAGCGGCGCAAGCTCAGCCAGTGGTTTCTCAAGATAACCGACTTCGCCGACGAGCTGCTGGAGGGGCTGGATAGCCTCGACCAATGGCCCGAGAAGGTGAAGCTGATGCAGGCCAACTGGATCGGCAGATCCCAGGGGCTGCGGTTTCGGTTTGCGCTGGAAACTCCCCTCCCGCTTGCGGGAGGGGCCGGGGGAGACGAATCCTCCTCATTCGAAACAGACGCGAATAGCCCCTCCTCTGACCCCTCCCGCAAGGGGGAGGGGGATTCCGTCGAAGTCTTCACCACCCGCCCGGACACGATCTTCGGCGCCTCATTCGTCGCGGTGTCGGTGGATCATCCGCTGGCGCAGGCGCTTGCTTCGACCACTCCGGGCCTGCCCGAGTTCATCGAAGATTGCCGCCGCACCGGTACCGCCGCTGCGGAGATCGAAACCGCCGAGAAAAAGGGTTTCGATACGGGCTTGAGCGCGGTTCACCCGCTCGATCCGGAATGGAAGCTGCCCGTGTTCGTCGCCAATTTCGTGCTGATGGATTATGGCACGGGCGCAGTGTTCGGCGTTCCCGCGCACGATCAGCGCGATTTTGAATTCGCGCGCAAATATATGCTGCCGATGACGCGCGTCGTCGCCAAGTCGCTCGATCACGCGAGCGATCCGGTCGGCGACGCAGCCGACAGCGAACCCGGTGTCGCGGTCAATTCGCGCTTCCTCGACGGCATGAATTCGGAAGCGGCGAAGAGCGCGGTCATCGCGCGCGCCGAAGCCGAGGGCTGGGGCGTCGGCACGACGGTCTACCGCCTGCGCGATTGGGGCGTGAGCCGCCAGCGTTATTGGGGCACGCCGATCCCGATCATCCATTGCGAGGCGTGCGGGCCCGTCGCTGTCCCCAAGGATCAGCTGCCGGTCGTCCTGCCGGAGGACGTGAGCTTCGACGTTCCCGGCAACCCGCTCGATCGGCATCCGACCTGGAAGCATGTCGATTGTCCGAAATGCGGCGTGGCGGCGCGGCGTGAGACCGACACGCTCGACACGTTCGTCGATTCGAGCTGGTATTTCATTCGCTTTGCCAGCCAGCCCAAGGATCAGCCGTTCGATCGTGCGATGGCCGAGCAATGGCTGCCCGTCGGCCAATATATCGGCGGCGTCGAACACGCGATCCTGCATCTGCTCTATGCCCGGTTCTGGACACGCGCGCTCAAGCATATCGGGCGGCTCGACATGGCGGAGCCGTTCACCGGCCTGTTCACACAAGGGATGGTAACGCACGAAACCTATTTCACCGAGGACAAGGAATCCGGCCGCACCACCTGGTTCGGTCCGGATGAGATCGATCGGCGCGAGGGCGGAGCTTTCCTGAAGGACGGCGGCCCCGAGGTACGCGTCGGCCGCGTCGAGAAAATGTCCAAATCCAAGAAGAACACGGTCGATCCGGCGCCCATCCTCGATCATTATGGGGCGGACGCGGTGCGCTGGTTCATGCTGTCCGACAGCCCGCCCGAGCGCGATCTGCCGTGGAGCGTATCGGGCATCGAAGGCTGCGCGCGGTTCGTCCAGCGCCTGTGGCGCGCCACCTCGGTGGCTGGGGGCGAAGGTGCTGACGTGGCACTGACGCGTAAGCTGCATCAGACGATTGCGGGCGTCGCCGCCGACGTGGAATCGCTGTCCTTCAATAAGGCCGTCGCGAAGCTTTACGAGCTGGTCGGTGCGATCGAGAAAGCTAAGCCCTCGGCCGCCCGCGACGAGGCCGCGCGCACCTTGATCCGTCTCGCTGCACCGATGGTGCCGCACTTCGCGGAAGAAGCGTGGGCGCGGATCGGCGGCGAAGGGTTGGTGGCCGACGCGCCCTGGCCCGAGGTCGACCCGGCGATGCTGGTCGAGGACGAAGTCACGATCGCGGTGCAGGTCAACGGCAAGCTGCGTGACACGCTCACGGCCGCCAAGGGGGCAGACAAGGCCGCGCTCGAAGCGATGGCGGTCGGCTCACCCAAGGTGCAGGCGCTGCTGGCGGGCGCCGCGCCTAAGAAAGTGATTGTGGTCCCCGATCGGCTGGTCAACATCGTCGCATGACGCGGCGCGCGCTCCTCGGCCTGCTCCTGCCCATCGGGTTGGGCCTGGGCGGCTGCGGCCTGCAGCCCATGTATGCGGGCGGCGGTCATGGTCCGGTTGCTCGGACATTGAGCGATATAGAGATCGGCCCGATCGCGGGTCAGCAGGGCTGGTTGATGCGTAACGCGCTAATCGATCGCCTTGGCGCAACCGGTAGCGGCTCGGGGCGCTACAAGCTCGATGTGGTGCTGGATGACCAGATCATCGGTTTCGGCATTCGATCCAACAACACGGTCACGCGCGAGCGGCGGACGCTGCGTGCACGTTTCAAGCTGCTCGATTCCTCCAATCAGACGGTCTTGCTCGACGCGACCGCAGGAGCGGATGCGGGTATCGACGTGGTCAAATCGGAATATGCGGTGATCGCCGCGGAACAGACCGCGCTCGAACATCTCGCCGGCGAAGTCGCCGACCAGATTGTCACACGCGTGGCGCTCTATGCGCAGCGTCATCCGCATCGGGAATGAAACCCGAGGAGGCCCGGCTGCGGCGCGCGCTCGACAGCGCCGATCCCGACATCCGCTTTTACCTGCTTTACGGCCCTGACGAAGCGGGGTCGCGCGCGCTGGTGGACCGCCTCGGCGCGGCGCTCGGCACCGATGCGGAACGGATTGATCTGACCTCCGCGCAACTCAAGTCCGATCCGGCCAGGTTGGGCGACGAGGCGGCCGCGATCGGCATGTTCGGTGGCAGGCGATGGATCCGTCTAGACCCCGCGACCGACGATGCCGTGGAGGCAATCCAGGCGCTCCTTGAAGCGCCTGCAGCCGGGAACCCCGTTGCAGCGATCGGCGGCGCGTTGCGCAAGGATTCAAAGCTCGTCAAGCTGGTGCAGGCGAGCAATGCTGCGCTCGCACACCTGAGCTACGTACCCGAAGGGCGCAACGCCGCAGCATTGGTTGTTGAGGTGGGACGCGAGCTTGGCCTGCAGGTCCGCAACGAGGTCGCGGGGCGCATCGCGATGGCCTGCAACGGCGATCGCGCGCTGATCAGCCGCGAACTCGAAAAGCTGGCGCTCTATCTCGACGCCGCGCCCGAACGGCCGAAGCCCCTGGAGCATGAAGCGCTGGATGCGCTTGGCGCCGCAATGGAGGAGGGCGACCTTTCGCGGCTGTCCAACGCGGTCTTCGCCGGTCGGCCGGCCGAGGCGGATGCGGAGCTCGCGCGCCTCGCCAATGAGGGGATCGAGGATATTCCGGTATTGCGGGCCTTGTCGCGTCGCGCGCTTCAGCTTGCCCAGCTACGCGCGCAAATGGCGGAAGGCGAAAGCATCGATCGCGTGATGGAGACCGCCGGCAAGGCGATCTTCTGGAAGGAACGCGACGTGATCCGCGCGGCCCTGCGCCAGTGGACACCCGAGGCGCTGGCCACCGCGCTATCCCGGCTGGCCGAGGCGGAGCGGCAGGTAAAGGCGCCGGGCTATGTCGGTGCGGCGTTGGTCGAAGAAGAGGTGCTGGCGATCAG
>Ga0207647_10001047_pt1 | contig 21386 bp, 13 predicted proteins | sample KBSCornC2_FD_184295 | JGI IMG/M metagenome (GOLD analysis project Ga0207647, IMG submission 184295) | Corn rhizosphere microbial communities from Kellogg Biological Station, Michigan, USA - C2 (SPAdes) (version 2) | ecosystem: Host-associated > Plants > Roots > Rhizosphere ... | reverse complement strand
TGTGATTGGGTTTCCTGGCGTTTCGGGAGACTTGGTCATGAGGCGTTTCGTCGACGGGCAAGATCGGCGGCAGGATAGCTTTCTGCCTGCATCGCTTGACGATCATGTCGCCGAGGATAACCCGCTTCGTCGGGCGACGACCCGTTATCGCCCTGCCTGCCGACGGATCTGTTCCGATGGCCGTATCCTGGAATTAAGCATAAGCGCGTAGCGGATTTTCCCCATCGCTTCGTTTCAAATTGCAACCATGCAATAGACCCCGTCCGGCAGGCCGAGCGTTCGCCAGAAGGGAAGCGACTGGAGTGGAAAGGCGCATCCTTGGGAACGCGCTCCTGAAAGGCTCGTGACGCCCCCAGACGGGCCAACAGGGAGCCAATATGCCTTCGATTCCTGCTTTCCCCCGCGCATCTCGTGCGGCACTCCTATTCTCCTGTTGCGTGGCAGGCCTGCCCTCCGCCGCCTGGTCACAGGATCCCGCTTCGGCCGACGAGAGCAACGCGATCACCGTCACAGGGCGCCGCGTCTCGCAATCGTCCGAAGCGATTGGCGAGGACAAGATCAGCAATGTCGTGGCGGTGACGCGGGAGGCGCTGCTATCGGCGCCTTCGGGCATTTCGGGCCTCAAGATGCTGGAGCAGCTGCCCGGCTTCAACGTGCAGACCGATGGCGCGCTAGGCCTTTACGAATTCGGCAACAGCGTCCAGACCCGCGCTTTCAACCTCGATCAGATCGGCTTCGTGGTCGACGGCATCCCCACCGGGCGCAGCGATGCCTTTGGCGGCAGTCCGGTGTTCCGTTATGTCGACAATGAAAATCTGGGCGCGGTCGTCGCCTCGGTCGGGGCGGGCGATGTCGGCCTGCCCAGCTATTCCTCCCTTGGTCCCGTGGTGCAGTATAACAGCATCGCCCCGCAGGACGAGATGGGCCTGTTCGTGTCGCAGAGCTTCGGCGATTTCGACATGAAGCGCACCTTCATCCGCGCCAGCACCGGGCAGATCGGGCCGTTCAAGGCCTATGTCAGCCGCACCAAGCTCAACAGCGACCTGTGGCGCGGCCCCGGCACCGTCGACCGCGAACATTGGGAAGGACAGATCCACGCCGATCTGGGTGGCGACAGCTGGGCGCGGTTGAAATTCGTGTCGAACGATTTCCTCGACTATGACTCGCCCACCATCACCCGCGCCCAATATGATTGCACCGTGAAAAATGCGCTGGGCCAGTGTGGGCGCGACTATGCCTATATCGAAAATGTGCCGAACACGACCCCCGGATTCAATCCCACAGTGCCGGGCGTCTACTATTCCAACAGCGCTTACACGTCCGTTTATAACCTTGCCATCAACGTTCGCAAGGATCGGCTCTATGGCGCGACCGTCCATGCCGGGATTGCGGACGGAGTATGGGCGGAATCCACCCTATATTGGGAGGATAAGGACGGCTATGGCGTGTCGCCCGACAGCTACGCCAATTCGCTCGGCCGCTACAGGCCGCAGTTGCAGGCCGGGCTGGCCGTCACCGCACCCAGGGGCGTGCAATATGGCAAGTCCGGCGTTGGCGGCGACCGCTATGGCATCACCAGCAAGCTGCACTGGGAGATTGGCAGCAACGCGCTGGAAGCAGGCATCTGGGCAGAGGTCGACAAATATCACCGCACCCAGGCGCGCTACAACACCACCGATGGCGCGCCCGACGGCGCGCCCAATCTGGACGAACTGGTCTATCTGCGCCGCGACTATCGGTCGCAGCGCGACACCTTGCAGCTCTTCCTGAAAGACACGATCAAGCTGGCCGATGACAGGCTGGTGCTCGATCTGGGCTTCAAGGGGCTGATGCTGGATTACCGGCTGAGCGGGTATCGCGACTTCGACGATTATTATCGCGTTGTGAATGGCGTCGGCGTGCCGGGTTGGGGGCCGTCGATCAACAGCGCGCATTATAACGACATGTTCCTGCCCATGGCGGGCCTGCTCTACAAGCTGGACGGCCGATCGCAGATCTTCGCCTCCTATGCCGAGAATATGGCGCTGCCCAAGGGGATGGACGACATCTATGCCGTCACCCGCCCCGGAACTTCGGCTCTGGTGCCGCAGCCCAAGCCTGAACGGTCGAAGAATATGGAATTGGGCTTCCGCACCAATCAGGGGCAGCTTTATGCCTCCATCGCGGCCTTCTATACCAAATTCGCCAACCGCATTCAGTCGATCACCACCTTTGTCCCGGGCGGCGGCGCGTCGACCGAGACATTCTACCAGAATGTCGGACGCGTTCGCGCCTATGGCGTGGAATTTGCGGGCACCTACAAGCCCTCTTTCCTGAACGGCCTTGCCTATGGCAACCTGAACGTCACCTATAACAACGCCAAGTTCAAGGACGACATCATCGCATCGACCGTGATCCCGATCGCGGGCAAGTTCCTGCCCGACAGCGCGAAATGGATCGTCGGCGGCGGCGTGACGGTGGAACCGGCCAGCTGGCTGGTGGCCAATGTCTCGGGCAGATATACGTCGCGGCGCTGGTCGACCTTCACCAACAGCGCGGGGTCGAGCGTGCCGGGCTATACGGTATTCAGCGCCTATGTCGACATTGGCGATGGTTTCAGCGTCGGCCCGTTGAAGAGCCTGAAGGCGCGTTTCAATGTCGACAATATCTTCGACAAGGACAGGCTGTCCTTCATATCCTCCGCGGTATCGGGTGACGGCGCGTTCCGGCCGCTGTCGCCGCGCACCTTCCAGTTCACCATTTCCGGGGAGATTTGATGCGAGTTTGCCTTCTTGCCGGAGCGGCGCTGATCGCGCTGCTCCCCACCGCAGCATCAGCGCAGGCTGTGCCGAAAAAAGTCTATCAATTGCACCAGAAGATGCTGACACTGGACAGCCACCTCGACACGCCCGCTTCGCTCGACCTGCCCGGCTGGTCGATCGAGGAGGAGCATGATGTGCATGGTGACTATACCCAGGTCGACCTGCCCCGGATGAAGAAGGGCGGCCTGGATGGCGGATTCTGGGCGATCTACACACCGCAGGGACCGCTGACGGTCGAGGGGTTCCGCAAGGCGCGTGACTTCGCGCTGCTGCGCGGCATGTCGATCCGGTCGATGGTGGCCGCCGATCCCGCCAACTTCCAGCTTGCGCTGGCGGCGAAGGACGCCGCGCCGATCGCGGCGAAGGGCAAGCGGATCGTCTATATCTCGATCGAGAACGCCTATCCGCTGGGCGAGGATGTGTCGCTGCTCAAAACCTTCTACGACATCGGCGTGCGGGTGTCGGGCTTTGCCCATTTCGCGCATAACCAGTTTGCCGACAGTTCCACCGATCCTTCAAAAAGGCCGCGCTATGGCGGCCTCAGCCCACTGGGCAAGCAATTGCTGGCGGAGATGAACCGGCTCGGCATCGTGCCCGACGCGTCGCACAGTTCGGATCAGGTACTGGACGATCTGTTGGCACTGTCCAAGACGCCGGTGCTGCTGACTCACTCGGGCTGCAAGGCGATCTATGATCATCCGCGCAACATCGATGACGCGCATCTGAAAGCGCTGGCGGCGCAGGGCGGGGTCATCCAGATGAACGCCTATGGCGCCTATCTCCGCGCATCCAAGCCCAATCCCGAACGACAGAAGGCGATGGCCGCGCTGATGGGTCAGATGCGCGAAGACGCGAAACTCTCGCCCGAAAAGCGCACCGAATTGCTGTCCAAGCGGCAGGAGATCGACCGGCTCTATCCTGAAAAGGATAAGGCGACCTTCGATGATTTCATGGCGCATATGCTCCATGCGCTCAAGGTGGTGGGACCGGACCATGTCGGCATCGGCCTCGATTGGGACGGCGGCGGCGGGGTGGTCGGCCTTGAGGATGTGGTAGACCTGCCGAAGATCACCAACGCCTTACTGAAGGCGGGCTATTCGGAGGCGGATATCCAGAAAATCTGGTCCGGCAATGTGCTGCGCGTGCTGAAGGCGGCGGAGGACGGCAAGGTAAAATGACCGAAGGCTCCGCCTGTCCCATGGGCTACCCATGTGGGCCGAATGATCAGTGCGGCTCGCGAAGGCATAATCCTCCAGTGATCCGCCCCGCAACTCCAACCACCGGAGCAGGCTGGCGCAAGCATCGTCCATCAATTCGAACTGAACAGGACGCCCGGCTTTTTGCTGAACGACAATCGCCCGCGTCCGAACTTTTCGGTCACAAAGGATGTCGCCGATCTTGATCTTCACCAGGTCACAGCCGCGAAGTTCGCTGTCGATGGCAAGGGCAAAAAGCGCCGGTCCAGGGTTTACCCATGCTGATCAAGAAAGAAGCGGATTGCCCATATCTGACGGGGCTCTAGCGCGCGTTTCGCACCGACTTTGCATCCCGCGTTCCATGATACTCGCTCGCGTGCAGCGGGATCAAATTCCGATAATCCCATGACACTTCTCCTCGGGCCACGATAGCCCGGAGGAAGAACGCTCAAAAGCGGACCAGAGCCGGCCATTCACGCATCACTGGTTGAACGACCGATCGCGACAAGGGCAGCCGGTCGGGTCCCCTGATCGAAAATCTGCCCCCTGCTCTTCTCAGCCATTCCCGGCTTTTGCGATGTCCAAGATGAAGACCATGAGGCTCCTGGTGCCTCGGGATCATAGAGCTATCAGCGAGAAACCATCTGCGCAGCGAGTTTGACGCTCATGACCTCATCCAGATCAAGTGCAGATTGCCCTGTCGCGATGTCGTATTGGCCCCCGGCGATGGCCCAGCCCTTGTCGGTCCAGTCGGCAAGGAGACGGCGATCGACCTTCATCGTTACGGTGCGGCTTTGCCCCGGCGCCAGTTCGACGCGCGAGAAACCGATCAGTCGTCGCACGGGCTTGCCGTTAATCGACACCAAATAGGCCTGAGGCACGTCAAAGCCGCTACGCTCGCCGATATTCTTGACCGTGAGCGTCACACTGGGATCGGAGCCGCCCGATATCTTCAGGCCGGAATGCGCAAATCTGGTGTAGCTCAAACCTTCACCGAAAGCGAAGAGCGGCTTCACGCCCTTGGCCGCATACCATTTATAACCGACGTTCGCGCCTTCATCATAGTCGATCGGGAGGGCCGTCTTCTCAGGCAATCCGAGACCGGGAATCGTCCGCCGTGGAAGATCGCTTTCGTCAGCTGGGAAGCTGATGGGCAGCCTGCCTCCAGGATTGACGGCGCCCGTCAGAACGTCGGCGATCGCCTCGCCTCCCCCCTGCCCCGGATACCAGGCCTCGAGGACGCCCTTCACCTTTCCCAGCCACGGCATTTTGACGGGATTCCCGGTCTCGAGCACGACGATCGTATTCGGATTGGCGGTCGCCACCGCATCGATCAGCGCATCCTGCCCTTCGGGCAGCGTCAGGCTCCCATCCACGCCTTCGGACTGCCATTGGGTCGCAAAAACGATCGCCAGATCCGAGTGCGCGGCAAATGCCGCTGCTTCCTCGGGCACGTAGCCGCTGTCGAACTCGATGTTCGTCCGGGGCAGTGCGGCCTGGAGCGCCTTGAGCGGCGACGAAGGCATGTAGAGGATCTTCGACCAGTTGCTCATGATCCCGCGTCCGCCGAGCGGCAGCAGCAAGACCTGCCCAGCCGGCGTGACCTGGCTCGATCCGCCTCCGGAGATCACGCCCACGTCGGCATGGCCTCCAATGACCGCGATCGACTTAGCATTGGCAGCAAGAGGCAGTATGCCGCCTTCGTTCTTGAGCAGGACGATACCGGCATCGGCAATTTTCCGCACGGCGTTCGCGTGGGCGGCAAAGTCGATCGGCCTTTCCCGAAGCGGCGCATCGGCACCGACCGCATAGAGCGATCGCAGGATGCGACGCACCGCGTCGGACACCCGTGCCTTTGGCACGCGCCCGGCTGCCACTTCATCCTGCAGCGGCTTGTCGAAATATGTTTCCTTGTCCAGTTGCGCACCCGACTGCTGATCGAGCCCCTTTGCGAAATAGCTGACGTCGTGAACCGCTCCCCAATCCGACATGACCCAGCCCGGATATTTCCAGTCCGCCTTCAGGACCTTGTTCAAGAGGAAATCGCTTCCGCACGCATAGGCGCCGTTGACCTGATTGTACGCGCACATCACAGCGCCCGGATGGCCCCGATCGATAGCGATCTCGAAGGCGAGCAGATCGCTTTCCCGAAACGGTTTCTCCTCGATCCTCGCGTCGATAGATTGACGTAACGTCTCCTGGTCGTTCAACGCGAAATGCTTGACGGTCGAGACGACATGCTCGCTCTGTACGCCGCTGATCGAAGCGCCGGCGATGGTGCCGGCGAGCAACGGATCTTCACCCGCATATTCGAAGTTGCGGCCGTTGCGTGGATCGCGCGCCAGATTAACCCCGCCGGCAAGGAGCACGTTGAAACCCTTGGACCGCGCTTCATTGCCGGCCAGCGCGCCACTCGCAAAAGCAAGGTCGGGGGAGAATGTCGCTGCCAGCAAGAGACTGGACGGCAGGGCAGTCGATATATCGCCCTTGCGAGACTGGAACGGGTTCACGACACCCAGGCTGGCATCGCTTTCATAGATATCGGGAATGCCCAGGCGGGGTATGCCGCCAACAAACCCTGCGGTGGATTTGAGACCCGGGGGGATCGGCGGCAAACCGGGAATTGCGATCGGCATGATGCCATGGAGAAGCTGGAAGCGCTCGACGTCGGTCATCTTGGCCTCGGTCGCCGCGGCCTTGGCGTCTGCCGGATCCTGCGCGGTTGCCGGAAAGCAGGGCACTATTCCGGAAAGCAGCGCTGCAACGAGCCCGAGTCTGACGGTTTTCATTTGCACACCTATAATATTCCATGATGCAGAAGGGGCTCTGAAGAGCGATCGCCAATCACGTCAGTCCGCCGGGCCCATGGCTGTAAGGCGAACAGGACCGATGAGCCCCGATGGAAGAAGTTTGCTGTCGGCCTGGTACGTTGACGCGGGCGCATAAGCAAAGGGCTTGGCACCCGGTTGCTTGTCGCCGATCAGGCGGTTGACCCAGAGGTTGGCAACCCTGACGACGATCCGGTTGGACCCCGCCTTCAGGAAGCCCGTCACGTCCACGCGATAAGGGGCATGCCAACTGATGCTTACGGCGCGGCCGTTGATTTCAACCTGAGCAAGATCCCGGACGTTGCCGAGATCGAGAACCATATGGCGCCCTGTACCGATCATCTTGCCCGGCACGTCGATCATCGTGTCATAGGCCGCCACGCCCGAGAAATAGCGTATCGACGGTTCGGTGGATTTGGACCAGTCACCCAGTTTGAAGGATTGACGTCCCGGCGGCCCACCCCAGCCATTCTCGAACCGGATGCTCCAGCCGCGGTCGAGCGTCATCGTTGCCGCGACGCGCGGGCCGGCGACGGTCCGGGACAGCTTGTCCGTCCGGCCTCTGAAGACGACAAATCCCGCCTGTTGGGGGTCGAGCTTCAGATCGACGACCGTTTTGCCTCCGGACCGCCTGAACGACAGATCCCGGGCCTTGCCATCCTCGGGAGACCACCATTGCGGGATCCGGCCATCTACACGAAACGCGACGTGCGGATTGATCTCTGCCGAGGACTGGTTCGACAGGAAATAGATGTCGCTGTCTGACGCACGCCTGTGCAGGAACAACAGCTGCGCGCCGTTATCGTCCACATCAGGTGCTATCCGCCTGGTTCGCAGGACATTGGCCAGAGAGCTTTGGGCATAGACCATACCCTGACCGAGCTGGCGAACCTCCCCGTCATGTCCCCAAAGCAGATCTACTGCCTTCCAATAAGCGGCACCTTCGTCGTTCAGACCGATGCCGCCCTTCGGACGCATCGCAACCAAAGTCGCCCCGGCACGCACCAGTGCGCCAAGCTTCTCGACGACCGGCAAGGACAGTCGATGAACGGTTTGAGGGATGTAAAGCACCTGATATTGCATGCCCGTCTGGGTGACGATCTTGCCGTCGCGCACCGACAGTTTGTCGAGAAGAGCCTCGGGGTTGATATAATCGAAGGCATAACCGGGAGGCACGTCCTTGTTCGGAGCAAGCTCGAACTGACGCGTCGGCCCGTCCTCCTCCCCGTAGAAATAAGCGACGTCCGCCACGAAGCGACCCTGCTGTAGCAGGTGCGACGTTCGCGCCAGATAATCGACGAACGGGCGGGCCATTCCCGCCCATGTTTCGTTCCGATTGAAATATTGTCCGAAAAAGCCAAGCGCGAGGCCCGGCTTGCGATCCGGGAACGGTTGGAGGTGTGACTCGTGAAGGAGAATGCGATTGACGCCTCGCGCGAAGATTTGGTCGGCGACGGGCTTCATCATCGCCGGAGAGAAAGCCCATGGATCGTTGCCTGCCGCAACCGTCAGCGCTTCCGCGGCCACCAGGGGCTTTCCGTAGACGTGCGCAGCCGACGCCGCCTCCTGGAGATCGGCTACGAGCGAAGGCTGCCCGGCAACCGTCGCGAACGGCCGATACCAAAATTCACCCGTCGGTATGTCGGATCGGGATTTCGCCGTCATGGCATCGACGATGGCGCGGGGCGTGTCGCCCTGGACCTCCGTATAGTAGGTCATGCCGCGTTTGTGAGCAGCATCGGCCAGGACGTCATAGTGACTGGAGATCAGAAGATCTTTCAGCGTCTGGCGGAAGTCAGCAAGAAATGCGTCGCTACGTTCGGAACTGCCCACTACGTAACCCGCCAGGGCAGGAAGCCACGGCAAGGGATCATAGCCTCGCCGTTTGCGGAACTCCTGCAACAAGGCGGGTGTCCAGTTCTGGACCCCCGCCTCCCAGCTATCGGTAAGCAGGCCATTGACTGCCGCAGGACCGAGATTGACGCCGATACGATCGCTGTACAGGCTGAAGAGCCCATCGACATAGCGGTCGACAGCTTTTGCATCGAGCTTGTCGACTTCCAGCCCGGTCGCGACCGGTTCGGCGGGTCCGTTGGTCTGTCCCGTCAACGACCAGCCGAAGCGGAGGATCATCCAACGCCCTGGAGGCGGCGTCCAGTCCAAAGCCCCTTCGCCGGTGACATAGCGTTCAAGATCGATGACCGATGTCGGTGACAATCCCGCCGATCCTGCGGCGGGTTCCAGGGTCGCCTGGTCGACTATGGATTGAAATCCGGCCTTGGCTTCGAAGCCATCGATCCGCGGCGCGGCACTATACGTCACGCGCTGAAGGTGGAAGATGACCGGTCCAGGAGGAGGGACCAGACCTCTTGGCAGACCCGGAAGCACGCGCCAGGGCTTGGGCGCGCCGAAGCGGATCCTGAACACCAGGCCTGTCGCAGGTTTGAAGGCAAATGTCTGCTGTCGCGACGGATGCTCGGCCTCGTCTTGGGGAACGTGCCGCACCAGATCGAAGGTCTTGCCATCGCGGCTGACCAGGATGTCGATCGCAGGCCGCGTGCTCATGGCCAGCGTGAGCGCCTGCATTTCCACGGGTTTGGCGTAACGCACATCGACGTAGGCGCTGCCATCCGTCGACATAGGTAACGCAAAGTCTGACGATAAGTCGGCCGCTGCAGTCGCCAGGGCCTCGGCGGAGCCGGCGCTCGACGTATAGGAAGGAGCCGCAGCCTCCTCCGCCGGCAGAGGAAAGGCGATGACGGGACCGGGGCCCGATGCAATCGGATCCGGTGTTTTCGGATCGCCGGGTAAGGAAAAGCCTGGGTCTCGAGGCACGGAAGCAAATGGTCCGGTCGCGGTCGGGAGGGACGGCAAGTCGGTTTTTATGCGATGGCCACCCTCGACGATCTTCGTCGCCCAAACATATTTCTTCATGCCGTCAGCGGGTTGCACCCAGGGCCCGCCCGTCTCACTCCAACCAGGCGAACCGGCTATCGTCACGTCCATCCCATCCGCATGCGCCTTATCCACGGCGGCGCGAAAAGCTGTCCTCCACGTAACGCTCATGAAGGGAGCAGGATGATCGACGACAGTGGGCTCCAGCCGGCCACCGGAAAAAGCGTGGACTCCGCCGATGCCCACGTGGTGCAGCCACTGTAGATCGAGGAGCGCGCCCTCTTGCGTGACGTTCCCGCTCATCCAGTGCCACCAGACCTGCGGGCGCGCCTCATGTGGCGGGTCTTCGAAGCCCGCCCTAAGCTTGTCCGATGGCGCCGGCTGGCTTTGGCCGTTTGCCGATGCCATTGCAAAGAGGCCGCAGGCCGCTGCAAAAGCGCCTTGAGTGACCCGCCGCCCCATCCTCTCCTCCCTATTCGACCGTCAGAACCGTCCGCGAAGGGACAGGCTGACAATCCGACCGAGCGTACCTCCGTTTGCATAACCGGAAAGGGCACCCGCCGAGACGGACGCACCATAATAAGGCGGATCGGCGTCAAACAGGTTCTGCACCGTGACCCCGATATCCGCTCCTTTCATGAAGCCGATCGCATTGAGATTATAACCGACGAACACGTCCGTCACAGTATAGCCGCGAACATGGCTTTGGCCGGGCGAGATGCCGTCGAGCACATGATACCCACCGTTGCGCCGAATAGTCAGGCTTGCGGTCACCGGGCCGCTGGTGGCGCCGAGCGAACCGACAATGTTATATTTGGGAGTCTGGCCATTCACGACCGTGCTTGCGAGATAATCCTGATACGCCCCGCCGGCGGTGGCCGAGATCTTCTTGTTCAGGATATAAGTTCCGGCGATTTGTCCATAAATCGTGCCGAATGAAACATCGGTATTGTAGGAAACATTGAAATCAAATCCGTCCAGCTTTTCGCTGCCGAAATTAGCCCGTCGTGCGTCCACCACGCCGATGATGTTACTTCCCGGCTTGAACAGGTCAGCGACAGACTGGATGTTCGGAGCACCGCCATTGTCGAGTCTCAGCCAGAGCGGCTGAATGCTGCTTATATAGGCCTCGCTGCACTGCTGGACGGGCGAAGCGGCGCCGCATAGATTATAGGCGGTGCTGAGGGCCCCCGGGAATCCATATGCCCCGAGCGAAAGTGAAACGAGATTGTCGATCTTCGTGTTCCAATATGTCAGGCCCAGCTTCAGCCCACGGATCGCATGCGGGCTATAATCGCCACCGATCGAGTAATTTCGACCGGTCTGCGGCTTCAAACCCTGGCCCGCGCCGGCGATAAAGGCCAGATAGGTTTGGGGCGCCAAAGTCAGGACCTGCAGGCGCGTATCGATCTTGTTTCCTGAGTCGGCAAGGCTGGGTGCAACGAACGTCGTCTGGTAGACGCCACGAAGCGTCAGATCCTCGAACGGCTTATAGTCGATACCGAAGCGGGGGTTCGTCGTTCCGCCAAAGTCGCTATAGTGGTCATATCGGACGGCGGCGTCGAGCGACAGCGCGTTGATAAACGGCACCGCATTCTCGCGTCCGACAACAGGCACAAACAGCTCCGCAAAGCCAGCCTTGACAGTCCGCGTGGCGTCGTAGCTCGCCAGGCCGGACCGATCGCCGATCGAACCGGTCACGGTAGAGTTGAACAGCGATTGCCGGCGAACTTCGCCGCCAACAGCCAGCTTCACATCACCGCCCGGGAGGGAGAACAACGTTCCGTTGGCAACGATCTGGCCGCTGACGATCTTGTTCACGCCGCGCGTGTAAATCTCGTGATCCGCCAGATTTGCCAGCACATCAGACGGGGTCTGCGACGTGTCGTAAGGATTGAAATTCGTTGCCGTGATGGCCGATCCGTTCAAGCCGGTCCGGTCGTGGATGGTAGCCGTGCTATGGCCGTACAGGAAATCACCGCGCAGTTGCCAACGATCATTGATCGTCCAGGTCAGACTTGGATCGACCTGATACTGTTCAAATCGCTGGGGCGAAACGCGGGCATTTCCCAGCCCTCTAGAGTAGTTGTAGCTAACCGTCTGCGACGTCTCGCCGTTCACTGGCCTGAAGTAGGAATTGCTTGCGTCGATGGTGATTGACGAAGGAATAGACGCGATATCGGTATAGACCTTGTCAGTTCTGAGACCGTAGATGCCGTCGACAGAAAACTTGAGCGAAGGGGTGATTTCCTGTTCGAGGTAGGCGAAGACATTGACACGACGCTCGACCGGAGTGAGGCTCGTATAGTCGGTCTGATCGCAACGCGGAACGGACGGGACACTTTGGAAATTCGGAGCAGTATACACCGTGCCGTTGACGGTGAAATTGCCGTAGCCGCACGACGTGGTGCGCAGATCCGAACCTCCGTGGCTCGTGAAGTCAGAGGTGATGTAGTCGCGGTCCTTGCCGAAGATCGCGTCGTGAGCCGCATAGGCGGCACTGATCAGAACAGAGCCTGTCGACCAGTGGGTGCCAGCAGTCAGCGTTACGTCGTTCTCGTGATAATCCTGACCGAACTGATGCTGGTAGTGCATCTGAAGGCCGTCGAAGCGCTTCTTCGCGACGAAGTTGACCACACCGCCAATCGCATCAGAACCGTATGTCGCCGACCCGCCGTCCGGCAGGACCTGGACGGTTTCGAGTGCGTCGGCCGGAATCAGATTGGGATCGGGGTCGGTGGAAAGAACGCCGACAGGCACGATCCGATGGCCGTTGAAAAGAACCAGGGTCGCTGTCTGGCCGGAAGAATTGCCATTTGTGTTTCCGAAGCCGCGCAGCGCAATCTTGGCCACGGGTGTGGCGAAGCTCGCCGAACCGGAAGAGACGCTGTTCAGCGTCGGAAGCTGTGGCACCGTCTGGTTGAGGACGTCGATTGCCGCACTGCTGCCGGTCGACCGAATTGCGGCACTGCTCACGGTGAGAAGGTTGGAGCCGGTGGGTTTCGCTACGCCGCGTATCAAGGTGCCGGTGACGACAATATCCTGCGAAGACGCTTGTGTCTGGCCATCGTCCGCCGCAGGCGCGAGCGTCGATCCGGCCGCATCCGCGCCGGCAGTGTCCGCGACGGGCGCGGGCGTATCTGGCGCGGTCTGTGCAAAAACAGCCTGGGTCGAGCACAAGGCGGATCCCGCCAGCAGCAGGGCGAGTCCCTGGATCGTCTTCATATCATTCCCCTCTTGCGGGCACGCCACGCCGGCCGGCGACGGCGGTGGCCGCATCCCGGCGAGACGAACCTCGTTATCTGTTGAAAATCGGGCGGCGCATTTCGAGGCGCCAGCAATCAGGTCAGCGGATCATAGCCTTCAATCCTCCCCGGCCTCACCTGAGACTCGATGACAGTCGCATTGCTGCCTGAGCCTCGGGATGCGGGGATTGACGGCAGATGTCAACATAATTCTCAAAAATTATTCTATCATTCCATTATGTGGGAATTGATTTGCCAGGCGTGACCGATCGATGGAGGAGATGTCCGTGCACCCGGTCAGCGCCATCGCCACCCGCATCTCGGCCTCGACCTGGCGCAGGACGTGGGCAACGCCCGCCTGCCCGGCGGCGGAAAGCGCGTAGACCCAGGCTCGCCCCAACAGCACCGCATCGGCGCCGAGCGCGAGCATCCGCACGACATCGAGGCCGGATCGGATACCGCCGTCCGCCAGCACGGCCAGCCGGTCGCGCACCGCATCGGCGATCGGCGGAAGCGCGCGGGCACTCGACAGCACGCCATCGAGCTGGCGACCGCCATGGTTGGAGACCACGATCCCATCGGCGCCGATCGCGGCGGCGGCCTTCGCATCCTCGACGTCGAGGATGCCCTTGATGATCAGCGGTCCGTCCCAGGTCTGGCGGATGAAGTCGAGATCGCGCCACGATACCGAGGGATCGAAATTGTTGCGCATCCAGGCGAAGAAATCCTCCAGCCCGGTGTTGGGGCCGAGCACCGGCGCGACGTTGCCAAGCTGGTGCGGGCGGCCGTTGAGGCCGACGTCCCACGCCCAGCGCGGATGCGTCGCGCCCTGCCACGCGCGCCGCAGCGCGCCGCCGAGGCCCGGCGCGCCGGCCAGACCCGAGTGATAGTCACGATAGCGCGATCCCGGCACCGGCATGTCGACCGTGAAGACCAGCGCCGAGCAACCGAGCGCTCGCGCCTTCTCCAGCAATTCGCGCATGAAGCCGCGATCGCGGATCATGTAGAGCTGGAACCAGAAGGGCTTCGTGGTTCCTGCCGCAACCTCGTCCAGCGGGCAGGCCGAGACGGTCGAAAGGCAGAAGGGCACGCCCGCCGCCTCCGCCGCGCGCGCTGCCTGCACCTCGCCGCGTCGCGCGTTCATCCCCGCGAGGCCGATCGGGGCGAGGCCCACCGGCAACGCCAGCCTCTGCCCGAAGAGAGTGGTCGCCAGATCGATCGTCGATACATCGTTAAGCACCCGCTGGCGAAGCGCGATCGCCTCCAGGTCCGCGACGTTGCGCTTCAGCGTCACCTCGGCATAGGAACCGCCGTCGATATATTCGAACAGGAAGGGCGGCAGACGGCGCCGGGCCAGCTCGCGATAGTCGATCGCGGAGGCTGCCGTGCGGATCTTGCGGCTCATTGCAGGTTCACGAACGCGCCGCCATCGACCAGCAGCGCCGCGCCGGTGACATAGCGCGCCATGTCGGAAGCAAGGAAGACGATCGGACCGGCGAGATCCTCGGGCGCCCCAAGCCGCCCGAGCGGGATGCGCGCCTCCATGCGCGTCCGCTTTTCCGCGTCGACAAGGTCGTCCTTGTTGATGTCGGTCAGGATCGTGCCGGGCAGCACCGAATTGCAGCGGATGCCATGTCTGCCGAGCGCGATCGCGGTCGATTGCATCAGCGAGTGGATGCCCGCCTTGGTGGGGGTATAGTGGGTCTGCATCTCCCCGCCGACCAGCGCCGAGATCGACGAGACCGCGACGATCGCCCCGCCGTCTCCCTGTCGCACCATCTGGTTGGCGGCCGCCTGCACCATGTAGAAGGCGCCGTGGAGGTTGACGCCCATCGTCCGCTCGAAGGTCTTGGCAGGCATGTCGAGAAAGGCGTGGAACGGGCAGATGCCGGCGTTCGACACGAATATGTCGACCCGCCCGAGCGCGTCCACCGCTCGGCTGACGAAATCGGTTGCGGTGCGCGCATCGGCGACGTCGCCTTCGATGGCAATCGCGCGGCGTCCCAGCGCCTCGATCTGCGCCACCGCGCTCGCGGCGCCTTCGTCATGCCCCAGATAGTTGATCGCGACATCGGCGCCGTGGCGCGCCGCCTCGATCGCCGTCGCCCGCCCGATGCCGGCGGAGCCACCGGTGACGAGCAGCACCTTGTTCTGCAAAAGCATCATCATCCTCTGGTCTTGGGGGGCGACCAGCCGAGTTCGGTGCTGATCGCCTTCGCGGTGTCGACCACCTCGGTGGCGAGGTCCACCATCCGCTGGTCGTCCATATATTGCGCGGCGCTGGATACGCTGATCGCGCCGACGATCTTGCCGGCGACGTCCCGGATTGGCGCCGCCACGCAGCGTATCTGGTCCTCATTCTCCTCGAGGTCGAAGGCGCGGCCTGCCTCGACATAGCCCGCCATCCGCTCGCGCCACAGCGCGGGATCGACCGGGTGGGAGCCGCTTTTCTGGTCGGCATCGAAGCGCTCGGCCCAGTAAGCGGGCGGGTGATCGAGCATGAGCGCCTTGCCGAGGCCCGTGGAGCTGAGCGGTTGGCGATCACCGACCCGGCTGGAAATGGTGATCCGCCGGCGCCCCGGAACCTTGTCGAGGTAGAGCGCCTGATCGTCGACCAGTACGCCCATATGCACGGTGTCGCCGGTCGAGGACGAGAGGCGCTCGAGATGATCGCGCGCAACCTGGATGAGGTCGATCTGCGCCTGCGCCATTGCGCCCAGTTGCAGCAGCTTGGCGCCCAGGCGGTAGCCGGCGCGCGGCGTGTAGGCGAGGTAGCCGCGATCGGCCAAAGCCGTAGCCAGCCGGTACGTCGTGCTCTTGGCGAGGCCGATCCGCTCGGACAGTTCGGCCAGCGCCAAACCCTCCTCGCTCACCGCCTCCAGAATATCGAGCCCGCGCATAAGCGTCTGGCTGCCCGCGCCCACGCTGCTGCCGCTCTCCTCGTTTTTGTTTTCGGTCATGTTGACGCCCTCATATCCATTCTATAAAACACGTTTCCATATATTGGCAACATGGTCGTGCAGCGGCCTGACTATATAGGGGTGAGGATCTCCGTGGCGCTACCGTTGATCAAGTATGTCCGCGCCTTTGTGGTGCGCGGCGGCGGGGCCGACTATCACGACCAGAGCAAGGGGCATTGGATCGACGATCACATCGCGACGCCGATGGCGCGCTATCCCGAATATCGGCAGAGCCGGCAGAGCTTCGGGATCAATGTGCTGGGCACGCTTGTGGTTGAAATCGAGGCGGCTGACGGCACGGTCGGCTTCGCGGTGACGACCGGCGGAGAACCGGCCTGCTACATCGTCGAAAAGCATCTTGCCCGCTTCCTCGAAGGTCGCGACCCGGCCGACTATGAGAAGATCTGGGACCAGATGTACTTCTCGACCCAATATTACGGGCGCAAGGGACTGGTGATCAACGCAATCTCCGGCGTCGATCTCGCTTTGTGGGATCTGCTCGGCAAACTGCGCGGCGAGCCGGTCTACAAGCTGCTCGGCGGCAACGTCCGCGAAGAACTGCAATTCTACGCCACCGGAGCGCGGCCCGATCTCGCCAAGGAGATGGGCTTCATCGGCGGCAAGCTCCCACTCCACCACGGTCCCGCGGAAGGCATTGAGGGCCTGCACAAGAACATCGCCGAACTGGCCGAGATGCGCGCGCGGGTTGGCGACGATTTCTGGCTGATGCTCGATTGCTGGATGAGCCTCGATCTCGATTACGCCACCCGGCTCTCCCACCGCGCCTACGAGGAATGTGGGCTCAAATGGATCGAGGAGGCGCTCTCACCCGACGATTACTGGGGCTATGCCGCGCTGAAGCAGAACGCGCCCAGGGGCCTGCTCGTCACCACCGGAGAGCATGAGGCGACCCGCTGGGGCTTCCGCATGCTGATGGACATGGATTGCTGCGACATCATCCAGCCCGACGTCGGCTGGTGCGGCGGCGTTACCGAACTGATCAAGATCGCCAATTATGCCGAGAGCAAGGGTGTGCTGATGATCCCGCACGGATCGTCGGTCTACAGCTATCATTTCGTCATCACCCGCCACAACTCGCCCTTCGCCGAGTTCCTGATGATGCACCCCGGACCGACCGAAGTGGTGCCGATGTTCGCGCCGCAGCTGCTCGGCGAACCGGTCCCGGTCAATGGCCGCATCAAGGTTGGCGCGCTCGACAAGCCGGGCTTCGGCGTCGAGCTCAACCGCGACATCCCCCTTCATCGCCCCTATACCCACTGAGGATTTCCCATGAAGCTCTGCCGCTACGGCCCGCGCGGGTCCGAAAAACCCGGCATCGTCGATGCCGAAGGCCACATCCGCGATCTGTCCGACGTCGTCGACGACATCACGCCGGCGACGCTCGCCATCGCCAGGGCGGTCCATCCGGACCAGCTGCCCGTGGTCGAGGGCACGCCCCGCTACGGCGTGCCGCTGAAGGGCATCGGCAAGATCGTCGCGATCGGCCTCAATTACGAGGATCACGCGATCGAATCGAACCTGCCGATCCCGACCGAGCCGGTCGTCTTCATGAAGGCGCTGTCGGCGCTCACCGGCCCCAATGACGAGGTGATGCTGCCGAAGGATTCGACCCATGGGGACTGGGAGGTCGAACTGGGCGTGATCATCGGCAAGACCTGCCGCTACGTGGAGGAGGCGGACGCGCTTGATCATGTCGCGGGCTACGTGCTGGCCAACGACGTGTCGGAACGGTTCAACCAGAAGCAGCGCGGTACCCAGTGGAGCAAGGGCAAGGGCCACGACACCTTCTGCCCGGTCGGCCCCTGGCTGGTGACGCCCGACGAGGTCGGCGATCCGCAGGATCTCGACATGAGCCTCGACGTCAACGGCCAGCGCATGCAGACCGGCAACACGAAGACAATGATCTTCACCGTGAAGCAGATCATCGCCTATCTCAGCCAATATGTGACGCTGTTCCCCGGCGACCTGATCATAACCGGCACGCCGCCGGGCGTGGGCGAGGGCAAGAAACCGGACGCGATCTTCCTCAAGCCCGGCGACGAAATGACGCTTTCGATCGCGAAGCTCGGCACCCAGACCCAGACGGTCACAGCGTGGCGCCATCTCGGTGACGAGGTGCTGACATGACCCTGTTCTCGGGGCGCTATGCCGGCCGGACCGCCATCGTGACCGGTGGCGCTTCCGGGCTGGGCAGGGAAGTGGCGAAGCGGATCGTGGCGGAAGGCGGCACCGTCGCCCTCTGGGATCTCAATGCCGAAACGCTGGCCGCCGCGAAGGACGAGGTCGGCGCCGCGCACACCGTCGCGCTCGACGTCGCCGATCCGCAGGCGGTTTCGGCCGCCGCGCGTGAAACCGCAGACCTGTTCGGCAATATCGACATTCTGGTCTGCTCGGCGGGCATCACCGGGGCAACACAGCCCGTCTGGGAGTTCCCCATCGACAGCTTCCAACGCGTGGTCGATATCAACCTCAACGGCCTGTTCTACTGCTGCCGCGAGGTGGTGCCGCACATGCTGGCGAACGGCTATGGCCGCATCGTCAACGTCGCCTCGGTGGCGGGCAAGGAAGGCAATCCCAATGCCTCGGCCTATTCGGCATCGAAGGCGGGCGTGATCGGCTTCACCAAGTCACTGGGCAAGGAACTGGCCGGCAAGGGCGTGATCGCCAACGCGCTGACGCCTGCAACCTTCGAAAGCCCGATCCTCGATCAGCTGCCGCAGAGCCAGGTCGATTACATGCGCTCCAGGATTCCCATGGGCCGGCTGGGCAAAGTCGAAGAATCGGCCGCCATGGTCTGCTTCATGGCATCGGAGGAGTGCAGCTTCACCACCGCCGCCACCTTCGACACATCGGGTGGACGCACGACCTTCTGACTTTTGCGGGATGCGACCGCCCGCCCGAGAGGCGGCGCATCCCCCACTGACCGGAGAAGCCGCTTGGACGCCATTCCCTTCGTCGATGCCCACATCCATCTCTGGGATCTGGCGCACATTCGCTATCCGTGGCTGTTGCCGCCGTTCGACGATGCCGGCCCCAACGGCAGCACCGAGGCGATCGCGAAGAATTATCTGATCGACGACTATCTGGCCGACGCCGGCCGCTGGAACGTCGTCGGTTGCGTCCATATCGACGCCGGCGCGGTGCCCGATCAGGCGCTCGACGAGACGCGCTGGCTCGAAGGCCTCGCTGCGGCGCAGGGTATGCCGAACGGCATCGTCGCCTTCGCGGCCTTGCAGGACGACGGGATCGATGCCGTGCTGGAGGCGCACGCCGCACATCCCCACGTCCGCGGCATCCGCCAGATCGTCAACTGGCACGTCAACCCGATGCGCACCTATAACCCGAGCGACGTCACGCTCGACGACGACTGGTGGCGCGGTTTTGGCCGGCTCGGCCGCCACGGCCTGTCGTTCGACCTGCAATGCTATGCCCCGCAGATGGCGGGCCTCGCGCCGCTGATCCAGCGTCACCCCGACGTGCCGGTGATCATCAACCATCTCGGCATGCCGATCCCGTCCGAGCGGGAGGGGCTGGCGCGCTGGCGCCACGGCATCCGCGCGCTCGCCGCATGCCCCAATGTCTCCATCAAGATTTCGGGGCTGGGCTTCATCGATCGGAACTGGACGCTGGATGCCGTGGCGCCGCTGCTGCGCGAGGCAATAGACGTGTTCGGCACCGCGCGTGCCATGTTCGCCAGCGACAGCCCCACGGACAAGCTCTTCGCCCCGCTCGACCGCTACCTGGAAGCATATCACACCTTCGCCGCAGGTTTTTCCGAAGAGGAGCGGCGGGATCTCTTCGGCCGCAATGCCAACCGCATCTATCGCTTGGGGCTTGACCTCTGATGCCAGCCAACCCCCTTCTCGGCGTTCTTTTCCACTGGCTGGGCGGCCTTGCCTCGGCGAGCTTCTACGTGCCCTATCGCGGCATCAGGCGATGGAACTGGGAGATATTCTGGCTCACCGGCGGGATCTTTTCCTGGGCGGTCGCCCCGTGGTTTTTCGCCTCCGTCCAGACGCATGATCTGATTGGCGTGATGGCGCAGGTTCCCGGCCGGATCGTCGGCTGGTGCGTGTTCTTCGGCATGTTGTGGGGCTTTGGCGGCCTCACCTACGGGCTGACCATGCGCTATCTCGGCCTGTCGCTCGGCATGGCGGTGGTCCTGGGGCTATGCACGGTGTTCGGCACGCTGATCCCGCCAATCTTTCAAGGCGATTTCGCGGCGAAGCTGCTCGGCAGCACATCGGGCCACATGATCCTGCTCGGGCTGCTCGTCACGTTGGCCGGCATCATCGTGGTGGCGATGGCGGGCGCCGTCAAGGACCGTGCGCTCTCCGATGCGCAGAAGACAAAGGCTGTGGCCGAGTTCAATTTCCGCAAGGGTATCGCGGTCGCGATCTTCTCCGGCGTCATGTCCTCCTGCTTCGCTTTCGGGCTGAGCGCGGGCGAGCCGATCAAGGCACTCTCCGCCGCTGCCGGCACTGGCCCGCTCTGGACTGGTCTGCCGACGCTCTGCCTCGTCATGGCGGGCGGCCTCGCCACCAACGCGATCTGGTGCGCGATCCTGATCGTCCGCAACGGCTCGGCAAGCCAGTGGCTGGGCGGCACTGCCATGCACATGGACGCGGACGCCGGTCGCGGCGAGGGGCGCCCTCCTCTCGGCCGCAACTTCCTGCTCGCCGGGTTGGGCGGTACCGCCTGGTACTTCCAGTTCTTCTTCTACACCATGGGCGAAAGCCAGATGGGGCGCTTCGGCTTCTCGTCGTGGACGCTGCACATGGCCTCGATCATCATCTTCGGCACGCTCTGGGGCTTTGCCTTCCGCGAGTGGAAGGACGCCGCGCCGCGCGTGCGCGCAATGGTGTGGAGCGGTGTCGGCCTTCTCGTCATCGCAACCATCATCATCGGCTATGGCAACATGCTGGCGGCCTGACAAAGCTCCCAAAAGATCGTTTTTAGCCGTTTCGTTCTTCAGACTGAAATTTCGGACAGTGCCTCTACCCGCAATCTGACGATCTTGAGACCAGGGGTATTTTTTGCTAGTGGCTCCCCCTTCACCGCTAAACCGGTCTTGCGTCTGCAACGCGAGGTCCGCCGTCGATATAAACGTTCAAGGATAAACTTTGCCCTCTTATAAAGCTCCCTCGTTTCAAGACCGTATTGCCGCAGCAGGATTGGCCAAACAGAAAGCCCTGGATGCGCTGAGAGCCAAGCCGCCCGTTGACGAGGCAATTATGGCGGAGCGGCGCCGCGCGCGCGAAGCCAAGGATCAAGCACTTGCAGTCGAGCGGGCTGCCAAGGCTGAGGCTGCTGCTTTGGCCAAAGCTCAGAAGGCAGAACGCAAAGCGGCCGAACTGGCGGCAGAAGCCGAAAAACAAGCCGCCGCAGAGGCCGCGGCAGCACTCAAGGACGCCAGGCTGAAGCCCGCCAGCGCCGCTGA
>Ga0207647_10001042_pt1 | contig 21450 bp, 16 predicted proteins | sample KBSCornC2_FD_184295 | JGI IMG/M metagenome (GOLD analysis project Ga0207647, IMG submission 184295) | Corn rhizosphere microbial communities from Kellogg Biological Station, Michigan, USA - C2 (SPAdes) (version 2) | ecosystem: Host-associated > Plants > Roots > Rhizosphere ... | reverse complement strand
TCCCATAGAATATCCTGATTGGGAGGTCGGGTGGGGGCGCGGGCCGGCACCGAATCAGCGAAGCTGAAAACGAGTCTAGAGAAGCGCCATCCCGCCATCGACGCGCAGGTTCACGCCGGTGATGAAGCTGCTCATGTCGGACGCCAGGAACAGCGCCGCACTGGCCAGTTCCTCCGGGCGCCCAAGCCGCCCGAGCGGGATTGCTGCCGCCATCTGCGCCTCGAAGGCCGGACGCTGCTCAGGCGTGACGCCGAGCTTACCCAGGATCTCGGTGTCGGTCGGTCCCGGGCTCAGCACATTGACGCGGATGCCGCGGTCCCTGAGCTCGAGCGCCCAGCTGCGCGCGAAGGCACCGATCGCCGCCTTGGAACCCGCATAGACGGCATGGCCGTCCAACACTTTCTCGCTGGCCAGCGAGCCGGTGATCACGATCGCGCCCTGATCGCGCAGGATCGGCGCGATCGTCTGCACGCCGATGAACACGCCGCGCGCATTGGTCGCGAACTGTGCATCATACTCCGCCTCGGGCACCTGGCCGGAATGACGGATCGTGTTGATGCCGGCATTGGCGACATAGATATCGAGCCCGCCGAACCGCTCGGCGATCTCGTCCGCCGCCCGGACGTGGAACGCCGGGTCGGCGACATCGCCCAGGATGTGTGCAGCCCCGGCCCCGATCTGCCGTACCGCTTCCCTCGCCGCGTCTTCGCGGCGCCCGGAGACGATCACTTGGGCACCCTCCGAGGCGAATAACCTGGCGATCGCGAAGCCGATGCCGCTGGTACCGCCCGTGATCATCGCCGTCTTGCCCGTGAGCAACGCCATATCTTCCTCCTGAACTGGGTTCATCCGGAGATGGGCGCGAGGGCCCTTGCGCGTCACCTGTCCCTTGGTTCAGCCCCCTACCCCCCAAAGTCTTGGCCGCGCCCCTCCCCTGGCCAGATGCGGCCGCCACGCAAACGCGCGACAAAGCGAGCCGAGGCTCCGGTCGAACCATTGGAGCAGCTTGGAGAGCCGTGTTAATCGGACGTGACAGGGATGATGAACGCAGGGGTTTTTCCGATTTCACCCTGCGGCCAACGAAATGGCAGTCGAGCGTCCTACCTGTCCGGCTCCTTCAATGCTCAGGAGGAATGAATGTCGTCGCCGATCCGTATCCTGCTCCAGACGACGATCCCGGGAACCGCGGACGACTGGAATATCGGCCGCTTCTCGATGCTGCGCGACTATCTCGCCGGGTTGACCGATGAGGACGAGGCGCCGTTGTGTGACGTGACGGCCCGGGATCGTATCGCGACGGGCAGCCCCGATCCGATACTCTCGACAATCGACCGCTCGGATTTCGACGAGCTCTGGCTGTTCGCGGTCGACACCGGTGATGGCCTCGATCCGGAAGATTGCGCAGCGATCGGGCGTTTTCGCGAGGATGGGCGCGGCCTGCTGGTGACGCGCGACCATATGGACCTGGGCAGTTCGGTCTGCACGCTGGGCGGCGTCGGTGCCGCGCATTTCTTCCATAGCACCCATCTCGATCCCGATCCCACCCGACGCGTGATCGATGATCGTGAGACCGGCTACATTCTCTGGCCTAATTACCATTCCGGCGCGAATGGCGACTTCCAGCAGATCAGCGTGCTCGATCCGCCCCACCCAGTGCTGCGGGACCCGGGGGCGCCGAACGGGCTGATCCGCTATTTCCCCTCACATCCCCACGAAGGAGCGGTCGACGCGCCCGCCGAAGATCCTACCGCGCGCGTGATCGCTACGGGCGTGAGCAAGGTGAGCGGCAGACCGTTCAACCTTGTGGTGGCCTTCGAGCCGACGCCGAACGGTGGGCCTGCGATTGCCCAGTCCACTTTCCACCATTTCGCCGATTACAATTGGGACCCGAATAAGGGTTGCCCGAGCTTTGTCAGCGAGCTGCCGGGCGACGGGCTCACCCACTCGCCGGAAGCGCAGGCTTCGATCCGAACCTATGTGCGCAACCTGGCGCTATGGTTGGCCGGGCGGCCGACCGACGACCGGCAAATGCGCCTCGAGCATGAGCTCGATGAAGCGCTCGAGGAAAGCTTTCCGGCCAGTGATCCACCCGCGATCGGCTAACAGGATACGACATGCTCAAAAACTACGCTTCGTCGGCGATCGTGCCGTGTACCGATCTCGCTCGGGCCAAGGCCTTCTACGGCGAGATACTCGGCCTGCCGCTGATCGCCGATCACGGCAACGGCTTCGTTTTCGCGACCGGTGAGACCAAGCTCAATATCTATCGCAGCGATTTTGCCGGGACCAACCGGGCAGATGCCGTGATCTGGGCGGTCGGCGACGAAATCGAATTAGTCGCCGCCGCCTTGCACGCTAAGGGGGTGACGCTCGACGAATATCCCGAGGGTTTCGACAAGGTGGTCGAGGGAGTCCATGTCAGGGGGGCGCTAAGCGTGATCTGGTTCAGGGATCCGGACGGCAACATTCTGCACATCACCAGCGGCCACGCGAATTAGTGTCGCCGGAGCCGGTAACGGCGGCTCGATGGCTAAAACCCGGGCGGCAGCCGTACGTTACGAGCGCCAAGGCGATGGCCGAAACATGCCGATGCTCGCGAATGGCCGCTTTTTGAGCCTTCGGTCGAAGCCAACTTCCAGAGACGAGTTCGCTTTGGACCGACGGCTCCTCTCTCGGTGCCCTTGGACAACGGCAAAATCTACGCGGTCTGGGGATATCGCAACCTGAAGCTGGCCGAGTTGAAACCGGACCTGAGCGGAATCGTGCCGGGCAATGAGCGTGAGCTCTTTCCGAAGGACTCGCAGATGGGCGAGGGATCGCACCGCTATAAAATCGGCGACCAATATTTCATCCTGAGCGCCTGGTCGGACGGGCGAATGCGGATGCCCGCGGCGCGGGCGAAGAACATTCTCGGGCCGTGGGAGGTGAACCCCGCGATCAGCGCCGACGAGGACTTCGGCCTGGCGCCCGGAAACCGGCTGGTGAACGATCGGTCCAAGACGGACTTCACGCTCAAGCCGCACGATCCGGCACAGATTGGACGGATGTCGATGCATCAGCCGCCGGGGGCCCGGACAACATCCACACGCCGGGACAATGAAATATGCCCGCCCGGCGCGTCAGACGGCGCCATCCGCCGATGGCACGGGAGCCGCGACCGACAGCAGGCCTGCGGCGCGGAGGTCTTCCCAGAATTCAGGCGGTATCGGCCTGCGCAATAGCGCGATCGTCTCGGCACAGCGCGCCGCACTGCCGATGCCCGGAAGGACCGAGGCGACAGCGGGGTGACCCAGGGGAAACTGCAGCGCTGCGGCCGCGATCAGCACACCGTGACGGTCGCAGACCTCTTCGATCCGCGTCACCCGATCGATGATATGCGTGGGCGCTGCTCCGTAATCGTAACGCAGAGCGCCTGCCCGGCGGGTGCCGCCGGCGAGAAGGCCCGTGTTGTAAGGCCCGCCCGCGATGATCGAGGTGCTCGCTTCCCAGCACCGGTCAAGCAAGTCGAGACTGTCCTGTTCCAGCAGCGTGTAGCGGCTCGCGAGGAGGATGCTGTCTAGCTCGGTTTCGTCCAACACTTGATGGCAGATCGCGGTCTCGTTCACGCCAAGACCAAATGCGTCGATGCGGCCCGCGGCCTTGAGTTCGCGAAGCGCAATCAGGCCGCCGTCCAGGAATTCCGCCAACCTTCGTCCGTGATCGGAACCATGTGCGAATTCGCCGATGTCGTGGACCAGAAGGATGTCGATACGCGCCAGACCGAGCCGCTGGAGGCTTGCGTCGTGCGAACGCATCACACCATCGTAGCTGTAGTCGAATTCGGGTCGGAAGGGCATGGCGCTGTGAAAGCCGCTGCGCGGCCGGGATGTGTCGAGGTCCGCATCGGGCACCAGCAGGCGGCCCACCTTCGTCGAAAGGAGGGCCCGGGAGCGGTCGGCCCGCCTCAGCGTATCGCCGAGGCGGCGTTCGGCCTGACCGAAACCGTAATAGGGGGCGACGTCGAAATACGTCGCGCCCTCGTCCAATGCCACGCCCACCAATGCGTCGGCATCCCACTGCGTCATTCTTTGGCCTCGGTCGCCGAGACTGCTGCAGCCCACGCCTAGGAGCGGCAGCTCGATACCCGTTCGGCCGAGTTGACGGGATTCGATCCTCATGCCCAGTAGGGCCGCCAAGGGTCGCGCAGCCGCATGAGCGCCTCGAGGTAGAAATAGTCGCCCCAGATGCAGCATTCGTCCACGCCGACGCCGTTCGGCCAGTGATACACCCCATGGGCGAGAATTCCGTTCGAGTCCTCAAGCGGCGCGAGGTATCCGCGGTCGAGTTCCGCCACCATGCGAACTGCGGCATCGGCGTATCGCCCACGTGCCGCATCAGAGACCGGAAGCGAGCCGGCAATCTCGAGGAGACCGCACGCGGCGATCGCCGCAGCGGAGCTGTCGCGCATGTCCTCATCGGCGGTGAAGACCAGATCCCAGCAGCAGATGCCGTCGCTCGGCATCCGTTCGAGCAAGTAGTCCGCGAGGCGGCAGGCGAGGTCGAGATAGGCCGGGTCGCCGGTGTGGCGGAAGGCGAGCGCGAATCCGTAGATGCCCCAGGCCTGTCCGCGCGCCCAGCAGCTGTCGTCGGAGAAGCCCTGGTGGGTAGACCCGAAGCGCGGCTTCCCCGTCTGGGTGTCCATATAGAACGTGTGATAGGTCGAGTGATCCGGGCGCACGAGATAGCGGGCTGCCTGGGCGACGTGAGCGTCCGCCGCCCGTCGATACCGATCGTCACCCGTCTCGGCCGCCGCCCACCAGAGCAGCGGCAGGTTGAGGTTGCAGTCGATGATCATGCGCCCGCGCTGATCGGGATCCGCCATGTCTCCCCACGCCTGGATGACCCGCGCCACCGGATCGTATCGCGCGAGCAGGAGGGCAGCCGCGTCCAGCGCCGCCCGCCGCGCGGTCTCATCGCCGGACAGGCGCCAGCCCGCCGTGCACGACAGCGTGTAGAGGAAGCCAAGATCGTGGTGGTCGACCGCCGTGCGAGTGTCGACCCGGCGCGCGAAGCTCGCGATCTGGTCCGTCGCCGCGTCCAGGTGGAGAGCCTGGCCCCGCAGCTGCCACGCGAGCCACAGCATGCCCGTCCAGAATCCGTTGGTCCACTCGACGTTGGCGATCGGCGGATAGAGGCCGCCGACGCTTGAGGGAGCGGGCCATGCGGTGCGGAAGTCGGGCATAGCCCGGTCGAGCCGGGCGAGGGCGCGGTCGATGATGGCGTCGACGTGCGACGGGTTGGAAAGGAAATCAGGCAAGGTGGACATCTGGGCTCCGGTCAGATCGTTTCCGTGCCACCAGCGGTCTGGGGCAGCGGCTCGCGTCCTGCGTGGCGCGCTTTCGCCGTCTCGGGCGGCGTGGGCGACAGCGTGAGGAATGAAAGCAGCCAGAACACCAGGGCGAACGCGGCGATAGCGAAGTAGGTTGGTTGGAAACCGATATGGTCGTAGAGCACCCCGGCGACCGGCGAGAGGACAGCAAGTCCGAGCGAGTGCCCAAAGCTAAATCCCACGAGATACACGGTCGACGCCACCCGCGCCTCGAAATGGTGCGCGATGTAGCGGAACACCGAGACGAGCAGGATAGGCAGCTCGATCGAGTGCAGCATCTTGCACATCGAGATGGTGACGGGGCCGACGGCCAGCCCCGACGCCGCGATACGGAGGATCATGATGCCGCTCGCGATCAGCAGGCCGCGCGTGGCGCCCGTCCGCCGCACGATGATCGGAGCCACGAACATCATCCCCGCCTCGACGAAGATCTGCGCGGAGTTGAGGTAGCCGAACATGGCGTTGCCCATCAGCCGGGTCGGGAACAGCGACGAGAAGTAGAAAGGGAACTGCTGGTCGTAGACCAGGTAAAGGTCGGTGACGCCCAGGATGAGCACCATGAACCCCCAGAACCGGGGCATACGGAGCACGGCAAGCGAATCACCCAGACGCAGAGAGGCACGAGGCGCATCGGACGAGACGCCATCCTGCGTTCTCGCGGCGAAAATGAGCGGAAGGAGCAGCAGTCCGGCGGCGGACGCCATGAAGAAGTTGATTCGCGGATCGAGGTTGTACAGGCGACCCGAGAACAGGGCGGCCGAGGCGAAGCCGAGCGACCCCCAGAGGCGCGCCCGGCTGTATTCGAAGCCGTCCCTGCGGCTGACCCGATCCACGTAGGATTCGACCGCGTAGCTGCCGGCAACGAAGGTGACGCCGATATAGGCACCGCCGACGACGGCGCCCGCCAGGACGTCGGTCCTGAGGAGCGGGCCGTAGACGAAGGTGAAGAAGACGCCAGCAAACACGACGAGGATCGCGATCGCGGCCGGCACGATGCGTCGGAATCCCATACGGTCCGAGATGTAGCCGTAAATGGGCTGACTGATCATTGCCGCGACGAAGTTCGCCGAGAACACGGTGCCCACCTGGACGCCGCTCAGGTGCAGTGTCTGCGTCAGCCAGATCGAAAGCAGCGAAATCGACGCCGCCTGCGCAAAGAAGAAGCAGAAAACGAACGCGCTTAGCAGAATGTAATTGCGGCGGCCCGCCAAGCTTCCCATCCGTCCCCTCGCGCCGCCCGCTGGCGGCTTTTTTGTGATCGATACCAGATCATGCGCCAGGCGGACGGGCGACGCAAGGGAAGCCTGTCTTCAGAAAGCGTCGTTGCTACGAGCGCTTGGCCTTCACCTTGGGCGCGACACCGATCGATGCTCGCTCGACCAGTTCCAGGTCCGCGTGACGATGCATGATCGAGGCCGCCTCGCCCTCGCGACGTCGGCGGAGGCCTTCCAATGCGAGCAGGATTGCCTGCGCCGCCATGTCCGCGATCGGCTGGTGGATGGTGGCGAGTTCGGGCCAGACTGCAGTGGCGACCGGGGTGTCGTCGAAGCCGGCCACGCTCACGTCGCCCGGGATGGCGAGCCCCAGCCCGTGCGCGACCGCGAGTATGGCGGTCGCCATGTCGTCGTTGCTCGCGAACACCGCGCTCGGCCGCACCTTCGCGTCGAGCAGCCTGCGGCCGGCTTCGAGCCCGCCGCGATAGGTGAAGTCGCCGTCGACGATCCACTCGGGCCGTACCTCGATCTCGGCGTCGGCCATGGCCGCACGGAAGCCTTCCTCTCGCCGCACAGCGGTTGAATGCTTCATGTCGCCCCTAACGAAGGCGATATCGCGGTGGCCGAGGGCGATGAGCCGCTCGGTCATCATCGCAGCACCCTTGTAGTCGTCGATCAGTACCGCCGACGTGTCGGATCGCGGCTTGGCAGTCGTGAAAGCGACCGCCGTGACGCCGCGCTTGCGCAGCATCCTAAGTATCTCCTCGTCGTCGCACAGCGGCGGGGGCAGTATGAGGGCCTCCACCCTGTGCTCGACGAGCTTGCGGACGGCTGCGATATGGGTCGGATGCGTCGCCGTCGGCTCGACGAGAAGCTGGTAGCCAAGCTTTCCAGCCTGCAGGAACGCCCCCATCAGGAAGGCGCTTAGGTTGGACGAGTTCGGGTTCGAATATAGAAGACCGATCTGCAGGTTTCCGCTTCGTGCGGCCCTGGCGGCGAGATTGGGCTTGTAGCCGAGCGCGCGCACCGATGCCATTACGCGCTCGCGCATCTCTCCGCTCACGTGATGACGCTGGTTCACGACCCGCGAGGCGGTCATCGAAGAGACGCCCGCGTGTTTCGCCACGTCATGGATCGTGACCGCCTGGTTCCGGCCGGTTCCCGGCTCGTTGGTCCGCTTCTTCTTGTCGCCCTTCATCGCACCCCCGGTCCTTGCGGCCTGACGTTAGCCGACCTCGGTGCCTAGGACGAGTCGTCGTGGATACCAAAGAATCTTGGCCATCCGCGCGTTGCATAGATCGCCGGACATGCTATTTCCAGGTATCGATATCAGCGCGCGCGGTTCTATCTGGCGTCCTGCCCAGCGCACAAAGGCTTCAAGACGCGCAGGCTGTCGATCGCGGACGCCAATGCGCTCCGACGCGGCAGCCTCGAGGAAAAAGAACGCGGCGCTGAAGCAGAACGAGCTGCTGCAGGTCAGCCCGCCCAATATCTACTCCGGCGCGCCACACGGCATGCACACCATGCATGCCGACGAGCTCAACGCAGACGTCCTCGCATTCATCCGGAGTTAGCCGGAACTTCGAAGTTCGGGCGGCGTCACGATGGTCTCAACGCCCGGGGTGGCCAGCGGATGTCTGAGGTTGCGACCTCAACATCCCGGCCAAAAAATAGGGGCGCCCGAAGGCGCCCCATCGGAAAGAGACCTGTCGGCGTCAGCCGCCAAAGGTATAGCGCAGCGTGGCGCCAAAGTTGCGTCCGTTCACAAAATGCTGGCGCAGGATGCGCGTCGCCAGGGCCGGCTCGCCGACATAGCGGTCGGCCGCATTGTTCGTGATGTTCGCCACGCTGAGCGCCAGCGACAGCCCCACCGGGAGCTTCACCGTGACCGATGCGTCCAGAAGGCCATACGCCTTGATATAGCGACCATCGATCGGGTTGGCCGAGATGCCGAACAGCACCGAAGGCGAGCGCCAGGTGTAGACTACACGCGCCGAGATGGTGCCGTTGTCGAAGAAACCCTGAAGAGAGTAATTGTACTTCGAGGTCAGCGGCTGCGGCGTGATCGTGCGGATGCCGTTCAGGACGAGCGGATTCTTGGTATCCGCATAGGTGAACGTGCCGCTGGCGCCGAACTGGTGCAGGAAGTTCGGCACGAAGGGATAGTCGAAGAAGGTCTGAACCGTCGCCTCCACACCCTTGGCCGAGCCCCGCTGCGCATTGATCGTCTGGGTCACGAAATACTGCCCACCGGTGCAGCTATTCGGCACGATCTGCGTATAGGCGGGTGCCGTTGGCACCGTCTGACACGTCGAGATGCCACTGAAGAAGCCATCGATCCGTTTGTAGAAGAAGTCGACCGCCGCATAGTTCACCGGCGACTGATAGTATTCGAACGAGACGTCGTAGCTGTCGGCACGCTGGGGCTTCAGGTTGGGATTGCCGACGCTGCCCGTGCCGTTCGTCGGGTTGACGATGATTGTCGGGTTTAGCGAACTGAGGTCAGGGCGCGTGAGACCCTTGCCGTAGCCCAAGCGGATGATCGCCCGATCCGTGATCTGCGCCTTGAGGTTCACCGTCGGAAGCACGTCCGTATAGGACGAGTTCGTCGAGTTCGGACGGATCACCGGGGTCGGCCCTGTGAGGTCGGTGACCTCGGCCCGGACGAAAGTATCGGTCTTGACGACGCGCACGCCGGCATTGCCCGTGATGAAGTCGTCAAAAAAGCCGAAGTCGGCGACCGCATAGCCGGCATAGGTCTTCTCGCTGAAATAGCGGCGGTTTAACAGATTTTCCGGGATGGCGTCATTTGCCGGAATGCCCGCCGCCGTAAAGCGGTCGCGAACCTGATTTCCGGTAAGACCGTCCGGGCTGTAAACGAGGTAGCCCCCCGAATAGCCGGCCTGGCCGTTCTGGAAATTGTCAGGCGAGAATTCGACGACATCCGGCGCGCTGGTGACCGGAATCGCGTTCGACTGGTTGGCGGTCAGCGCAAGGCCGTTGGTGGTCAGGTATTTTCCACCGTAGGAATAGTTCTTGTAGTGATCGCGCTGCGTGGCGAAACGTCCACCGAACTTGATGTCCTTCAAGAAACTGTCATCGAAGCGATACTTGAGGTCAAGAGCAACGGAAACGCCGTTATCATTGAAGACCTGATTGGTGCTGTTGGAATACTGCCCATAAACCCACGTCGCGGGACTGGTAAGGTCCGGACCCGCGATAGACAGCTGAGGCACCTTGGTCGTGAGGTCGCGGGTGATGCTCCACGTCTCGCCGGCCTTCGGGAGAAGTGTGACCGACCGGTTGTCCTGGATCTGCCGCGCTTTGATGTAGGAGAAGTCGAAGTTCGCATCGAGATGATCGGTCGGCTTCCATTTGAACCCCGTCGCAACGATGCCGGTTTGGTAGCGATGGTGTTCCTCGCCACCCGTGGTGGATAGGCCCGAATTGAGGAACGTGCCGCCCCCCAGTCGCGCGTTGGCCAGCACGTCGTTGCTGCCGCCGTTCGAGTTCCGGTTCGCCAAGGCTTCGTCGATCGTGAACGGAATGGTCACGAGGTTCTGCACGTAGGCGCTGTCGGCCGTGTTCAGGAAGCGGTAGCGCTGGTGGTACAGGTAATCGTTGTAGGTCCCGTTGACGTAGAATTCGAGTTGCGGACTTGGCTTCCATTGAAAGGCGGCGCTGACACCCATGCGGGTGCGCATATAGTCTTCCTCGTTGTTGTTGTTCGTCTCTGCGACCGCCGAAATGACGTTTGCCCGCTGTGCTGCGGTGAGTGTGCTCGGATCGGCGACGGGAACCAGGACCGACACATCCGACCGTCCGGCATAGGCTTGGTTGTAGGCGGCATTGCCGACATATTCAGCGCTGTTCGCTGCGATCGCGCGCCGCAAGTTCAGGCCGCCGTTGGCAGGATCGTTGTCGCCGCGGTTGAACGATTTCGAATAGTTGCCGGAGATCAGGAAACCCATCTCGCCGTCGCCCGCCTTCCAGCGCGACGAGCCCAGAAGGAACACGTCGGGCGTGAGCTTCTTGCCAAGATCGTTGTAGTGGCCGCCGAGCGCGACCGTCACGGTCGTGCCCTTGAAGTCCAGTGGCTGGCGGGTGCGGATGTCGACGAGACCGCCGATCGCACCCTCGATATGGTCGGCCGTCGGGTTCTTGTAGACGTCGATGCCAGCAACGGTGCCGGGCGAGGCGCCCTCGACGTTGAACTCGCGCTGGCCAGCGGTGAAGTAGGCGCGACCGTCGACGCGTGACGCCGTCTGCCCGGTGAGGCCGCGGATGGTGAGGCCGCTGCCCTGACCGACGGGCGATGCCGCCTCGCCACCGAAGCGGTAGGCCTGGACACCCGGAACGCGGGTCAGCGTCTCGGCGACGTTGAGGTCGGGCAGCTTGCCGATGTCGTCGGACGAGATGGAGTCGACCACCTCGGGCGCGTTGCGCTTGACGGCGGTGGAAGTCTTAAGGCTCTGGCGGACGCCAGTCACCACGATCTCGGCGGCCTGGTCCGCGGTGGGTTGGCTCTGGCTCGCCGCGGCGGCTACGGGCGCATCAGCGTTCTGAGCGAATGCGGGCGTAACGGCGGTCGTGCACAGCAGCACCGCGATCGTCGAAATCTTCGTATTCATCCTATCCCCTCCTCTGTTCTGGTCTTTTGCCAGTGCGGCGAAGCCGAAGCCAACCGAGGAGACGTGGGGCAGCCGCAATCAGCGACGCCCGGTTTCAACACCCTCTCGGCGGTTTCCGCTCTTCCACCGACCTAGATCGGTATTCGAATCTGGTAACGATAACTGACAATCCATGCAATAGGAAATTGTCTGACTTAATTTGAGGTCAATTGCGATGATCGCGTCGAGGCCGCTGAAAAGTCGCCCACCTTGGCGTCTGCAGACGGTTCTCTGGGGAAAAAGCTGCTCTGACGAGCTTCTACTAGCCGCCAGCGTGACAGATTTGCCATGATCGCGTGCATACGTAAGTCCGCTTGCCATATGTGAAACGGTTGGTATCGTTATCTGATAATTGATATCGACGACGCGCGACGACATGTCGCGCGACCGCGAGAGGAAGCTAATAAGGCGGAAGCGGCGTGCGCCGACCTGCCTCGACTGTAGAACGCCATCCGCACCCGCGGACTGGCGCCGATGGGGAGCGGCAGTGGACTGATGGCGCGCAAGCAGGACGAAGCGACGACGGCCGGAGGCGAGGGGTCTGATGTGACCCGTCGGCACGGGGCGACCGTGCACGACGTCGCCCGGCACGCAGGCGTCTCCTCCATGACGGTCTCGCGCGTCGTCAACGGCGCCAAGGGCGTCCGCGCCAACCTGCGCGAGAGGGTGGAGGCCGCGATTCGCGACTTGAGCTACGTGCCCAACTTGGCCGCCCGCGCCGCGCGGTCGGGCACGGTCAAGCTCGGCGTGCTCTTCAGCAATCCTCGGTCCTCCAACCTCGGCGAATTCCTGATGGGCGCCTTCACCGAGAGCGCTCGTCTCGGCTGCCAGTTGGTCATCGAACCGACGGCCGGTCATCCGCGAGGCGTCGATGCGGTCCGCAAGATCGTCGAACTCGGCGTGGACGGTCTGGTCCTGCCTCCACCGCTCTGCGACGACATGGAGGCGATGGAGGTCCTGTGGAACGCGCAAATCCCCGCCCTCAGCTTCGCATCGGCCGACCCGCGCTCGTATTCCTCCTCGGTGTCGATCGACGACTTCGAGGGGGCACGGAGCTTGGCTCGCCATCTGCTCACGCTTGGCCATCGCGAGATCGCCTTCGTGCGCGGCGACCCGCTGCACTCCACGGCCAGGGCGCGAGAGGAGGGATTCCGCGCCGCGATGGCGGAGGCGGGGGTTCCGCCGAAGGACGACTTCATGGCCAACGGCGACTTCACCTACCGGTCGGGCCTCTCCGTCGGACGCGAGCTGCTCGAGCGCAAGGCGCGAGCCCGCCCTACGGCCGTGTTCGCAAGCAACGACGACATGGCGGCAGCCATCCTGGCGGTCGCGCACGGTCTCGGCATCCGGGTGCCGGGGGAGCTCAGCGTGGCCGGCTTCGACGACACGCCAATAGCCTCCACCGTGTGGCCGCAGCTCACCACCATCCATCAGCCGCTGGCCCAGATGGCATCGGCGGCTGTCGAGATCCTATTCGAGATGGCGCGTCAGCGCCGAACCGGCGAGCGGGTCGAGACGCATCACCGACGTTGCGACTTCACCCTTCAGGTCCGCGGATCGACCGCCAGACTGGACGTATAGGCCTCAGGCGGGCGTCAGGATTATTGCGGCGCCTCCGGAAGCGGCGAGCGTCAGCTCGAGCACATCGTTCGAATCGACGCGGCGTTCCGAGATCATGACCGGCGTTCTCCACGGCTGTTCCGCGGGTTCGCCATCAGAGAATATTCTTGCCGTCCAATGGCCGGCCTTCACGAAAGCGAGCGGGAGACGAAGTTTTCGCCCATCCTCGTTCGTCATGGCTCCGACGAACCAGCGGCTTCCGCTGCGGCGCGCGATCGCGACGTGCTCGCCGATAGCTCCGGACAGCGCGCGGGTTTCGTCCCACGTAGTCGGGCACGCGTCGAACCACTCGAGCGCGTCCCAATTGCCGGTCGCGAACTTGTCGGGTTCGTCATACCAATAGAGCAGCGTAAGCGGACTGTAATAGACCACCGCGGCCGCGAGTTGGTGCGCGTTTGTGGTTTGGTTTCGGTCGAGAGCGTAGCAAATCGTGTAGTCTATCGGGCCCGCGATGCAGCGGGTGAACGGGAGCGTCACGTTGTGACGCGCGGTTGGGAAGTGCTCGTTCCCTCTGACGCCTTCCAACGACAGGTAGTTTGGCCAGGTACGTTCGAGGCCTGCTGGGCGCAAATCGTCATGAAGGCTGACGACGAAGCCAGCGCGACCACACTTCTCCACGAGGCGGTCGACGAACCGCACGTCGCTCTGACGGCCTTCCCACATGAAGCCGAACTTCATGCCGGCAGCGCCCCATCGGCGGTAGGTCGACAGAAGCTGCGGCAACTGGCGCATCGCGGGGACGCGGTCAACGTAGAGCAGGGTTCCGACACCGGCTGCCCTTGCCTCGCGGATCACCCTTTCGATGTCGAGACCTACAACCGGGACGGACGCATCGCTGGGATCGGTGCCGTCACCATACCAGTGCGCGTCGAAGAGGACGTAGGAGAGCTTGCGACGTCTGGCGAATTCGACGCACGCGAGCGCCCGGACAGTCGTATAGGGTACGCGCACTCGGACCGCCTTGCCGGGCCGGATCCAATCAGTGTTCCCGAGGCGGTTCGGCGCAGCGAACAATGCCGGCAGACCGGCCCTATCGATGAGTTCGACCTGACTGCGCGCAACGGCCACGACCCGCCATGGAGTCGAGAAGGGCACGGCGACATCGAACGACATTTCCGGCGGTGTGTCGCCCGGGCCCGACCAGCCCGTCGCGCGACCGGGAAAACGCATCAGATGGGACAGGATGCAGTCTGCCGCCGGACCAGGACGAAACGCAAGGCGGGGATAGTCAAACCGGTCCGCCTCTGCGAGCGAAAGCGCGAGCCCATCGGGCGTCAGGACCGTCAGCGGAAGGTCCGCCATGGGGCCGGCGTCGGAACTGCGTGTGAGCGGGGGATCCGGGACCGGGTCCATGCGCAGCGCCGAGGACTTCAGATACTCCCCCTCGTCTCTGCTGCTCCATACCTTCGATCCCTGCGGCAATGCGAACTCGGTCTCTTCCGCGGATAGGCGGATCACCGCCTTTGCAGCCGTTTCGATCCTGTACCGGAGCGCGAAACCATGATCGTGCACCCGGATGATCACAGCAAAGCTGACCTGACGACGCGCGTCCCGAAAGAGCGCGGTCAACTCCTCGTAGCTTTCGTCGTATCTCGCGGCCGTTCCATAGGGTGGGGTCCAGACGCCACGGTGGCTTGCCCGCGACTGTCCGGTCAGGCTTGCATTCGGGCCCAGCAGCGAGCCGTCCTGAAGACGCAGGGCCAAGCTTCCTTCGCGAAGCACCGTGCGCCCTTCGAAGGAAGCACTCCAGCGCGGCGGCAATTCCGGACGGGCCAGGTGCAGTTCGAGACGAATGCGTCCGTCTGGGGACCGGACCACCAAGCCGTCGGACACTTTCCCTTGGGCTGGGATCGTCAAAGCCGATCCGATCGCGGCCGTACCTAGACCGGCAAGAATGTCGCGCCGTCCGACTACCAGGTTCGTGTCGCCCATCTTTAGCCCTCCTCACCGGTCGATATGTCCGCCTGGCTTCCTTCGATCGTGCTGATATCGATATCTGTCAGGATCGCAACCGACCGCGCCTGTCGAACGGAAGGACGTGGCCGATGCGTGGCGCCTTCTCTCTCCATCGACGGCGTTCTGACGGATGACAATCCGAACATCTATTGATATCGATAACTTGTACGCGCGCGATCTGCAGGGTTGGGCGATGCGGCGAGTCCCGACGGTCGGCGCAACCCAACGATGAGAGAATGAAGAGGGGCACGTCTTGGCCGGCAGCATCGACCGCTCGTCCAACCCCTCGGGTTCCAACGTCATCATGTTCGTGCGCATCGCAGGGACCCGCTTGACCGGGCCTTCTCCCGACCTGCTCACCATCGGACCGAGCGCCTCGGGGATTTCCTATCGATGAGCGACAACGCCGGCCACCCTAGCGTCCGTGACAGGAGATGCCGGTCGGCCCCACCTCAGTTACCGATCCTGAACCAGTCGAAATCGGCATGGCCGGCCTTCGTCGCGACCGCTGCTGGCGTTCCATAGGGCGCCGTTGCGAAAAGCCCGATCTGCGCGCCGACCCACTTGCCCGCGGTCCCGATGAACGCACCGCCCAGATCGATGAAATGCTCTCCATCGAGACTATAGCTGAACCGCACCTTCGGCTGGACCGCCCGACGCATCGCCGGCTGATCGAATTCCGGATCCTTTGGCGGCTCCAACGCCTCCTCGACGGGCTCGACCCGCATCTTCAGCCATACCTGGCCGGTCGGCACCAAGGGTCCCCAAGCCTTCGTTTCCCCAGCCGCGCCCGACGAGGCCTCGACGACGCGGGTTCCGTCGGCGGTTCTTTCAAGACCAATGAAGGCATAGGTCTGGCCTGCGAGAGCAAGTCCGGTGCGCTCACCGACATGCTCAGCCGAGAAGACGACCTTGGCAGTCGCGGAAAACCGGACAGCGGGCAGCTTCTGCGACAGCAGGTTCCCGGCTTCATAGAGATCGGCCGGCGCCGTGACCGACTTGAGACGCAACGATCCATCGGCAATCGTCCACCAGTCGCTGGCGGGATTGCTGTTCCACTGCCATCCAAGGTGCGGCCTCGCCTCAAACTCATCGCTCGCTTGCGGCGTGCGGATCGGCTGAAATGGGACGCGCGGCTTTGCGTGCGTCGTCACGGGTTCGCCCCGACCGTCGCCATCGGGATCGGCTCCGATCACCGGCCAGCCGTCGCGCCACGCCATTGGCTCCAGGTGGACCACCCGCCCAAAGCCGTCGCGATCCTGGAAATGGATGAACCAGTCCTCGCCCTGTGACGTAGTCACCCATGCGCCCTGGTGAGGACCGTTAACGTCGGTCGTTCCCTGATCCATGACGTTGCGCGCTTCGTAGGGACCCTCGATGTTCCTGGATCGGAAGACTCCCTGCCACCCCTGCTTCACCCCGCCGGCAGGCGCGAAAACGTAGAACCACCCACCGCGCGCGTAGAGCTTGGGGCCCTCGATCACGCTCCAACGGCGAGCGCCATCACGGGTCTCGACGGGAGCGAGGTCCTTGCCATCGATGATGACTCGCCCCTCCCCGACCACATGGCTGCCGTCGGCACTTAGCCGGTTGAGCGTGATGACGTTGTTGAAACCCGCGCGGCTTCCGGCCCACGCGTTCACCAGCCAGCCGCGTCCCCGATCGTCCCAGAACGGTGCGGGATCGATCGCCCCCTTGGCATCCCACACCAGCGTTGGTGAAGACCAGGGCCCGCGCGGATCCTTGGCCGTGACGCGGAAGATGCCGTGATCGGGATCAGGATAGTAGATCACGAACAGGCCGTCGCGATGGCGGATCGTGGGGGCCCAGACGCCACCGCCCCTGCGCGGCGTCGAGAATTGGGCGGCCGGTTCGAGATTGTCGAGGGCGTGGCCAACGATCGTCCAGTTTACGAGATCGCGCGAATGCAGAATGGGCAGCCCGGGAACGTTCGTGAACGAGGACGAGACCAGGTAGAAGTCCTGTCCCACCCGCACGACGTCGGGATCCGAATAGTCGCCGGCGAGGATCGGGTTACGATAGGTGCCGTCACCGAGGTCCGGCTGCCACGGCGCCGCGCCGGCCGGCGCGGATACAGCGAGCACCGCTGCCAGGGCGCGCGCGAGCGTCACCGCGACCGCACGTTCGTCGCGAATGGCCCGACCTTCACGGCCTCGGGATCCCGTAGATCTATCCGGCGGCCCGCGATCGTTACGTTGTCGAGCAGCACATCGTCGACGCCGCGCTTGGCATCGTAGCCGCCGATCACCGATGCACTCGGCATGCCGATGCCGGAGTAGGAGACGTTGCGCAGGACGACGTGCTGTATGCCGCGGCCCGGGCTGGTGTTGTACTTGCCGTTGAAGCCGACGCGGAAGTTGAAGAGCTTGCCTTCCTCGATCCGGTCGACCCGGATGTTGCTGAACGTCACGTCGCGGACCAGGTTGGCGTCGCCGGCTAGGATCGCCATCACGCCTTCGAACTCGGGATCGTCCTCGTCGAGGTCGACCACGTCGATGTTGTCGAATGTCACCCGTTCGATCGTCTCGGGATCGATCGAGTTGCCATGAATGCCGATGAACATGGCGTGCGCGATGTCGGCCCAGAGCGTCGAGTTGGTGACGCGGATGTCACGCGAGTCGCCGTAGATTTCTCCACGATGCGCATAAACCGTCACGCAGTCGTCGGACGTGCGCAGAAACAGGCGGTCGAGCGTGACCCGCTCCGAACTGTAGATGTTGATGCCGTCGGTCCACTGGCCACCGGCGATGCCCTTCACGTCGGCGATGCGGACGTCCTTCGACATGACCGACCGACCGACCCCAGCGTCGGCCTGAGTCACGATCGGCCCTTCGACGGTCACGTTCTGCGACTTCTCGATCAGGAACTGTGCACCCTTGCCGCCGGTCGGCGGAAGGATAAGGCCATGCCCGAGGATCTTCACGTCGTGCGCGTCGCCCACGTGGAAGGTGCCGAGCATGACCGCACCACCGTCCATGTACACCGTCTCGCCGGAACGCACCTCGAACGTCCCGCCGCCGCCTTCGGGAACATGGAGGCCGGGGCCGAAGCGCCTGACCGAGGGCCCTTCCGGCACCGGCACGGGAGCGCCGGCGAAGACGTGGAGGTTGTGCAGGTGGTCGTCATCGAAGAAGACGGCGAAATTCTGGGGATGGTCCAGCGTAAGGTAGACCTTGCCATCACGGACTACCGGCTTCGGGGCGCCTGCACGCGGGCCGATCGCCACCTTCGAGAACGTCCCGTTGTTCTTCTGTATGCGCACCTCCACCGCTCCGGTGAAGTCGAAGTAGACCATCGAAGCGTCCTGACGCTGATCGAGATCGACCATGACCTTCCATTCGTAGAGGTCCTTCCACTCGCCGCCGGGCGTGCGGGCCTGTACCGTGAAGTCGTCGTTGTGGTCCGCGTATAGAAGGGCTGGTGGGACCTGATAGGTGAAGAGGTCGCCCGCGGACGCAGCCGTGGCATGTCCGAGTACGAGCATCGCCAATCCAAGAAAGCTGTGCCGCATTTGGCCTCCCCGTTTATCTTTTGAATCCCGCTCTGATATCGATACCTGAGCAGAATCACAAGGCGATTGGATTGCAAAGGACTACCAGCGGGCGCCCGTGATGCCGGCGAAGTGAGCCCGAGACAACGAGGCGGCGCTGCGCGTCATGAAGAAGGGGCTGAAGCGCCATGGCTCTCCGGATGCTATCACCCCCGACGGTCTACGATCCTACCGGGCCGCACTGAACGAGCTCGGGAACACCGAGAAGCAAGAGGTCGGATGTTGGACCAACAACAGGGTGGAAAACTGCCACCTCTGGTTCCAACGGCGCGAACGAGCGATGCTCAGATTTCAACGGATGAAGTCGCTGCAGAAGTTCGCCCTTGAGCAGATCATCATCCCGCTCCGGCAGTTCGACGCGGTGGTCGTCAGCCAGCAGGTGCGGGCGATCACTTTTCCGCCTCTATGAGCGGACGTGCACACAATCCCATGCAAGTCGCGGCCCCGCGTTGAACTAAGTGTCCGATTACAACCACCAACGAGCGGATGGCCGCAGATAGAGAGATTATCGCCGGCCCAATGCCGGAGACGGAACCGTGCTATGGAGCCGCCGACGGTGGTTTGTCCCGCGCTATGCCCATCATCACGACGGAGGAGATCGGATCGCGGCTGCGGCGCGCGGGTGCGCGCGGCAATCCGATATGGCTGTGGCCCGAGGTGGATCGAGCGCGGCGCCAAGCGGCAATGGAACAGCTCGCAACCGCGACGCATCAGCTTCTGGTGGGCGATGCGGCTACACTGACCCGCGACGCCGCGGCAATCGGACTCGCCTGCTATGTGTCAGGCATGGGGCCGCTACTCGGCTGGTGGATCGACCGAGGGTTGATATCCGCTTCCGATGCCATTGCCACGACACTATGCGAGCATCTGCGCCACAATCGCGACCGCGCGGGGCGGTTGCGCCTGGCCTGTACCGCGATCACCGCCGCACTCGATTCGGCCGGAATCAAATCAATAGTGCTCAAGGGACTTCATACCGAAAGCGCGTATTTTCCCGCTCCCGGAACCCGCCCCGCATCGGATATCGATCTCCTGGTCGAGCGCAGCAAACGGGCCGCGGCCGAGCGGGTCCTATCGTCCCGCGGTCTTGTGCCGGCATCGCGCGGCACGTTCGAAAGCAGCTGGCGCGAGAGAGCTGCCGCGACTCAGCCAGCGTCACTCTATCTGGTCCATCGCGACGATCCCTGGACCGTCGACCTCCACCACTCGCTCGACATCGCTCCAGCGCCTGGCGCTCCGATCGCACGGCTAGATCTCGGTCAGCCGATGCAGAGCGGGCGCCGCTGGGCCGGCAGGGAAGCTGGCTACACGCTCGACCAGCCGCTGCTCGCCTTGCACCTCGCGGTCCATGCCGGGCACGGGCTGCACAATCTGACCTTGCTGCGGTTGGTCGAACTGGTGCTGGTCATTCGCAATGATACGGCGTCGGGTCGCCTGTCGTGGCCCGACTTCGCAGCGCTCGCTACCGCCGCCGACGCCTTCGGCTACGCTTATCCCGCGTTGGCCTTTGCTGAACAGCTGGCCCCCGGGACGATACCTCGCCATATCCTGTCGGAAAGTGCGCGTGCGGCGTCGCGCCGCGCGGTGGGGATCGTCCGGCGCCTTACCCCGGCGACTGCCCAACGCATCGGGCGGCCGTCCCTGGCCATGCATTTCATGTGGACGCGCGGGATGGAGGGCTGGGCTCGGCAGATCGCCGCCGATCTCGTCCCGCACGCATCGCTCCGACGCAGCCTTGAAATCTATCGCGCGCGCGCCTGGCAGTTACTCGGCAGCTTCGGTCGCGACTGACTCCGCGGAGGGCCGCAAATGCCCGTAGAGCTGATCGTCGTCCGGCACGATCCGCGCGAGTTTACGGATGCGGCGCAGGAAATGCGGCTCGGCATAATCCTCGCGCGCCCAACGCCGCCGCGCCGCGATCTGCCCCAGCGCCTTGCCCCAGGCGCGCGTGCGGCGATCGTGGACCGAGGGGAAGCGGCTCTTGAGCACCAGTTCGAAATCGTCGACCCGCGTCTTCAGCCGTTGCTCGAGCCACGGCGTGTGCGGGTTTTCGTGCGTCATCCATGTCACCCATTCGGGCTCGATCCATTCCTCGAGCGTCTCGGGCGTGCCCGCCAGCGGATCGATATCGCCATAAGTGTCGCGGCGCTGCGGCGTCGGCGTGTAGAAATAGCTGATCAACTCCATCGCCGGGTTGATGACCTTCAGCTTGCGGATGAAGGTCAGCGTATTCTCGATCTCGCGCTCGGGCTCGTCGGGATCGCCGAACACGAACGAGAATTCGGGGATGATGCCATGTTCGCGACACTTGGCGGCGGTCTGCACGATCTGATCGGTGGTCGTGCCCTTGTTCATCTTCTTGAGGATTTCGTCCGACCCGGATTCGGCGCCGCAGAACACCATCGTCAATCCGGCTGCCTTCAGCTTGCGCCAGGTGTCGTCGGAAAAGCGCGTCAGCGTGTCGACCCGCGCTTCGCACCACCAGCGCAGCCCGAGCGGCGCGAAGGCGGCGGCGATCTCGCGCGCGTGCGGTTCGTTGAGGAAGAAATTGTTGTCGTAGAAATGGACCGAATCCATCCCGTAATCGCGCGACAGGAAACGGAGGTGCTCGGCCGTGCGGGCGGGTGACTGGACCTTCTCGCGCCGCCCGAACACCGAGATCACGCCGCAGAAATTGCACCCGAACGGGCAGCCGATCGACGCCTGATAGACTCCCGATTTGCGGCCGAGAAAGGTCGGGTGGAGATACTGGGCGACGTCGATCTTGTGATAGGGCGGCTCGGGCAGATCGTCGGGACCGAGCCAGATCCGCTCGGGCGCCTTGAAATGGGTCCCGTCGGGCTCGCGGAAAGCGATACCGGCGATCGTGCGCGGATCGCGCTTGCCCTCGATCGCGTCGAGCAATTCGGCGAAAGCGTTCTCCCCCTGCCCGCGGATCACCCATTCGACATAAGGCGCGTTGAGCACCGGCTCGGGATAGAGGCTGCCGAAATTGCCGCCCCAGATGATGGGGATGGCGGGGAAGCGTTGCTTGAGCGCGCGCGACAGCGG
>Ga0207647_10001041_pt1 | contig 21470 bp, 19 predicted proteins | sample KBSCornC2_FD_184295 | JGI IMG/M metagenome (GOLD analysis project Ga0207647, IMG submission 184295) | Corn rhizosphere microbial communities from Kellogg Biological Station, Michigan, USA - C2 (SPAdes) (version 2) | ecosystem: Host-associated > Plants > Roots > Rhizosphere ... | reverse complement strand
CCAATGTTCTTCGCGCTCACGCTTTTCGGCCTCAGCCAAGGCCTCTGCCAGCGAGCCGGCCAGCTCGGCCTTGCGAGGGCGGAAGACCGGAAGCGGATCCCGATCCTCCGCGATCTGCCACCTGATCGTACCCGCGCGTGAAGAATCGGGATCGCCGGTCGCGTCGGCCAGGATTACGAGCGGCGCCTGCAGCCCCTTGGCGCCATGGACGGTCATGACACGCACCGCATCAAGCGGTGCGGACGGGTCACGCGTCACCTCGACCTCGTCGCGATCGAACCAGTCGAGAAAGAGTTGCAGCGTCGGCGTCGCTTCGTTTTCGAAGGCCAGGGCGGCGTTGAGCAATTCCTCGATCGGGTCGCGTGCTTCGTGCCCAAGCCGCAGCATAAGCTTACGACGGCCGTCGAGCTGCCCGGACAATATCTCTTCGAGGAACTGGTAAGGACTGGTAAGGTCGGCGCGGGCGAGCAAATGGCGCAGGCCGGCTGAGATGGGATGGTTTGCGACCGCTTGCCAGAGGCTGCCGCTCCGGTTGAAACCCATCTGGTACAGCTCGTCCTGCGTCAAGCCGAACAAAGGCGAGACGAGCAGACCGGCGAGGTTGAGATCATCCTCCGGTTGCAGCGCGAAGCGTATCGCCGCCATCAGGTCCCGCACCGCCAAAGGTGCGTCGAGACGCAGCCGATCCACGCCCGCCACGGGGACTTTCTCTTCATGAAGGCGTGCGACAATCAGCGAAGCGAGATCGCCTCGCTTGCGGACCAGGATCAGCACATCCTCCGGCCGCAGCGCACGACCTCGGCCGGCGAGCCACAAAGGCTGGTCGAGCCATTCGCGTACCTGCCGTGCGAGTCGCGCCGCGAAATCGCGCGCGGCATCGTCGATCCACCCCTCCTCGCCATCGTCCTCGGCGATGCCGCCACTGTCGAGCGACACCGGCTTCCATAAGGTTACGGTACCGGGCAGTTCGCCGCGTGCGCTGAAGTGCGGCTCGGCCGCATCCAACAAACCAAGTCGCTGCGTACCGAGTTGCTCGATCAGGCGATCGACGAGGGCCAGAACGGGCTTGGTCGATCGGAAAGAGCGGTCAAGCGACAGACGTTTCAGCCTACGTTCGCCGCTCTCGGCTTCCTGTGCAAAGCGCTCCCGCGCCGCGGCGAAATAGATCGGGTCGGTGCCCTGAAAACCGAAGATTGCTTGTTTGAAGTCGCCAACCGCAAAGATGGTGCGCTCGGGGCGCTCTCGCGTCGGCTGTTCGACGAAGAACTCTTCGGCCAGCGCGCGGACGATCGCCCATTGCTGGGCATTCGTGTCCTGCCCTTCATCCACCAGGATGTGATCCGTGCGGCGATCGAGCTTGTAGCGGATCCAGGCACCTACCCCCGGCCGCTGCAACAGACGTGTCGCCAGCCGGATAAGATCGTCGAAGTCGACGGCCCCTTCGGCGCGCTTGGCGGCGGTATAAGCCCCTGCATAGGCCTGGCCCGCGCGAAGTCCGGCAGCGATCAGGCCGGCCAATTCAGAGCGCAAGCGAAGCGAGAGCAGCGCGTCACTGCGTCGATGCGCCGAACTGCAGTCCGGCTCGTAATGATCGACCTGCGGTGCCTGACCTTTGCCGAAGGACAGAGGGTCGCCGTCCTTCCTGGCCCATACCCGGTGGAGATCGCCAAGACTCGCAGCCCGCTCGGCCGGCGATGCCGCCAACCAGCGTTCGACGATCTGGGCACGCTCCGCACCGCGTGCCGTACCCCACTGACGATTCGCGGCGGCGATGCGGCGCAGACAGGCAATATCGAACATGTCGTCGGTGAGCTGACTCTCGATGAAGCTTTCGACATCGCCGAGCGGCACCCCGAGTGCCGTCCGCACCCGCGCCTCGATCGCCTCTCGCGCCGCTAAAGCAGCCAGCGCATCAGGCGCTCGCGCGCATAGCGACAGATAGCGCTCTGCTTTCTCCTCGCCGAAACGCCGGCTCAGCTTTTGGATGTCATCGATCAGGCCGAGATCGCCGCCGCGTTCGGCTGCGACCAGCATTTCGGCCAGTGTGGCACGCCCGAGCGCAGCCTCGGCCCGTCCTTCGAGCGGTCGGAAACCCGGTGCGAGCCCTGCCTCGGCCGGAAAGCTCGCCAGCAATGTCTGGCAGAATGCATGGATCGTCTGGATGCGGAGCCCGCCCCCGGGCGCATCGAGCACGCGCGCAAACAGGCGTCGCGCTTTGCGCACCGCGCGATCGTCGAACGGCTCATCCAGCGCGTTCAGTTCCTTCCGCAATTCGCCGTCAGGCATGCGAACCCAAAGTGCCAGCCGTGCCTGGATACGCTCGGCCATCTCTGCGGCACCCGCCTTGGTGAAGGTAAGGCACAAGATGGTTTCCGGCGGCGCATCATTAAGCAAAAGCCTGAGCACGCGCGCGGTGAGTACATGCGTCTTGCCGGTACCCGCCGATGCCGAAAGCCAGATCTGACTTTCCGGGTGCGAAGCGGCGCGTTGCGCGCCTTCGAGCGGTTTGAGCGGTTGAAGGCGGGCGGTCATTCCCCTTCTCCGCTACGGCCATACCATTCATCCAGCCGCATCAGCTGATCGTAATCGGCGTATGGCGCATATTCCGGGTGGAGCTTAGCCGTGAAGGCGGCATCGCCGGTGAGATAGGCATGGACTGCATCCGTCAGCACACGCGCCGCACGCGTGGTGAAGTCGGCTGGATCGATTCCGTCACCCTTCCCCTTCACATCGACGGGCGTGGTGCGATAGCCGAGCTTCCCGTCTTTGGCGGCAAGCGACCAATATTCGAATATGGTCGGCTTTCCGGAGAGCGCTTCGAAACCGCCGCGTTCGGCGATCAGGCCGAGCAAGCCGAGCTGCATGGAATATCCTTCGGCAACGGCCCGCTTGGAGGGGGGCTTGCCCGTCTTCCAGTCCACGATCGCCAGACTTCCGTCGGCGAGGCGATCGACGCGATCGACCGTGCCCTCCAGCCTCACGTCCGCGATATCGATCTGGCCTTTTTGCTCGGCGAGCATCGGCCGGCGTCCTTTTTCCAGATCTGTCTGCACTTCCGCCGCCACCCAATCGATCGCCTCGAGCAGGCGTGGCGTCCAGAGCGCGCGGAGGACGGGATGCGCGGCGGTTTCCTTGAGCAGGCCCTCGGCGCGTGGGCGCAGCTTGGCGGGATCGCAGTCGTCATGCTTGATCCATGCCTCGAACACAGCGTGCACCGCGCTGCCACGCCAAGCCGCGCTCGGATCTGCATCGACGCCATCCCACGCACGCAGCTTGAGCATCGCATCGGCATAGAAAGCGAAGGGGTCGGCCTTGAGCCGGTCGAGCTTCGTCACCGCGATCCGGCGAGGCCGATCTTCAATCGGTGGGCGCGGCGCCGGGCGTTGCACCGGTTTGAATTCGTGCGGCCGGTCCAGCGCATCCGCCCACGCCTGAAGCGACCGATGCGGCGCAATACCGCCAGTCATCGCGGTCAGTCGCAGCCAGAAGCGCGAAGCGACGGCCGGCGCGCGTGCATCGCGGCGGGCGCGCGTCAGCAGAACCTCCGGTCCGCCAAGTCCGGCGGCGAACTGCTGTGCCTCGATGCCGATTCGACGCTCCAGCCCTGGCAGGCCGAGTTGCGCGCGGATTGCCGGGGCCAGCCATGGATCGGGCGCGGGCAAGGACGGCCAGACACCTTCGTTGAGCCCGCCGAGCACCACCATATCCGTCTGCTGCAGCCGCGCCTCAATCAAACCCCAGATGAAGACACGCGGGTGCCCACCCTGTGGTGGCCGCACCGCGACAGCATCCGCCATCGCCTGCAGGAAAGCGGGGAAAGCGCGCGCGCCGATCGTGGATGGGCCGTCCTCCGCGCTCGCCTGCAGTCCGGCGATCAGGTCTGCAGCAGCGCGGCCAGCGGGGCGACTCCAGGCCTCGTCACCCGCGAGTGCGGTTGCGGCATCGGCGACGGCGGACAGGAGATCGGCAAGTCGCGCTTCGCGAGCGCCGAAGGCAGTTTCGAGCGGCTCCAGCAGAGGCAGCGCGGTACTTCGCCACCACGCCAACGCGTCTCCCCGTTGGCCACGGGTGCGTTCATCACCGTCCAGCAGGAAGCGTGTGACCTGATCCAGCCCCGGCCCCGGTCTAGGCCCCCGCAAGGCACGGTCGAGCAGCCGCACGCCGTCCAGCCACGCGAGCCTTTTCTCGCCAGCGCGAACCAATGGGTGCTTGAGCAAGGCAAGCAGGGCCACAGGGGCGAACCGTTCGGCAGCGGCATCCGCAATCGCGCCGAGCAGCGTACCCGGAGGCGTGCGCGACAGCGGGCGGCCCGCCGAATCGTCCGCTTCGATCCCCCAGCGCCGCAGATGCGCGGCAACCCGAGTGGCCAGCCCTCGATCCGGCGTGACCAGAGCCGCTGTGCGCCCTGGCGTCTCGACGCTTTCGCGCAGCGCGATGGCGATGGCCTGGGCTTCGGCCGCGGGGTTGGCCAGTTCGATCGCGCGAACGCCCGTCAGACGGCGTGCCCGCGGGGCCAGCCCCTGCCATTTGTCGGTGAAGGCCGCGGGGGTCATCGCATTTCCGATCGCCTTGGCGCGATCATGCGAGGCGCCGTCGCGGCCCGCGCGCCACGGGCGCACTTCGGCGCGTGCGACACCCATAAGGTCGAGCAACCGGCGCAACGTGAATTGCGGGTGCGTCTCGATCGGCCGCGTCCCTTCCCCGCCCCCTAGCGCTTCCCATTCCTCGTCCGGCATGAAGCGATCGAGACCAGCGAGCACCACCATGCCTTGCGGCAACCGCGTGATCCGGCGCAGCAGTCGCCCGACCGCGGGGGCGGCATTGCTGACGCCGGCAGCAACAATCAGACCCTGCGGCGGTGTTTCGGACCATCGCCTTTCGGTGGCGATGAGCAGTCGGTTCCGGCGGTCGGCAAGGTCGATACGGCCGCGGCGCGTCAGTTCCTCCGGCCAGCGGCGGAGGACGACCTGCAGCAGATCGAGCGAGGCCTGCCAATGTTCGGATAGTTCAGCCGGAACCGCTTCGCCGAGCCGGGTGGGATCAACCTCCTCCACCACCATCTGGTCGAGCGTCCGCGCAAGATCTGCAGCGAGGCGGATGGCCTCGACCGGCTCGACCGGATCAGCCGGGCGGGCCTGCGTAAGCAGTCGTGCTAGGATGAGCTGGCGCGTCAGCGGTTCGATCGCCGGCGGGATAGGCTGATCACCCTCGGCAGGATCGAACAGCGGCCCGATCCGGTCGTCCAGATCGGGATCGCCGATCGACACGAGACGGGGCAGCAGCAGCCCCCCTTCGGCGCGCCGCACGAACGCGTCGGTGATGGCACGCTGCGCACGATTATTGGGCAGCAGGACGATCGCGCGCGCCAAAGCCAATCGATCACCCCGCGCGCGCGCCAGCAGCCCCGCCGCCAGCGCATCGGCAAAGCCGCGATTGATGGGAATGTTGAAAACGGACGGATGCGGCGCGTCGGGCACCAGCTTGTCTAATTCCAAAATGGCACTTCGGGAAAGAACTCGGTTAGCCGCTCGCCAGAATCGCCTCGGTTTTGCCGATCGCGGAGGGCGTGCCGACGTCGAACCAGAGACCTTCGTGAACAAGCCCATATACCCGGCCTTCAGCGATGGCACGGTTCCAGAGCAGGTTCATCGAGAAGGAGCCTTCGGGTGGATCGCGAAACAGCCGGCGGGACACCAGCTGCACCCCAGTATAGACGAACGGGCCAGGCTTTCCCGCAGCGCGGCGCGTGAGTCGCCCGAGTGGATCCATCCGGAAATCGCCAACGCCGCCGTGGCAATTGGCATGGGCAAAAGGGACGACCAACAGCAGGGCGTCCATCGCCGCATCATCCCACCTCTGTTCGAGCAGGCGGATCGCATCGATCGGTCCGTCCACCCAGAAGTTATCGCTGTTGACGATCAGGAAGGTCTTGTCCTCGATCAGCGGCAGCGCCTTGACCACGCCTCCACCCGTTTCGAGCAACTGCCCCGTCTCATCCGAGATCAGGATTTCGATATCCCGCGCCTGTTCCTGCAGATGCGCTTCAACCGCCGCCGCCAGATAATGGACATTGACCACAGCACGTTCGATGCCCGCAGCCCGAAGCCGATCGAGCACGTGGTCGAGCAAGGGCTTACCTGCGACTTCGACCAGCGGCTTGGGCCGCGTCGCGGTCAAGGGGCGCATCCGCTTGCCCAACCCGGCCGCAAGCACCATCGCGGTACGAATGGGCGTCATTTCGCCCGCTTTCGGTCTGAGCGGACGATAGCCGCTCACGCGCGCGGCTCGGCCCAATAAGCGGCACGCTTCTCTACAGGCACATGGGCATCGAACCATGCCTTAACAGGAGCCAGCGCGGGGTGCGCTAAATCACGATCCATATAGCCCCACATACGTGGCTGGAAGCTCAGGTAACGCGGCTTCCCATCCCGCTTCCAAAGTCGGGTGAAGATGCCGAGTATCTTGGTGTTTCTCTGCGCGCCGAGCAAAGCATAGGCGGCATCATCTACGCGCCCGTAATAGCGCAGCATCCGCGCTTCGAGCTCCGGCGAGACGTCGCGCCGCGCGTCCTGCAGCAGCGAGACCAGGTCATATACCGGATGGCCGGCGAGCGCGTCCTGGAAGTCGAGCAGGCCGAGGCTGCCGTCCCGCAGCAGCATGATATTCTCGGCGTGATAATCCCGCAGCACCGTGGTCGAATGGTCGTGCGCAATCGGCGCCAACGCTTCTGCCCAGGCCTCGGCCCATCCGGACGGGACGTCCAGGCCCACCGCGGGCATGTACCATTCGGGGAACAGCGCGGCTTCGCGCTGATAAACCTTCATATCGTAGGGCGGCAGATCGCCCGCGGGATAGCGGTGGAGATCGCGGATTAGATCGATTGCCTGGCGGTAGATCGCCTCCTCACGCGAAGGATCGGCGTCGAGCGCCTCGCGCATTCTATCGTCGCCGAAATCCTGGAGCAGGACCAAGCCCGCCTCGACATCGCGGGCGAGAACGCGCGGCGCGGCGAAGCCGAACCGGTGAAGATGGTCGGCGACTGCGAGGAAAGGTCGCGTATCCTCATGTGGCGGCGGTGCGTCCATCAGCACGGCTGATTGCCCGCGCAGCACGACGCGGAAATAGCGGCGGAAAGATGCATCTCCCGCCAGCGGCAGAATCTCGGCGCCGCCCCATCCGGCGCGGTCGAGGAAATCCGGCGCGCTGGCCGGCGGGATCAAGAGCGGGGCAGCGGCCATCGTTCCCCCCATGCCGTCGGAGCGGCCCAAGTCAAGCGGCGGCCGCCATGCGGTGTCGGCTCCAGGGTCAATCGCAGAATATCCCCCCACAAGCGCTCCCCCATGCGCTCGGGCCACTCGATCAGCAGTGCCGCGTCGGCACGCGCGTCGCCCAGGCCCAGTTCGTCAATCTCCTCCGGATCCTCGATCCGGTAAAGGTCAACATGCCACAAAGGCAGTCGGATGTCGGGCGGCTCGTAGCTGATGACAAGACTGAAGCTGGGACTCGGTGCCTCGTCCGCCAAGCCCAATGCGCTCAACACACCGCGCGCGAAGGTGGTCTTACCTGCGCCGAGCGGGCCTGACAGTGCGATCACGTCGCCCGCGCGCAGCACTTGCGCGAGAGCCGCCCCAGCCTCCTCCGTCTGTCGCGCATCGGCAAGCGACATGGCGCCGGAGCGCATCAGGCGGCCACCTCTTCCGGCTGGGTAATCAAGGGCAGGCGGATGATCACACTCGTTCCGCGGCCGACGTCCGACAGCAGATCCAGGCTGCCGCCATGCGCTTCGACGAACTGGCGTGCGAGCGGCAGGCCGAAACCCGCGCCCTCTTCGCCGTCCTCGCCTTGCTCTTCTTCCGCCTGGCCGATGCTGCTGCGGCGAAAGCGATCGAAGATGCGCTCGCGCTGTTTTGGCGGGATCCCCGGTCCATTATCCGACACGACGATCTCGGCCATGCCGTCAACTGCCCGGCTGCGCACGAGCACGCGCCCGCCTGCAGGCGTATAGGTGATCGCGTTACGCAAGAGATGGTCGAGCGCCTGGTTGAGACGTTTGCGGTCTGCCGAGACCGTTCCGCTGTCGGGAGCGAGATTGGCAGCGAGCGTGAGGCCGGCGCTGCGCGCGGGCTCACGCACCAGCTCCACTGCCTGGCGTACGAAATCGCCGACTTCGAGCGGCTCCATTGCCATGGGCAGCGTTCCGGCTGCACTTTGCGTCAGATCGAGCACGTCACCCATCAGACTGGATAGGCGTCCGACCGCCGTGAGGATCGCCCCCACATAATCGCGCGCGGTATCGCTGAGCTCGCCCGCATAACCGCCCGCCAGCATTTCCGCGAACCCTGCGATCGAGGTTAGCGGGACCCGCAATTCGTAGCTCATGCTGGAAACGAATGCGTTCTTAAGCCGATTGGCTTCTTCGAGGGCTTCATTGCGGTCGCGAAGCGCCTCCTCGATCCCGCGGCTGGCGGTAATGTCGAGCAACGTGAAGAGGGCATTGCCGTCGGGCAGCGGCACCGCGGCAAATTCAAAATGGCGCCCGTCAATCGTGGATATTCGACCCGAGCGATGCTGGCGATCGACCGTCGCCACGCGAACCAGTTCTCGGATCAGCCCGGCACGCGAAGGATCGAGCAATTTCGGCGCGATCGACTGGACGAGCGAATCGACGCGCGGATGCTGGGCCAACTCTTCCTCGGGCAGGTCCCAAACGTCGCGGAAGCGACTGTTCCAGAGGTGCAGACGTCCGTCGGCAGCAAAGACACCGACCGCTTCGAACAGATTGTCGAACGTGGCGGTACGTACGCGGACGAGCGTGTCGCGCGCGCTGGCAAGCTGGAGATGCTCGGTGCGGTCCTCGAAGATCAGAAGCAGGCCGCGATCGGGCAGCGGCTGGGCCACAACCCGCAGATGCATGCCGCCCGGTAACAGCCAATTTTCCTCGATCGGCTCGGTGGTCGAGAACCAGGCGCGGCGCTCGGCCTTCCAGCCCGGGAAGTCGCGGCTTTCGGGCGCCCGCTGCGCCTCGCGCATACGTTCGAGCACGCGATCGAACTCGGGTCGATCCGCCAGCCATTCGGGCTCCAGCGCGAACAGCCGCACAAAGTGGCGATTATAGAAGACGAGGTTGTGATCCGCTCCGAACTGAGCCACGCCGGCTGACAGCCGGTCGAGCATGTCGCGCTGCGCCCGCATGAACAGGCTGAGGTCCGCCCGCGCCTCCTCCAGCTCCTGCACGTCGATCGCGTAACCGGCGACTCCCGCCTCCCCGATCGGAACGTCGGTGACGCGCATCACCCGGCGCTGGCCCTGGATGATCGCGGGGGCGGTGCGGGTGAAGATCGCGCCGCGATCGCGCGCTGCCGCCGCACCGGCCTGTCCGCCGGACAGGCCCTGCGCCTCGATCAACTCCATACCGCGCGCGACCACCTGTTCGGCGCTTTCCGCCTCGATCGCGCGAACATAGGCGCCGTTGACGAGCGCCAGGTTGAGATCGGGGCCGCGGTGCCACATCGGGAAAGGTGCGGCCTCAATCAGCGCCGAAAGTCCGTCCAGCGCGCGTGCCATGCGGGTTGCCTGCTCGCGCAGGCGTGCCACCTCGCGCTGGCGCTCACTCACGTCGAGGAGCCACAGCAACACTGCGCGATGGTCATCATCCCCCGGGCTATAGGGCTGGCCCCGAACACCGAAAACGCGCGAGCCATCGGGCAGGGTGATCGTGCGCTGGATTGGGCTGGCGGTAGCGCGGCAATGCGCGATTTCCTCACGCAGCGAAGTTAGCGCCTCCGCGCCGATCCCCCGATCGTCGGCGGCTAATTCGGCCAATCTAACCGGAACCCGGTCCAGCCCAAGCCAGGCGGCGATGCGCGGATCGGCGTCGACCGAGTCATCGGGATAAACGAGCAAGGGCACTGCCGGCGCGCCGGCCAAAAGATCCGAGACGGCGCGCGCCTCACGCAACGCCGCTTCTGCGCGAGCCGCCTTGCGTGCGCCGATCAAGGTCGCGGCGATCGCCAACGCCAGCCACACGCCACCGACGGCGGCGAGCACCACCGAGTTGACCGTCACCTATCCGCTCCGCAGCGCACCCTCATCCGCACGCTCTTAGAGCGGTTCCCCGTGGCGGGGAACCGCTCCATCGCATTCGCGACAATCCTTGACGCGTCAGCCTTACCGCCCGGATCAGTAGCGATAATGATCCGGCTTGAATGGGCCTTGCGTGGTCACCCCGATATAGGCCGCCTGCTTTTCCGTGAGCTTGGTCAGCTTCACGCCGAGCTTGTCGAGGTGCAGACGCGCAACCTTCTCATCAAGATGCTTGGGCAGGACGTAGACCTGGTTCTGATATTCGCCCGCCTTGGTGAATAGTTCGATCTGCGCCAGCACCTGGTTGGTGAAACTGGACGACATGACGAAGCTCGGATGGCCGGTGGCGCAGCCCAGATTCACCAGGCGCCCCTTGGCGAGCACGATGATCTGCTTGCCGTCCGGGAACTCGACCAGGTCGACCTGCGGCTTGATCTCGGTCCACTTGTAGTTGGAGAGAGCCGAAATCTGGATCTCACTGTCGAAGTGGCCGATGTTGCAGACGATCGCCATCGGCTTCATCTTCGCCATATGTTCGGCGGTGATGACGTCGGCATTGCCGGTCGCGGTCACGAAGATGTCGGAGCGCTCGACCGCCTCTTCCATCGTGACAACCTCGAAACCTTCCATCGCGGCTTGCAGCGCGCAGATCGGATCGATCTCGGTCACGAGCACGCGCGCGCCGCCATTGCGGAGCGACTGTGCCGAGCCCTTGCCGACGTCGCCGAAGCCGGCGACGGTCGCAACCTTACCCGCGAGCATCACGTCGGTGGCGCGACGGATCGCGTCGACCAGCGATTCCTTGCAGCCGTAGAGGTTGTCGAACTTCGACTTGGTCACGCTATCGTTGACGTTGATCGCAGGGAAAGGAAGCTCACCCTTCTTGGCGATCTCATAAAGGCGGTGGACGCCGGTGGTGGTCTCTTCCGAGACGCCCTTGATCGCCTTGACGGTAGCGGTGAGATAGCCTGGCTTGGCGGCGACGAACGCCTTCAGCGCGCGCTGAAATTCGACTTCCTCGTCATTGCCCGGCTCCGGCAGGGTGCCGCCGGCTTCGATCCGCGCGCCCCACAGCGCGAACATGGTGGCATCGCCACCATCGTCGAGGATCATGTTGCAGGGCTCGTCACCCCAATCGAAGATCCTGCCGACATAATCCCAATATTCAGCCAGCGTCTCACCCTTGACCGCGAACACCGGGATTCCGGCAGCGGCGATCGCGGCGGCGGCGTGATCCTGCGTCGAAAAGATGTTGCACGAGGCCCAGCGCACCTCAGCGCCGAGCGCGACCAGCGTCTCGATCAGCACCGCAGTCTGGATCGTCATGTGCAGCGAGCCGGTGATACGCGCGCCCTTCAGGGGCTTGGATGCGCCATATTCTTCGCGCAGCGCCATCAGGCCCGGCATCTCGGTCTCCGCGATCGCGATCTCCTTGCGGCCGAAGCCGGCGAGCGCAATGTCATGGACGAGATAGTCGTTGAAGCTTTCGACGGCGGCGGTGGCCACGGGGACTCTCCTAGGCAAAAGAAAAGGCGGCCACATCCCTGCGACCGCCCTTCCGCCCTAGCCATTGCAGCCGGGCGAAGCAATATAAAGATATCTTTATATCACCGCCGTACCGTTTCCGGCGCACCACCCGCCGCGGCATAATCCGTCCGGACCGCACCCTCGCACAGACCTTCCGGCAGCTTGGCCACAAGGCCTTCGCGTTCGACGAGCAGTTTCAAGCCTTCGACTGATCCTTCGAGCAACGCGCCCTCGCGTGCGAGGCTGTCTGCGGAGTCGCACACGTCCGACCCGGTAGCCGCCGCGCCATAGCCGTTGGCCATCGAAGTGGTGAAACTATCGTAGCCGCGCTGACCGCCAACCGGCCCCATCGCGCGAATGAAATGCGCCTTGATACGATCGTTCATCGCGACGATTGCGGACCGATTAGCCTGCACGAACTGATTATAGTCATCCATCATCGGGTGACCCGCGGCCTGGCAACGCAGCGCCGCGACCATCAGCATCGATTGAAGCTCGCGCACGCCAGCGGCAGCGGCTTCGTCCGACTTCCAGCAAGCGGCCTGAACCGGCGCCGCGACAACAGCGACGGCCGTCGCCGCGATAAGCATCCTCTTCACCATACGCCCCCTCACACGACGCGGCGACCCTCGTCGGCGCATCGCTCCCATCAGCGCAGGAATGAGTGAATTTTCGGATAAGGCGCGGGAATGTTACGCGAAATTTCCGCTGTCTGTGATAGAAACACAACGCAGTTTGGGCCGTGCTGAACCGCTCAGGCGAAGAGGTTTACCACCTCCTCGTCTGGAGCGACCCAGCGCAACAATAGCGTGCGGTGGCAGCCCGACGGATCCCGCTCGAAGCACAGAAGTGCGGAGGGCTTCTCAGCGGCCATCTCGAGCATCTGCGCCGCCTGCACCATGGCCTCGGGTTGCTCGAGCTGGCCGGCATAGACGCGTTCCAACACGTCATGCTTGCCCTTGCGCGCAGCCTCGCGCCCCTCCGGCGGCGTACCGAGCGCCTTCAGCAAGACATAGTCGATGCCATGCTCGGCAAGGCTGTTGGCAAGGATATTCTTGGAGAAGCCGGGTCGACGCGACAGCGGCACCGCGCGTACGTCGATGACCCGCTTGACCCCCGCGGCCTCCAGCGCTGCGATCACCTCGGCCTGGGTCGCCTTCTCATAGCCGATCGTGAATATCTTCATTCCGAAGCCCTGCAGACCGCCTCGATATTGTTGCCGTCGGGATCGCGCACGAAAGCGGCATAATAATCGGGGCCATAATGCGGCCGCAGCCCCGGCCCGCCATTGTCGCGCCCACCCGCTGCGAGCGCTGCGGCATGAAAGGCCTCGACCTCTGCGCGCGTCGCAACCTTGAACGCCACGTGTGTCCCCTCACCCACGCGTTCATTGTCGCCGACCCAAAAGAAGGGGTCGCCGTCCCGGCCGAAGCCGTGCACGGTACCGCCCGCCTCCGTCTGCTCGGGTGTGACGGTCATCAGAAGGTCGATGCCGATCGGCGCGAGTGCGGCTTGATAAAAGAGCCGCGATCTTTCCGCATCAGCCACTGCAAACCCGACATGGTCGATCACAGGCTCCTCCCGTTCATGGCTATGACCTGGAACATGCACCAGCAGAGCCATTGGTTCCAGCAGCCTGGGCAATGTCTGGACCGATCAACTTTTGCGCTATTTTCATCCTCGTCGATGCTGTCATGCTGAGCGCCTGTCCGAACCGAGCGGGACGAAAGGGCTCCGAATGGCAAATCTCAATCCGCATGCAGCCGAAGAAGGCATGCACGACACCGAGATCGTCCTACTGAAAGAGTTGCGCAAAGTACGCCGGAGCCTTCGGCGCGAAATGAAGCATGCCGCCACGGGCGACGATCTCACGTTCGGTCAGCGGATCGCCGACAGCGTAGCGGGCGGGATGGGATCGTGGCGCTTCATCATCCTCCAATCGACCTTGCTCGCCATCTGGGTCGTGCTCAACATCACCGCCTGGATCAAAGCGTGGGACCCCTACCCCTTCATTTTGCTGAACCTGGCGCTGTCCTTTCAGGCAGCTTACGCCGCGCCGATCATCATGATGGCGCAGAACCGACAGCAGGACGTTGATCGCAAGGCCGCCGAGAATGACTACAAGATCAACGTCAAGGCGGAGCTGGAAATCGAACTGCTGCACCAGAAGCTCGATCAGCTGCGCGAGCAGGAAGTGCTGGAGCTGAGCCGCGCGGTGAAGGAGCTCAGCGTGCTTTTGAACCGGTCCGGCATCTGCGCGCCGAAGGACGAAAGCGAGCTGCCTCGCGCAACGTGAGGGACTTCGACGGCGCCAGAGCGAGCAGCTCTGCTTGCTTCGCCTTATTTGTCTGCGAGCTTCTTGGCTGCCTCGATCAGCTCGACCGGCATCATCGCGATGATGGTCGAATTATGCTCGACGCCGATCTCGGTCAGGGCCTGGAGGCGACGCAATTCGAGGGCGCCTGCGGTGCTGCCTATGGTGCTGGCGGCATCCGAAAGCTTCTGCGCCGCCTCTAGTTCACCTTCGGCCTTGATGATCCGGGCGCGCTTCTCGCGCACCGCCTCCGCCTCACGGCCGATCGCGCGCTGCATCTGCTCGGGTATGTCGAGATCCTTCATCTCGATCGAGTCCACCACCACGCCCCAATGATCGCAGGCGCGTGCGAGCATCTCCTGCAGCCGTTGATTGATGAGCAGCCGCTCCTTGAGCATTTGGTCGAGATCGCTCTGGCCGATCGCATCGCGCATGGCGGTTTCGGCGGCCTGGATCACCGCACCCTCCCAATTCTGCACGGTGGTCACGACCTGCGTCGCGTCCTTGGCGCGGAACCACAGCACCGCATTGACCTTCACCGGAACGCCATCACGCGTAACGGTCTCCTGCGTCTCCAGGACGCTGGTGACGGTGCGGAGATCGACTTTCACGACGCGGTCGATCCAGGGGATCAACCAATACCAGCCGGGGCCCTTTGCCTCACCCAGCCGGCCGAGGCGAAACAGCACGGCCCGTTCATATTCCTGATTGACGCCAAACGACTTGAAGATGGTCGGAAGGGCAATGACGAGCAGCACAATCAGCGCAATCAGGCTACCGGTGATCATCATGTTTCTCACTCCCCCGGTTCAAAAGCCCGGCTGCCTGTCCTACTCCCCCGCGCGATGACGTACCAGATTCACATAATTGGCGGCGGGCTCGCCGGGTCCGAGGCCGCATGGCAGTTGGCGGAAGCCGGCTGGAAAGTTCGGCTGTCGGAGATGCGCGGGGTTGAAGCGACACCGGCGCATCAAACCGACTCGCTCGCCGAACTCGTTTGCTCGAACAGCTTCCGCTCGGACGATGCCGAGCACAATGCGGTTGGTCTGCTCCATGCCGAGATGCGGGCGTTGGGTTCGCTGATCCTGCGCGAAGCCGACAAGCATCGCGTGCCTGCTGGATCAGCGCTGGCGGTGGACCGCGAGGGTTTTGCCGAAGGCGTGACCGCCGCGATCGCCGCGCATGCCAACATCGAGCTCGTCCGCGAGCGCATCGACGCCCTGCCCGACGGGCCCGCGATCGTCGCGACCGGCCCACTCACCGGAGCTTCACTTGCGGAGGCGGTGCGCGCCGAAACGGGTGAGGACGCGCTCGCTTTCTTCGATGCGATCGCGCCGATCGTGCACCGGGAGTCGATCGATATGTCGATCGCCTGGTTCCAGTCGCGTTGGAACAAGGGGGACGGGCACGATTACATCAACTGCCCGATGAACAAGGACGAGTATCTCGCCTTCCACGCGGCGCTGATGGCCGGCGAAAAGGGTGAATTCCGCGAGTGGGAGAAGGACACGCCCTATTTCGAAGGCTGCATGCCGATCGAGGTGATGGCCGAGCGCGGTGTCGATACGCTGCGCTACGGCCCGATGAAGCCGGTCGGGCTGGACGATCCGCGCACCGGCCGCTGGCCCTATGCGGTGGTGCAGCTTCGGCAGGATAATGCGCTAGGCACGCTGTGGAATATGGTCGGCTTCCAGACCAAGCTCAAATATGCCGAGCAGGTGCGTATCTTCCGGATGATCCCGGGCCTGCAAAATGCCGAATTCGCACGGCTCGGCGGACTCCATCGCAACACTTTCATCCAAAGCCCGAAGCTGCTGGACGGCGCGTTGCGCCTGAAATCGCGCCCCAACATCCGCTTTGCCGGCCAGATTACGGGCTGTGAGGGTTATGTCGAGAGCGCCGCGGTGGGCCTGCTCGCGGGGCGCTTCGCGGCGGCGGAGCTTGCCGGCGCAACGCTTGCCTCCCCGCCGCCGGAGACCGCCCTGGGCGCTCTGTTGGGACATATTACGGGCGGCGCGGAGGCAGAGACCTATCAGCCAATGAACGTCAATTTCGGCCTGTTCCCGCCCTTGCCGGGCAAATCGCGCAAGGCGGATCGCAAGGCGATGATGGCAGCGCGCGCGCGGGAGAAACTGGCGGAGTGGCAAGCGGCCTAGCCCGAGGAGGCCGCCGTATCTTTGGTGGAGGCCGCGTCGCCCGTCTCGACTTCGCTCGGCGCTAACGGCTAGTCATGGCCGCATGATCTGCGAAATCAACTTCGACGGACTGGTCGGCCCCAGCCACAATTATGCAGGGCTGAGTCCGGGAAACCTCGCCGCCAGCAATAATGCCGGCAAGGTCTCACACCCCCGTGCGGCCGCCCTGGAAGGCATCGCCAAAATGCGCGCCAACATCGCGCTCGGCCTGCGCCAGGGCATTTTCCTGCCGCATCGAAGGCCCGACCGTATCTGGCTCGCCAGTTTGGCCACCGATCCGGGCCAAGCCGCTCCCTGGCTCCGAGCCGCCGCAATGTCCGCCTCTCCGATGTGGGCGGCCAATGCGGCCACGGTATCGCCGGCGGCGGATACGGCCGACGGCAAGTGCCACCTGACCGTTGCCAATCTGATGACGATGCCGCACCGCAGCCATGAGTGGCCCGAGACGCTGGCGCAGCTCCGCCTCGCTTTCATCGACCCCAGCTTCGTGGTGCACGAACCCGTTCCACCGCCGTTCGGCGACGAAGGGGCGGCAAACCATATGCGACTGGCGAGTGCGCACGGCGCTCCAGGAGTTGAAATCTTCGTGCATGGCCTATCGGGCGGCGGCTTTCCCGTTCGCCAACATGCCGAAGCAGGCCACGCGATCGCCCGCGCGCACGGGCTCGACCCCGCGCGCACGCTTCATGTCGCCCAGTCCGAGGCGGCAATCGCAGCCGGAGCGTTCCACAATGATGTGGTCGCGGTGGCGGACGGATTGACCCTGTTCGCGCATGAACAGGCCTTCGCCGATGCGGCCGCCTTCTATGCCGAGCTCCGCAAGATGTTGCCCGAAGTCACGATCGTAGAAGTCCCGGCAGGCGCAGTCCCGCTCGGCGATGCGATCGCATCCTACCTGTTCAATGCGCAGCTGGTTACCCTGCCTGAGGGTGGCCAGGCGCTCATTCTCCCGACCGAGGCGCGCGAGACGCCTTCGGTCTGGACCTGGCTGCAAGCCATGATCGCGGGGAACGGCCCGATCCGCCGGCTTGAGCTGGTCGACGTGCGCCAATCCATGGCCAATGGCGGCGGCCCCGCCTGTCTACGCCTGCGCGTGGTGACCGATCCGGGTAGCGTCGACCCGCGCTTCCTGGTCGACCAAGCCAAGCTCGATCAGATCGCGAAGGTCGTCGAGAGACACTGGCCCGAGACCATCGCGCCCGAGCAGCTCGCAAATCCAGCTTTGTGGCAGGAGATCGAAGCGGCACGCGCCGCGCTGCTCGATCTACTCGGACTGAACGAGCTTACCTGACCGGGATTAAACGGAGGCAAGCAGATCCAGGATCAGCTTCGCCGCGCGCTTGGGAGCGGCGCCGCTCACATCACCCAGCGCCGCTTTCGCGAAAGCATCCTGTCGCTCCGCAAAGCCGGGCTGCACGCCGGGCGCTGCGTCGATCGCAGGAAGCAATGCGTCGAGATTCTCGACCACCTGCCCGCAATGCCATTGCGCGTAGGATGGGTCGTCGGACCACGCGCGACCCCATGGATTAAGGAAGATGCACGGACGCGGCCGGGCGAGAAATTCGACCACCTGGCTCGACGTGTCGCCAATGTAGATGTCGGCCGCGGCGGTATAGCTGCCGTCGACCATCGCGAAGCCGTCGAGATCGCATCGGACATGACGCAAGTCCGCGACCTCAGCCAACGCGCGGCGCACCTCGGGCGCTGTCTCGACCAATCTTTGGTGCGGCGCGATGATGACATTGTAGCGGTTCTGTCCCGCCAGCATCCTGACGATCGCCTCACCCCATTTCGGCCAGGACGAGCGATGTCTCTGCCAATGGGGGGTGTAGAGGAGGATCGGCTTGTCGTGGGGAAACAAAGATCGTGCGGGGGTGCGCTGGCGGAAGCCGGATTTCACGTAGCCGACCGCGTGGATCGTAGCGGAATCGACGCCGTGGCGCGCCAGCGCCTCCTTCTCCCCGTCGGCGGGCACGAAGGTCAGGCTAGCCGCGCGGCGACGCCGGTCTCCGCGCGCGCTCATCGATCCCGCGCCATGCGCCGTCTTCACGAATTTGGTGCGAAGCGGCAGCAAGGTCGGCAGCCACAGGCTGGTCTGTTCGGCGCACACCGCAATAGGCGTGCCCCGCAGATGCGGCACCATCCGCGCCAGCATCCATGGCTTGAATGGGAGCGTCGGATTGCGCCCGGACGCATCGTCAGGAACGGTGCGGAAGCCCGGCGCGCGGCGGATGCGGACATGGTCCTTCCCGATCCACCGGCCGAGCAGCGTTTCGTGCACCGAAGTGCTGACCCAGAGGTCGATCGGCACATCAGAGCTTTCCGCCACCGCCTCCGCGATCGGGAAAAGGTGGGGAATGAGCAGGGTTTCGCCAAGAAAGAGAAAGGCTATCGCACCTGTCATGCGCGCAATATTGGCTGATCCATCTCTGCCTTCATAGCATCCCAACGCCGTGCAAACGCATCGAATACGGCATCATCCTCGCTCACCATCAACAATTCGGTGTTGAGCCAGCGCGAGGTGCGCGTGAGGTTGAAGCTGCCGAACGCCGACCATCGTCCATCAGGCGTTTCCGCGAGCACGAACTTATTGTGCATCGGTAGGCCGTCGGGGTGGCGATAGCGCTCGAACAGGACGCCGCTCGCACGGAGCTGATCTTCGATCCGCGGCGGCACGCGACGCTGTGTCTCCTCTGTCAGCAACTCGACCTGGACACCGGTGGCGGCGAGCATCCCAAGCGTCGCGGCGATGCTGCCGTCGCGTAAATGCGAAGCCGCTATCCGCAGGCGCGATCCGGGCTCAAGGCCGCGCAACAATCGGTCGAGCGGATTGGCAAGACGGGGAAACAGATAAGCGTGGAGCTTGCGCGCGCGGATCGGGCGGCGCCAGCGGGCGGGGAAATGTTCAAAAAAGGTCGGCACATGGTCGTGCAGAGCGCAGGCATGCTCCATCAAGGGCCCGACCGCGCTGCCGCGTAGCTCGACTAGGAAATTGTGGCCGCGATTCTGATCGCCGATCTTCGCGATGATGCGCGGATCTTCCGGCTGATTCCCCGACGGGTTGAACGATCCCGCCAACGCCATCGGATAGGGGTGGCTGAAGCAATAGAGCTTCTCGTGGAGATGACGGAACAAGCCGCGTTTCACCACGCGCAGCCCGTCGCCGATTCCGGTGTCGGGATCGCCCAATTTCGCGATCACCGCGTCATTGGCCGAACGCACACGCGGCGCGCCCTCGACCGAGACCAGCACCCGCACGCCGCGACGATGCGCGCGGATCAGTGCTTCGGCCAGAGCCAGGTCGCGGAAATAATAGGTGACCCAGCATATCTTGCCACCGGGGGGCACGCCCTCAATCCGCCTCTCCAGCAGATCGCGCAATCGCCCCGGCGATCGAGGATCGCCGAAGAAGACGTCCGTCACGCCGTCGGCGGCACCGCGCGGATCGACAACCTCCGCCTCGGCAACCAACTTTTCCGGCGAAACCAGCATGAGCAACTCCGGATGACCAAAACCGTCTGAGGCGGGGCCTAGTCGCGCGAAGCTGAACGCCAGTTAGACGATGTCGGTTTCGTCCTCGGAACGAACGGGAGGATTTTCGAGATTGGCCGGGGCAGGTTCGCGCCGGCTCTGATCTAGTGTCCGCGCCAGGCGCTTCGCCTCATTCTGCTCCTTCGCACGCTGCCCCTTGGTGCGGCCGTGGCGGCTGCGCGCCTCGGCCGCGGCCTGCTCGGCAGCCTTGCGGCCGCGCGCCTTTCGCGCCTGACGAAGATTGACGATCTCACCCATCAGTGCGGCACTGCCATGGTGATGGCGCGGCGAGCAAGCCTGGCGGTGACCGGGGTCTTGGCATCCACCTCGCCATCAATCGAAATCGGCAGGCGCGGCTCGGTTTCGATGCGGAAGGATCGGCCGCGGAACTCGCGCACCGTGCCGCGCACCTGATCGGGGCCGATCAGGCTCAACCCCCAGCTCCACAGCAATTTGAGCCGCAGCCGCCCGTGGACCGCCTGGATCACGATCTCGCCATCGTCGACTTCGGTTTCGACCAGCTCGGCCCCGCCGTGGAAGCGGCCATTGGCGATGCGGACTTCGAGCACGTCGAGCGTTTCGCTCTTTCCCTCGCCGCTCACGGTGAGACGAAACGGCTTGAAGCGCGCCATCTGTAGTGCCGCCCAACCGAGATAGCCTGGGCGCCCGAGCCATTTCTTCAGGCCATGCGGCACGCTTTCGGCAATCAGTGGCGACAGGCCGATTGCCGCGCAATTGGCGAAATAGTCGTTGTCGAGCATGCCAAGGTCGATCCGCTTCGCCTGCCCCCCCGTAATCACCCCGACCGCGCCCTCTATATCCAGCGGAATTTCGAGCGAGCGCGCGAAGCTGTTGGCGGTGCCGAGCGGCAGGATCGCGAATACCGCGTCGCTGCCAACGACGTGATCGACGGAGGAGGAGATGGAGCCATCCCCGCCGCCGACGATCACCATCGGCGCCCCGGCCGCGACCGCCTCGCGCACGGCATCGGGCAAGTTGGTGGGGTCTTTGATGGCGCGGGCGATCGTAAGTTCGATACCCGCCTGTTTCAGCAAGCGACACGCATCGCGATAAGCCTCCTGCCCCTTGCGTGATTTGGTGTTGACGATCAGCGCGGCGCGACGGGGAAGCTTTGACACTTAGCCCCAACGCCCGCGCCGCATTTGGGATGCGTCACTCTTCCCAGCGGAACAGTTGGTCCACCGTCATCCCGAACAGCCGCGCGATGCGGAATGCGGCCTCCAGCGAGGGCGAGTAGCGGCGCTGCTCGATCGCGGCGATGGTCTGGCGGGTAAGCCCGATCGCGGCGCCGAGCTCGCTCTGCGTCATCCCCCGCGCTTCGCGCTCGGCGCGGACATTGTTGTCGATCGGGAACATCAGACCGCACGATGATGGAGAAACAGGAACACCATCTGGCGCGCGCATTCGGCAACGACGATCGCCAGCAGGACGGCATAGCCCGTGTCGAACCCGCCAGCCCCACCCAACATCCAGATCGCCGTCAGCGCTCCGACGATCAGCACATAATAGCCGACATTGGTGGCGCGCTGATCGAAGCCGCGCTCGCGTTCGTCCATCACTCCATATTTGTCGCGCGAGGTGATCGCCAGGATGACCTGGCCGATCGCCTGCACCGCTGCGAGCAGCACCACCGTCAGAACCAGCAGAGCGACGTTGGCCGCCTGACCGGCAGGATTAGCGGGCCCCCACCGCACGGTGATGAAGAACCAGCCATAGATCGCCGCCATGCTGACCAGCGACAGCAACGCACTCTTGTAGCGAAACGACATGCCCCGACTCCGTGTAAAAATTCTTTGACA
>Ga0207647_10001039_pt1 | contig 21485 bp, 25 predicted proteins | sample KBSCornC2_FD_184295 | JGI IMG/M metagenome (GOLD analysis project Ga0207647, IMG submission 184295) | Corn rhizosphere microbial communities from Kellogg Biological Station, Michigan, USA - C2 (SPAdes) (version 2) | ecosystem: Host-associated > Plants > Roots > Rhizosphere ... | reverse complement strand
ACTTGTTCTACAGCCGGAACAGACATGGGCAGGATAGCGGCGGCATTGCGATTCCGGGAGCCAAGGAACCGGATTACTGGGATTTCACCTATTTCGCCTTCACGCTGGGCATGACCTTCCAGACTTCGGACAGCGAAATCTGCGATGGGCGCATCCGGCGAATCGCCACTTTTCACTGCCTGGCGGCGTTCGTCTTCAACATCGGCGTGCTGGCCTTCACGATCAACGTGCTGGGCGGTAGCTAGAGTGATTTCGAGGCAGGTGGAATCACTGCCGGCTCGGAAATCACGGCAAACGAAGGAATAGCTAGAGTTGATCCGGTTCAATCTGAAGCGGATCGACACTAGTCCTGCAGGGCTGCTAGCGCATCACCCTCCAGGCGCCAGGGTTCCCAGGTTTCGCTGTGCCAGCCGCCGAGCCGGCGGTAGAGCTGCTTGCCGAGCTCGTTCCAGTCAAGCACTTGCCAGTCGATCCGCGCGCAATCGCGCAGCTTGGCTTCATTGGCGAGCGCCTTGAACAGCGCACGGGCGACCCCGAGGCCGCGCATGTCCGGCTCGACGAAAAGATCTTCGAGATAGATGCCTTGCTTGCCAGTCCAGGTCGAGAAATTGAGAAACCAGACCGCGATCCCGACGACGCGCTCGTCCTTCTCTGCCACATGCGCGAAGACGTAAGGATTGTCCCTGAAGAGATGGCTTGCAAGGCTTTCCGGTGTTGCCCGAACCAGCTCGATCGCGTCTTCATACTCCGCCAGCGCGCGCACCAGCCGCAGGATGCCCTGCTCATCGCCGGGCCGCGCGGGGCGAACAGAAAAGGTCATGGTACGACTTCCCTTTCGAATGCAGGTTCGGGCGTGGCGCGCGCGGCGATCAGGCACCCCGCGACGATCAGCGCCGCGCCGGCAATCGTGGTCAAGTGGAGATGCTCGGCGAACACCAGATATCCGAACAGGCTCGCCCATAGAAATGCGGTAAATTCGGTCGGCGCCAGATAGCTCGCCTGTCCGCGCGCATAGGCCCAGGACAAGAGGAACAGCGAGATCGTCGCCAACAGCGCGGCAAAAAAGATCATCGGCGCATGGCGGGCCGCTGGCATCTCCGCCCACCATGGCGATGCGAGCGCAAGGCACAGCGCGACGATCACATTCTGCAGGCAGGCCACCTCATAAGGATCGGCCACCTGTGCCTGCCGCCGCATCAATATGATGTTGTAGGCGTAGCAAAGCGCGGACAGCAGCACCGCCCCGGCGCCGAGGAGCGCATCGGCCTTCATCGCCATATTCGCTTGCCCCACGAGAATGACGACTACGCCGGCCAACGCCAACAACGAGCCGAGCAGTGCGCCCGCCTTCATGCGTTCGCCAAGTAGCGTCACGGCCAGCCCCTGGGCGATCAACGGCGCGATGAAGGAAAGCGCGACTGCCTGTGCCATCGGCGTGCGGGCCAGCCCCCAAAAGAACAGCATTCCCATCATCGCCGAAACGGCGCCGCGCTCAACGTGGAGCCACATTGCAGCACGCGAGGGAAGCTGCGGGCGCCGCATCATCCAGGGAATGCCGCTGACCGCAACGCCCACGAAACTTCGCCATAACAATGTGTTATAGGTGCCGATCGCCAGCGCCAGGCCCTTCACGACGGCGTCCATCGTCGAAAAGATGGCAATGCCAGCGCATGCGACCGCGAAGGCGATCGCCACAGGGGGCCGATTCATTCCGCGGCTTGGGCGGCTTGGATCTGCTGCGCCTCGATTTCGGCGGCCTTGGCTTCGACCAGCTGGACGATATGCTCGATCATATTGGCGTCCTGCACATGATGGTCGGTCACGCCGGAGAGATACACCATATGCTTGCCATTGCCGCCGCCGGTGATGCCGATGTCGGTTTCGCGTGCCTCACCCGGACCGTTGACGACGCAGCCGAGCACCGACAGCGACATCGGCGTACGGATATGCTGAAGCCGCTCCTCCAATGCCTGGACGGTGCGAATCACGTCGAAACCCTGGCGTGCGCAACTGGGGCAGGAGACCACGCGCACGCCGCGGTTGCGAATTCCGAGCGCCTTCAGGATCTCGAAGCCGACGCGAACCTCTTCCTCGGGTTCGGCCGAAAGCGAAACGCGGATGGTGTCGCCGATGCCGAACCAGAGCAGCGACCCGATCCCGATCGAAGATTTGACCGTTCCGCCGATCAGGCCGCCGGCCTCGGTGATACCGAGATGCAGCGGGCAATCGACCGCTTCGGCAAGCTGCTGATAGGCCGCGACCGCCAGGAAAACGTCGGACGCTTTCACCGCCACTTTATATTCGCGAAAGTCATGCTCCTCGAGCAGCCGGATATGATCCAGCGCGGATTCGACCAAGGCCTCGGGGCAGGGCTCGCCATATTTTTCGAGCAGATCCTTCTCGAGGCTGCCGGCGTTGACCCCGATGCGAATCGCGCAGCCATTCGCTTTGGCGGCGTTGACGACCTCGCGCACCCGTTCGGCCGAACCGATATTGCCGGGGTTGATGCGCAGGCAGGCGGCGCCCGCATCGGCCGCCTCAAGCGCACGTTTGTAGTGAAAATGGATGTCCGCGACGATCGGCACCCGCGCGGCCCGCACGATCTGCTTGAGCGCCGCTGTCGAAGCCTCGTCGGGACAGGACACGCGAATGATATCCGCGCCGGCCTCTTCGCAGCGGCGAATCTGTTCGATCGTCGCCTTGGCGTCGGCGGTGACGGTGTTGGTCATGGTCTGCACCGTCACCGGCGCGTCCCCGCCGACCGGAACATTGCCGACCATGATCTGCCGCGACTGGCGGCGCGAAATGTCTCTCCAGGGGCGTACTGACATGCCGGGCGCTATAGCCCGTGTGGCGCGGCAAGTCACCGCTGGAATGAGCGCACTCGGCGTATCGTGCCGATTTCTCTTGGCGTAGCCCCACTGGACATCCCATCTTTCCAAATATGGATCGAAGCGATTGGCAGTTGGTGGTTCATGGCGGCGCTGGCGTCATCGAGCGGAGCGCGCTCGATCCCCGACGGGAGGAGGCGATCAGGCAAGCGCTCGTTGCCGCACTCGACGCGGGGGCCGAAGTGCTGGCCCATGGCGGCAGCGCGCTTGACGCAGTCGAAGCATCGGTGCGGCTGCTCGAGGATGATCCGCATTTCAATGCGGGGCGCGGCGCCGCCCTGACCTCCGACGGGACGGTGGAGCTCGACGCCGCGATCATGGATGGCGAAGGGCTTGCTGCAGGCGCGGTCGCAGGCGTCACGCAGACCCGCAATCCCGTCGCGCTTGCGCGCGCGGTGATGGAGCATACGCCGCATGTGCTTCTGGCGGGCGCTGCGGCGGAAAGCTTCGCAAGGGATATGAAGCTCGCGGAAGTCGATCCGACCTGGTTTCATACGCCCATGCGCCGGCGGCAGTTCGACGAGCTCAGGCGATCCGGGCCGGCCAGCTTCGACGTCGGCATGAAATATGGCACGGTCGGCGCCGTCGCGCGCGATTGCCACGGCCATGTCGCGGCCGCGACCTCGACGGGCGGCGTCACAGGGAAACGGCCAGGCCGGGTCGGGGATACGCCCGTGATCGGCGCGGGGACTTATGCGGACGATCGCGCGGCGGCGATCTCGGCCACTGGCTCTGGCGAGCATTTCATTCGGGCTGTCGCCGCGCACGAGATCTGCGCACGCATTCGCCTGTTGGGGGAGGGCGCGCAGGAAGCCGCCGCCCACGCCATCGCGGAGGTAGAAAGGCTTGGCGGCAGCGGCGGGATCATTTTTGTGTCCGCCGCCGGGGAGGCAGGCTGGGTCTTCGATTCGAAAGGTATGTACCGCGCCAAGGCTTCGCGGGCCGGCCGCATGATCGCCATTTATGGCAACGAATGAAAAAGGCCTCAGCCACCGGGGTGGATGAGGCCCATTCTCTACGCGTGATCGATGTCGATCAATCCGGAACGACGGTGACGGCGCGGCGGTTCTGCGCCCAGCTGGCCTCGTCCGATCCGGTCGCCACCGGACGCTCCTTGCCATAGCTGATGGTCGAAAGCTGGCTGGCGGCAACGCCATTGTTCACCAGGAAATTCTTGACCGAGTTGGCGCGGCGATCGCCCAGCGCGAGATTATATTCGCGGGTGCCGCGCTCGTCGCAATGGCCTTCGATCGTCGCCTTAACATTGGGATGCGCCTGCAGCCACTGCGCCTGCTTGGCGAGGATCGACGACGCTTCGCCGTCCAGATCATATTTGTCGGTGTCGAAATGAACGGTGTCGCTGCCAACCTGGGCGAGGAAATCGGCTTTCGATCCGGGGACCGGACCCTGCGTGACCGGGCCCGTCGATTCCGGAGCGGTTTGCGGAGCGGTCTGGGCCGGGGGCGGCGGCAGTTCGGCCGGCTTCTTCTTAGCGCAACCGGCCACCGCGATCAGAGCGGCGGTAGCAAGCAATTTGATTGTCGTGCTCTTCATTAACTTTCTCCACTCACTGTTCGTTGGGCCACATGGATTCAATTGTTTGAATCATTGGTAAACGGATGCGTCAAGGCAATAACGGCCCCCAGCCTGGATCAGAGCCGTCCAGAGGCGTGGGAACGGGCCGTTCATTGACCCCGGTTAAGTCTACCGACCACAAATCGGCCTTGCCGCTGCCCTGCCCGGTGCGGAAGAACATGATGACGCGGCCGTTGGGTGACCAGCTCGGTCCTTCGTCCTGCCAGCCACCGGTGAGGATTTTCTCGCCACCGCCGCCGGGCGTCATGACGCCGACCGAGAAGCCGCCGCCGATCTTGGTGAAGGCGATCAGGTCGCCCCGCGGACTCCATACCGGCGTCGCGTAGCGCCCGCTGCCGAAGCTGATGCGCTGCTGGTTCGATCCGTCGGCGTTCATCACGTAGATTTGCTGGACACCCGAACGATCGCTTTCGAACACAATCTTCGAGCCGTCCGGCGAGTAGCAGCCGGCCGTATCGATGCCGGGCGAGGTCGTGAGTCGCTGCGCTGCGCCGCCGGATGCGGACACGCGATAGAGGTCGGTATTGCCGTTCACCGCCATCGAGAAGATGATGTAGCGCCCATCGGGCGAGAAGCGCGGCGAGAAGGTCATGTTCGGCTGATCGACCACCAGCCGCTGCGTGCCCGTGCCCACGTCATAGACATAAACCCGCGGGCGCTTGCCGGCATAGGTCATGTAGACGATCTTCTTCCCGTCGGGCGAATAGCGTGGCGTCAGCACGATATTCTGGCCGTTGGTGACGAAGCGATGGTTCGCCCCGTCCTGATCCATGATCGCCAGCCTTTTGGTGCGGCGGTTCTTCGGCCCGGTTTCGGACACATAAACGACGCGGCTGTTGAAATAGGGGCCTTCGCCAGTCAGGCGCGTGTAGACGAGGTCGGCGCATTTATGCGCGGCCTGCCGCCACAGCGGCGGCGGGACGACCCAGCCGCTGCGTTTCATCTCGGTCTTGGCGAAGACGTCGTAGAGATAGCAGCCGACGGTCAGCGTGCCGTCGCCATTGGCCTGGACGAAGCCCTGGATCAGCGCCTGCGCGCCCGTGCCGACCCAATAGCTGTAGTCCGGCGCCACCACCTGATTGAACGCGACCGGCTTGACCGAGCCCGGGCCGAGCGGCGCGAACAAGCCTGAGTTTTTGAGATCGTTAGTGATCACCTCGGAGACCTGCCGCCCCAATGTTACCGTATCGCCGGCCTGGGTGCCGGCCGCGGCCGGCGTCGGCATTACGGGGATGGCGATCGGCATCGGCGCGGAAATGCCGCCGGTGATATCGACCCTGATCTGAGCTGCCAGCGGGGATGCCGCCAACGAGGCCGAGATCGCAATGATCAGAAATCTCACGAAATTCATGCAAGTCCTCTCGGGCTGAACGTCAGGTCGAACTCTTTCCAGCCGCTCTCGTAGAGCTCTGGCGGGAGATGGATCGGAACGCAACGCTCGACTGCTTCGATCGCTGCCCGCGCCATCTGCCCGGCATAGATGCTGTTCTGTTCGGTCACCCCGTCCTGCCTTACGAGCACGGGGCTCGTCGCCAAATTTCCATCGGCCGTATAGCTGACATGCAGCACCGTAACGATCTGGCGCGCCAGGCGGTTCAATTTCGGCGACCGGTAGCAGCCCTTCACCTGATCCGCCGCCCGAGACACAGCTCGCGCGACTGCGGCGGGATCCGGCCCCGCGGGGATTTTCTGCGGTGCGACGGCGACCCGCGTCGTACAGCCTAACAGCAGCAGCACGATCAAGAGAGTAAGTTTCCTCATCCCATGGCGCGCGGGTAAAAGGCGAATTCGATATCTTCCCAGCCTCCCTCGTAAAGTTCCGAAGGCAGCTTGAGCGGTGAGCAGCGCAGCACCGCCCGGATTGCCGCATCGTCCATTTGCCGGACATAGCTCTGGTTGGTGCCGGTCACCCCTTGGTGGTCCGTCACCGATGGCGTGCCGGAAACAGAGCCGTCGCGGTTGAAACGCAACCGCATGATCGTAACGATACTTGCCGCGTCCGCCCCGCCGCTCGGAATGACATAGCAGGGCTTCACCTGGGCAGCGATCGCCGCCGCCAGCCCGCGCATCTGGAGGCCGCTGATCGTAGCGCGGGGCGTGCTGCTTTTGCCGCCGGTCTTGTCCGCAGTAATGCCCTTGAGGAAATCGGGGCCGAGGCGGGCGCCGGTCGCCTTCTTTTCCTGGGCGGCGCTGGCCTTGATGTCTTTCATAAAGTCATCGGATAGCCGTGCCGGCTTGGGGGGGGCGGGCTTGGACGGCGCCGGCTTGGGCGCGGGCTTGGGCTGCGGCACAGGCTCCGGCTTCGGGACAGGGGCGGGCTTCGGGAGTGGCGCAGGTGTCGGCAGTGGCGCCGGCTGGGGCGCAGGCGCCGGAGTTGGCTTCGGCGGCGTGGCCTCTTGCGGCGGCCCGGCCTGGGTTGCTTGCGATTCTGCTGGCGGCTCGGACGAAGGTTTAGGAAGTTGCGCATGGAGCCCGACCGGCCCGACGAGCTGCACGTCCATCGATTCGGGCGGCAGATGCTTGGGCGGTGTGTGGAACAACAGGCTCAGCGATAATGCTGCGAACAGCAGGAGATGGCCGGCAAGTGCCAGCCCCAACCCCTTGCGTTCGGCCACATCCATCACCGCCGCTGGTCCGCGCCCACCGTCACGAGCGCGACCTTGTTGAGGCCGACGCGATTGAGCTCGCCCATCACCTGCATCACCAAGCCGTAGGACAGCGCTCGATCCGCGCGGAGAAAGATCTGTGGCGATTCTCCACCGCGATGATTCTCTGCCATCGTCTCGAGCGCATCATTGAGGCCATTGGCGGGCACGGCGTCCTCGTCGATATAGACCTGCCCGTTGCCGTTGATCGAGATCTGGACGGGCTTCTGATCCTGATCGAGCGCCTTGGCGCGGCTGTCCGGCAGGTTGATCGGGACGCCAGCCACCAGCAAAGGCGCGGTGATCATGAAGATGATGAGCAGCACCAGCATGACGTCCACCAGCGGCGTGACGTTGATTTCCGACATCGGCGCGCGGCGGCCATTGCCGGACCTGCCCGAGCCTGGTCCCGCGGCCATCATTTCTTGTCCTGCTCCAGCTCGCGGCTCAGCATCGCGTGAAATGAATCGGCAAAGCGATGGGTATGCCCCTCGATGCGATTGATGCGATGGCTCAGCCGGTTATAGGCGATCACCGCCGGGATCGCTGCGAACAGCCCCAAGGCAGTGGCGAACAGCGCCTCCGCAATGCCCGGCGCGACGACGCCGAGACTGGTGTTCTGCGACGCGGATATGTCCGAAAAGCTGCGCATGATGCCCCACACCGTGCCAAACAGGCCGACGAAGGGGGCGACTGAACCGATCGTCGCGAGCAGGCTCAGCCGGTCGGCCAGCCGATCGGTTTCCGCTGCCGCCGCCGAATTCATCGCGGTGACGAGGCGCGCGCGCGTGCCTTCGCGATCGACATTGGTGCTTTTGGTCGAGCGTCGCCATTCGACGACGCCGGCTGAAAATACCTTCGCGTTGGGAAGCTCCTTGCGGCCGGGGCCGTCATAGAAGCGGTCGATATCCTCGGTCTGCCAGAAATCGCGCTCGAACGCCTCGTTCGATTTCTCGATCCGGCGCAGGCGGGTGCCATGGCTGATGATGATCGCCCACGTCCAGATGCTGGCGCCGATCAGCCCCAGCATCACGATCTTGACGATGATATCGGCGTGCCAGAACAAGGCGAACGGCGACAGGCTCGCCCCCGCTGCGCTTAGCTGAACTCCATCCATCCGCTATTCCGCTCCTGTCAGATTTCGAAATATGTCCATCCACTGGCTCGGCTGGCGCCGCGGCCGCCCGTCGGGGCTTACAAACGCCGCCTGCACGTCCGCCTCTGCCAGCAATTCGTCCGCGCGCATCACCTTCTGGTGGATATGGACGCTCGCGGCCTGCGCCTGGGTCACGCGCGAACGGATGAGGAGATCATCGTCCAGCTTGGCGGGTCTGCGATAGCGGATCGAAAGATTCGTGACAGCGTACGCCCCGTCGCCGCGTTCGTGCGCGGCGCGCTGATCGATGCCGGCGATGCGCAGCATGTCCGATCGCGCGCGCTCGATGAAGCGGATATAGCTCGCATGATAGACGACGCCGGTTGCATCCGTGTCCTCATAATAGACGCGGCAGGCAAAGCGATGCTCGCTACCAACGAAGCGGCCGGATTGAGGGCTGTCCTGCGCGTCATTAACCATTTGGCATGCCGATAGACTTTCGCGACTCGGCACGTAAAGCTGTTTTGCGCTGATTGGGCGACCGAAGCGCGGTTGGATGCTATTTTGCGTCGAACAAGCTGTCCTGTTGAGAGGCTGCGGGCGGATTGAGCCCGAGATGCTTCCACCCACGGCTGTTGAGGCAGCGTCCGCGCGCCGTCCGCGCGACCAGGCCGAGCTGGATCAGGAATGGCTCGATGACCTCTTCGATCGTGTCGCGCGGTTCGGAAAGGCCGGCGGCCAACGTTTCGACGCCGACCGGTCCGCCTTTGTAGATATCGGCGATCATGGTCAGATAGCGCCGGTCCATGCTGTCGAGACCGAGCGAATCAACCTCGAGCCGATTGAGCGCGCCGTCCGCCACCTTGGCATCGATCACGGGAGCGCCTGAGACATGCGCGAAATCACGTACGCGCCGCAGCAGCCGTCCCGCGATACGCGGCGTGCCGCGCGCACGCTTCGCAATCTCGTGCGCGCCATCATCTGCGATCGGCGCGTTGAGCAGCCCGGCAGCGCGCCGCACCACCTGCTGCAGTTCCTCGACCGTGTAGAAGATCAGCCGGACGGGGATGCCGAAGCGATCGCGCAGCGGCGTGGTGATCAGCCCCTGGCGCGTCGTCGCCCCGACCAGCGTGAAGCGGGGCAGATCGATCCGCACCGATCGCGCGGAGGGGCCTTCGCCGATCATCAGATCGAGCGCGCGATCCTCCATCGCCGGATAGAGCACTTCTTCCACGGCCGGGTTGAGGCGGTGAATCTCGTCGATGAAGAGAACGTCGCCATCTTCGAGGTTGGTCAGCAGCGCCGCCAGATCGCCCGATTTTGCGATCACCGGCCCCGAGGTCGCGCGAAAGCCGACGCCCAGTTCGCGCGCGATGATCTGCGCGAGCGTGGTCTTGCCGAGCCCCGGAGGGCCATAGAACAGGACATGATCGAGCGCATCGCCACGCTCTTTGGCGGCGGCGATGAACACGCGCAGATTTTCGCGTGCCGCCTTTTGCCCGACGAACTCGTCCAAAGCCTTGGGGCGCAGCGCGGCATCGATGTCTTCGGGCCGGCGGCCGGTGGTGAGGAGGCGATCGTCCGTCATTTCGCGGCCTTGCGCAACGCGAGTCGGACCAGCGCGTCGAGGCTTGCGCCTTCGCCCAACTCAGCGACCGCTGCCGCGACGGCGCTATTTGCCTCGGCCGGGCGGAAGCCGAGATTGCCGAGCGCTGACAGCGCATCTGCGGCCGCGCCGGCCTTCGGCACAGGCACAGAGCCGCGGCTGAGATCGATCCCACCCACCTTGTCCCTCAGCTCCATCGCAATCCGCTGCGCAAGTTTCGGGCCGACGCCATTGGCGCGGGCGATCATCGCCTTGTCGCCCGATGCCACGGCCCGATTGAGTTCGTCAGGCCCAAGCACTGACAATATCGCCAGCGCCACGCGCCCGCCCACGCCCTGCACCGAAGTCAGTAGCCGGAACCAGTCGCGCTCAACCGCCGAGCCGAAGCCGAACAGCGTGATCGCATCCTCGCGCACCTGCATCTCGGTAAAGAGCATCACCTGTCCGCCGATTGCGCCGATCGCGGAGAGCGTCCGCGTCGACGCCTGCACCAGATAGCCCACGCCGGCGACGTCGATCACCGCATGGTCGGCGCCGCTTTCCGCCAATATGCCGGTCAAACGGGCGATCACCGGCTGGCGCCCTCGCGCGGCAAGATCTCGAAGCTGGAAAGAAGCACCGCCCGCATCGGCCGGTACATAAGCAGAACACTGTTCTTAGGGAAGCGATTTCAGGGCAGCCGCCGTGCGCTCGCCAGATGATGCGCGTGCGTGATCGCAACGGCGAGCGCGTCCGCGGCATCCGCGCCCGAAATCTTCGCACCGGGCAGCAGCCGCGCGACCATCGCGTGGACCTGGGCTTTCTCGGCCGCCCCGGTGCCGACCACGGCTTTCTTGACCAGCCGCGCCGCGTATTCGCCGACATGCAGCCCAGCGCGGGCGGCGGTCAGCATCACCACGCCGCGCGCCTGCCCCAGCTTGAGCGTCGATTGCGGATTGGCATTGACGAACACTTCCTCCACCGCCGCACCGTCTGGGCAATGGCGGGCAAGAATGTCAGCCAGCTCATTGTGAAGCGTCACCAGCCGTTCGGACAGCGGCGCGGCGGTGTCGGTCCTGATCTGGCCGTTGAGGATGTGGCTGAGGCGATTGCCCTCGGCCGCGATCAGGCCCCAGCCAGTCGTGCCGAGTCCGGGATCGAGGCCGATCAGGATCAGCCCAGCTTCTCCATCACCGACTCAGGCACCTCATAATTGCCCCACACGGATTGGACGTCATCGTCATCGTCCAGCGCATCGATCAGCTTGAGCAGCTGGCCGGCATCGGCCTCGTTCACGGTGACATTGGTTTGCGGGCGCCATGCGAGCTTGGCGCCTTCCGATTCGCCGAGCGCAGTCTCAAGCGCTTTCGCCACCTCATGCAGGGAATCAACCGCCGTCCAGATTTCGTGGCCGTCCTCGGACGAGCTGACATCCTCCGCGCCAGCCTCGAGCGCGGCTTCGAACACCTTGTCGGAATCGCCGGCCGAAGCAGGGTAGGTGATCAGACCCATGCGATCGAACCCGTGGCTGACCGAGCCACCCGCGCCGAGATTGCCGCCATTTTTGGAGACGATCGTGCGGACGTTGGTTGCGGTGCGATTGCGATTGTCGGTGAGCGTCTCGATGATCAGCGACACGCCGCCCGGGCCGAAGCCTTCATAGCGCACCTCTTCATAATTCTCGCCGTCATTGCCCGCCGCCTTGTTGATCGAGCGTTCGATATTGTCCTTCGGCATGCCCTCCTTGCGGGCAGCCAGCACGGCCGCGCGCAGCCGCGCGTTCATCGCCGGATCGGGCAGGCCGGACCGCGCAGCGACGGTGATTTCGCGGCTGAGCTTTGAAAAAAGTGCGGACCGCTTTTTGTCCTGTGCACCCTTGCGGTGCATGATGTTCTTGAATTTGCTATGACCGGCCATCCTCGCCGCTTTCTCCTGTTTCGATCAATTGAGTCTGATCGGCAGCGCCCAATGGAGCGCCCCCCCATCCCCCTCAATCGAGGCCGAGCGCCACCCGATAGGTTTCAAGCAGGGCATCGGCTTCCTGCCGCGCATTCTTCTCCATTCTCCGCAGCCTCACGATCGCGCGCATCGTCTTGCTATCATATCCCTGCGACTTGGCCTCGGCATAGACGTCGCGAACATCGTCGGCGATGCCCTTTTTCTCTTCTTCCAGCCGTTCGATCCGCTCGATGAAGAGCCTCAACTGATCGGCGGCAACATTATCGGACATGGAAATTCAACTCCCCGCTTGGCTGTGGAGGGGCCGTTTAGGAGAGGTTTGTCAACGGCTCAAGCGGTCAGCGGCCGGGCTCGGTCATTGCCGGTGGATCGCTCGCCGGAAAGCTCTCCTCCAGCGCCTCGTCAAGCTGGTCCTCGCGGTGATTGCGCGCCACGCTCTGCTCCATTCGCGCAAGCTGCTCGGGCGTCGCTTCGGATTGGTGGCGCTTTTTCCATTCGGCATAGGGCATGCCGTAGACGGCGTGGCGGGCAGCATCCCGGTCGAGCTTGCCGCCGGATGCTTCGCTCGCCCAATCGGCCAGGCAATTGCGGCAAAAACCGGCGAGGCCCATGAGATCGACATTCTGCGCATCGGCACGATGCCGCAGGTGGCGGAGGAGGCGACGGAACGCAGCGGCGGCAGTGGCATCGTCTATTTCAGGAGGGGTCATCTGATAACTCCATGGCAAACTGTTCATTTAGCGGCTAAGCGGCCTCCGCCAAATCACGAAGAGGTTGGCCGTGCAGATCCTGTTTCCTCCCCGTAAACGCAAGGTTCGCATATTGGCGACGCTTGGGCCGGCCAGTTCGTCGCCGGAAATGGTCGCCAAGCTGTTCCTTGCGGGCGCGGATGCCTTCCGCATCAACATGAGCCATGGTGGCCATGAGGACAAGGCCGCGCTCGTCGCGAACATCCGCGCGCTCGAAAAGGAATATGGCCACGCGACGACGATCCTCTTCGATCTGCAGGGGCCAAAGCTTCGCATCGGCAAGTTCGAAGGCGGCCGGGTCGAGCTCAAGACCGGATCGACCTTCGTGCTCGATCGCGATCCGACACCGGGAACGGCCAAGCGCGTCCAGCTGCCGCATCATGAGCTGTTCCTCGCGCTGGAAAAGGGCGCACGCCTGCTGCTCGATGATGGCAAGCTGGTGCTGCGGGTTTCGCGGGTGGAGGCTGAGCGGATCACAACCAAGGTGGAGGTCGGTGGGCCGCTTTCCAACAATAAGGGCCTGAACGTTCCCGATGTGGTGGTGCCGCTAGCGGCACTGACAGAAAAGGATCGCGCCGATCTCACCTTTGCGCTCGATCAGGGGGCGGACTGGATTGCACTCAGCTTCGTCCAGCGGCCGGATGACGTCGCCGAGGCGCGGCGGCTGATTGGCGGGAAAGCCTCGCTGCTCGTGAAGATCGAGAAGCCGGCGGCGCTCGATCGTCTCGAAGAGATATTGGAGCTTGCCGATGCGGTGATGGTGGCGCGCGGTGATCTCGGCGTCGAGCTGCCGCCCGAACAGGTGCCACCGCTGCAGAAGCGGATCGTCGAGCTCGCGCGCCGCATGGGCCGGCCGGTTGTCGTCGCCACCCAGATGCTCGAATCGATGATCGCTTCGCCCAGTCCGACCCGCGCCGAGGTTTCAGACGTTGCCACCGCGATTTACGACGGTGCCGACGCGGTGATGCTCTCGGCCGAATCGGCGGCCGGCGCGTGGCCGACAGAGGCCGTGACGATGATGGACCGGATCGCCCAATCGGTCGAAGCCGATCCCAGCTACCACGCGCGCGTCCATTTCACGGAAACGCGGCCCGATGCCACGACTGCCGACGCGCTTGCCGAAGCGGCCGGAAGTATCGCCCGGACCGTCGCCGTTGCGGCAACAATATGTTTCACCTTATCGGGTTCCACCGCGCGGCGCCTGGCGCGCGAACGTCCGACGGTGCCGCTGCTCGTGCTCACGCCGCGGCTCGTCACTGCACGGAGGCTCGGCCTGCTCTGGGGCGCGCATGCGGTGCGGACGCGCGACGTCGCGAGTTTCGAGGAGATGGTCGGCAAGTCCAAGCGCATGGCGCTGCGCCACGGGGTGGGGAAGGCGGGCGACAGGCTTGTGCTGATGGCGGGCGTGCCGTTCGGAACACCAGGCTCAACGAACGTGCTCCACGTCGTCAGGCTTACGGGCGACGAACTCAAAAATTATTCGAGCTAGCGGTCATTCCCAGCGTGGCCGATGCTCAAGAGCGCGTTCTTCCGGCTTTCTGAGCCAGAACAAGCCGCCGGCTGCCATGCCGGCTGAGTAGGCCAGCCGCGCCAGCAGCATCGCGGGCGCCATCAGCACGGGCTCGAACATGCGAGCCTTGATCCAGCAGCCGAGGATATAGGCGGTCGATGCGAAAGCGAGCGGGAAGCTTGCCAGCACGAGCAGCCGTGGGTGCTTGTAAAGAAAGGCGAAGCGCGCCGTGCCGGTGCTGATCTTGGAGGGAAGCGCGCTGTAGCCCCAGCGATAGTTGCGGCGAAGAAGATTGCCGAAGCCGGGCCGGTTGTGGTGATCGACTACGGCTTGGGGCTGAAAGGAGATGCGGCCGCCCCTCGCCAGCACATCCGCCTGCCACTCCAGTTCTTCGTGTGCGTAGGCGATCGGCTGCTGCTCGACATAGCCTTTGGTCGCAAGAAAAACGTCACGGCGAACGCTGAGATTGCATGGCGGGTGGTGCAGCACCGAGGCTGCCTGCCGCCGCGGGTGGACATGATACCACCCACAATAATAGTCGCAGCGCGCCGAAAAGCTGAGCCCGGCGGGAAGGCCCAGCGATCCGCCGACGACCTCATAACCCCTGGCATGTTCCGCTAGCAGCGCCTCCAGCCAGCCCTCGTGTGGCGTGCAATCGGAATCCAGAAAGATGATCGGGTCGCCCCGGCTGATCGCGGCGCCTTGGTTGCGTGCCGCCGCGGGATTGCCGCCGCCAGGGCGGGGCGGCAGCGCGAGCACCCGCGCACCCGCGGCTTCCGCGATCGCTATGGTGCGGTCGGTCGAGGCATCGTCGACCACGATCACCTCAAGCTCGCTGCCGCTCGGCGCTTGCGCCTTCACCCGGGCGATGACGTCGCCGATCGCGGCTTCTTCGTTGCGGCATGGGATGATCACCGAGATGATGGGGAAGGCGGGGCCAACGCGCGTGCTCATCTGATCGATCACCGAGGATGGATCGCTCACGGGCGCCTGGCTGCCAGTTTCCCGCCACCGCTGACGCCACGATAGACCTCATCCACGAAGCGTTGAAAGGGGGCCAGGCCGTAATGGGTCTCGGATCGGGAGCGCGCCGCCGCGCCAAGTCTGCGTGCAAGCGCGGGATCCTGAAGCAGATGAACGATCCCGCCGGCGATCGCCTCGGCGCGAGGTTCGACAAGCATGGCGCAACTCTCGTCCAATATGGTGCGGTGGATCGGATAATCGGTCGCCACGATCGCCTTGCCCGCCGCGATATAGTCGAACACCTTGAGCGGGAGATTATCGCCCCCCGCGCGTGGCGAAACCAAAATGTCGGCCATGGCGATGAAAGAGGGAAGGGCATCGCGAGGCTGGCGTGGCAGGATTCTGATCGAGCCTTGCGGTACGGCTTCCACGGTCTTGCGGATATCCGGCGAGAAGCTGTCTCGATCGCCGCCGATCAAGACGAACACCGTGTCAGGGACTTGGGCGAGCACGCCGGGTATCGCTTCGATCAACGAGTCGACGCCCTGATAGCGTGCGAAATTCCCGGAATAGAGCACGACCGGCGCGTTATCCCCGATTTCGCAAGCATGTCGCCGCGCAGCGACCTGCGCTGGATCGGGATTGTGCGGCTGGCCCGGGAAATTCCATTCCTCTACGCGCGCGCCGGGCTCGGTCCGCATGACGTACGGCTTCAAGCCGGCGCTTCCTACAACGATGGCCGCATGCCTGAGCGCCCATCGCTCGCACCGCCGCAGGAGGCGTTGAATAATCGCGGTTCCAAACAGGGGATGACCGCTCAACTGGTCGGGCAGGGAAGATTGCATGTCGTAGATCACTGGAATGCCGCGATGGCGCCCTACCACCAAAGCCGGGAACACGGCTTCCTCAACGGCATGCAGGCACCAATAATCCTGCCTGCGCAGCATTCGCAGCAAGGCGAACGTCATCACGATGTCGAGCAGCAGCTTCTTGAGCGAAAAGCCGATGGGAATATTCTTGATCCCAAACAGGCCGCCGACGCGAAGGATGCGCAAGCCGGGCAGGCTGATGTCCGCACCCGCGCTGAAGGTCAGCAGGTCGACCATGTGGCCGGCCTTGCTCAGCGCCTCCAGCACATGCCGTATCGCGATGGGGGTGCCGCGATCCTCGTAAAAGGGCTGTGGCGCGACCATCAACACCCGCGCCGAAGAGTGCGGCTTATCTGACATCAACATGGTCGTTGTTCACGTAGGTTTCGCGAAATGCGCCATGATCAGTGTCAAAAACCATGTTTGGCCAACGCGATGGCACTAGCCTGCGGCCGCATTTCTGCCCGAGATCGGGGCGTCGGAATGCGCATCGCGTTCCAGCCGTGCGGCGTGCCACCGCCCCGCGCTTCGGATGATGTTTTCGGGGTCGCTGCGCGTGGTGCGCCAGCCGAGCAGCTGGGCGGCCCGCTCGGGATCAGCGACCAGCGCCGGCGGATCGCCCGGCCGGCGCGGGGCCTCCTCGCGCGGCACCGGGCGATTCAGAACGGCTTCGACGGTCGCGATGATCTCACGCACCGAAAGCCCGTGGCCGGTACCGAGATTGAGTTGCGTCGTCTCGCCGCCGGCCAGCAGATAGGCGAGCGCGGCGACATGGGCGTCCGCAAGATCCTCGACATGGATATAGTCGCGAACGGCCGTTCCGTCCGGCGTGTCATAGTCCGTCCCGAAGATCTTGAGCGGCGGGCGGGAGCCGAGCGCTGCTCCGATCGCCAGCGGGATGAGATGCGTTTCGGGATCATGCTCCTCGCCGAGCTCGCCGTCCTGCGACGCGCCCGCCGCATTGAAATAGCGCAGCGCGACCGAACTCAATCCATAGGCTGGCGCATAATGGGTCAGCATCTGCTCCACCGCGAGCTTGCTCGATCCATAGGCGTTGATCGGGCGTTGCGGATGATCCTCCGGGATGGGCACCACTGACGGGACGCCGTAAGAAGCGCAGGTGCTGGAGAAGACCATGTGCCTCACATCATGACGGCGCGCGGCTTCGAGAAGCATGAAGCTGCCGATCGTGTTGTTGCGATAATATTTCGCGGGATCGACCACCGATTCCCCCACCAGCGCATCGGCGGCGAAGTGAACGATGGCGTTCGGCCGATGCCGCTCGATCGCTCGATCAAGCGCCGCCGGATCCGAAATGTCGCCCACTTCGAGCGGACCCCAGCGAACTGCCCAGCGATGGCCAGCGGAAAGATTGTCGAACACGACCGGCCGATATCCCGCCGCGTGGAGCGCCTTGCAGGTGTGCGATCCGATATAGCCCGCGCCACCGGCCACGAGCACCGCGCTCATGCGACGCCCCTGCGGTTGGCGGTGGGTGGGGCAATGATCGCTTTTTCGAAATAGGCGATGGTTTGCCGCAGCCCCTGGTCCAGGCTGATCCTTGGCTCCCAGCCAAGCTGGGCCTTGGCAAGGCTGATGTCCGGCTTGCGCTGCTTCGGATCGTCATGCGGCAATGGTTCGTGCACGATTTTGGAGCGCGATCCGGTGAGCGCGATCACCAGAGCAGCCAGCTCGCGCACGGTGAACTCCACTGGATTGCCAAGGTTGATCGGCCCGGTGATTTCCGGGCCGCTGTCCATCAGCGCGATCAATCCGCTCACGAGATCGCTGGCGAAGCAGAAGGATCTGGTCTGGCTGCCGTCGCCATAGATGGTGATCGGCTCGCCCTTGAGCGCCTGGACGATGAAATTGGAGACGACGCGCCCGTCATTGGGGTGCATGCGTGGGCCGTAGGTGTTGAAGATGCGCGCGACCTTGATCGCAACCCCGTGCTGCCGATGATAATCGAAGAATAGTGTTTCCGCGCAGCGCTTGCCCTCGTCATAGCAGGAGCGCACGCCGATCGGATTGACATTGCCCCAATAATCCTCGGTTTGCGGATGCACGATCGGATCGCCGTAGATTTCGCTGGTGGAAGCCTGCAGGATCTTGGCCTTCAGGCGCTTGGCCAGCCCCAGCATGTTGATGGCGCCATGGACGCTGGTCTTGGTCGTCTGCACCGGATCATATTGGTAATGGATAGGCGAGGCGGGGCAGGCGAGATTGTAGATCTCGTCGACTTCCACATAGAGCGGGAAGGTGACGTCATGGCGCATCAGCTCGAAACGCGGATGGCCGATCAGATGTTCAATGTTGAATCGCGTGCCCGTATAGAAATTGTCGACGCACAGCACTTCGTCGCCGCGCTCCAGCAGCCGCTCGCACAGGAACGACCCGAGGAAGCCGGCGCCGCCGGTGACAAGAATTCGCCGTGGAACGGCCATTACCATATACTCCCGCCTTTCGCGCGGCCCGGCTGAAGATGGTTAACCGCAAGCGAGGCAGCTTTCGCTGCGACGCCGGATCGCGGCCGATCCCAAACTTCCTGCCGAATAACGCGGCTGGCGGTGCTATTAGTCCAAGGCAAGTTAATATTCCGGAACCTTGGCCACACGATCACTTCGCGGAAGGCGCAGCGGGGAAGCCGCTCATGTGGAGATCTGGTAATCTCAGCCGGCCATCAGGGTTTGCCCCGTTCAGCGCAAGCGCGAGCAGGAGACCGAATGAGATCGCGACGCCATAGGGGATCGGCCCGCGCGGCTGCAGTCCCGGCCAGCCGAGCCGTCCGCGCACGCCCGCGGGAAGCATCCTTCGCGCGACGACCAGCAACAGGCTCAGCAGACCTCCGCAAAGCGCCATGTAAACAAACAGCGCCAGCCCCCCCTGCAGATCGAACCATAACGCTCCGGCGGACAGAAATTTGACGTCGCCACCGCCGAACCATTTGGCGGCGAACAGCAAGAGCCCAAGCACTAGGACGATGGCGAACAGAACAGCATTCTGCCACAATGTCGCCGGGAGCCCGTTTGCCCACAGCCATGCGCCGAACAGCAGGATCAACGCGATGGAGAACAGGTTCGAGATGCGCAGCATCGCGATATCTTGAAGCGCTGCGCCGGCAAGGATGAGGTAGAAGCCGATCAGAATATACTGGTTCACGGCGCGCTGCCGTCCAGCGCGGCCACGTTGCTTAGATTTGCCTCGGCGGTTTCGAACTGGAACGGGTTGTCCTTGATCGCTTCCGCGAAATATTCAGCGGCCGCCTTGTCATCGCCGGCCAGCAATGCGGCATAGCCAGCATTGTTGAGCCGTTCAGCCCGCGTCCGGCTGTCTTCCTCTGCGTCGAACGAGGGACGCGCGCCCGCGGAGACTTGCGCGATGTCGAGATTGTTCTTGGCGCGCTGGTTGGATGGATCGAGTAACAATGCCTGGCGGAACAGGCGCGCCGCGTCGGCATAACGGCGCTGAGCGAGCATGGATACGCCAGCATTGTTGAGGAGCGCCGGATCGTCCTTCTTCAGCGCGATTGCCTTGGCATAAGCGGTGGCACTGCGCTCCCAGCGGCCGGCCTTGTCGTTGATGACCGCGAGCGCCCCCCATGCGTCCGCATCGCCGGGGCAGGAGGCCACCGCAGCATTCAGCCGCGCCTCAGCCGTTTCCGGCTGGTTGAGCCGGAGTGCCGCTATGCCAGCGCCTGATTGCAAGCGGCAATCGCCTGGCTGCTGCTTGAGCAGGGCTTGGAAGCGTTCGGACGCCGCTTGGTCGCGATGCTGCGCCAGCAGCAGCGATGCGATCAGGCGCGCGCGATCCTGCCCATCGATTGCCACGTCGGTGCGATCGAGCATGGCTTCGGCTTGCAACAAGCGATTGCCCGCAATCGCCCGCTCCACCGCCGCGGTAAAGAACGTGCTGGTCAGCTCGGCCGCTGGCGCGAGCGTCGCGCAGCCGAGCAGCGCGAGGACGAGCAGCGACGGGCGCGGCATCAGCTTTGCTTCGGCGCGCGCAATTGATTGTCGAAGGCCAGCGCATCCCTGCCGAGCAGCAGGAACATGGCCGGGGCATTGCGCATCCGCTGAAGCCGCGGCTGGAAGGGCAGGGTGGCGGCAAGCTTGCGGGCGGCGGCCGCATCGGACGCGCCGAAGAGAATGCGCGACCGCATGAGCTTGTTGCGGCTGTCGCCAGTGGAGATGGTTGCCCAGCCGTCCTGCTTCAGATAGGAGCTCATGCGCGCGGCCTGACGCTTCCGGCCAACCGCGTTCATGATGTGTAGGTGCGGGGCCGAGGAGGTAATGGCGGGCGCCGAGGCGCGCGCAGGAACTGGCGCAGGCGCCGCTCGCGGTGCCGGCGCATCGAGCATCACATTCACGCCGCTCTGGCTCTGCGGAAACACGTCCAGCACGGTTGCCGCGACACGCTGGAAGAGCGAGGGCGAATTGGCCACGGTGACCGGCGCGGCCGCCGGCAGCAGGGTCGCCGGCAGCGGCTCGGGCGCGATCGACACGGTCACCGCACTCGGCGAGGCCGGTTCTGCAGAGGCTTGCTGAGCGGGGGCGGGTGTCGGCGCGCTCGGTTGAGGCTGGGCTTGCTCAGCGGCTTGAGATGCGCCGTCTTGGTCCAGCGCCGCGGCTTCGGCGATCAGCTTTCGCGCCGCCAGCTGATTGCCCTGGCGGAGCATCGAACGCGCGAAATTGCGAAGCACGCGGCCGTCCTCCGGCGCCTGCGCAAGCGCCAGCTCGTAATAACGGCGGCTCAGATCGTAGCGGCCAAGCTGGTCATAGCTGGCGGCCAGGCCATTATAGGCGTCGGCGCTCTTCGGATCGTAGCGTGCCGCCTTTTGAAAGGCGTCGGCGGCCAGCGCGAATTCGCCGCGGGCGAACAGCATCCGGCCCTTTGCCAACGAAGCCTCGTCGGCCGTGCTGGCGCTTTCCGGCGCCGGCAGCGCGCGGACTGCGAGCTTCGAATGCGTGCAGCCCATCGCCGAAACGGTGAGCAGCAGCGCGGCAGCCACTTTCCTCTTCATCCGCCATGTCCTTGCATGGCCGGTACCAGCACGCGGACCACCCGAATGCCAGCCGGCAACATCAGCACGCCGATCATCACCGGCAACATGCAGGTGACCAGCGGGATCGATATGAGCACCGGCAGCCGGTGCGCCTTTTCCTCGGCACGCAGCCGGCGCTTCTCGCGCATCTCGGCGGCATAGACCCGCAGCGTCTGGCCGATGCTGGAGCCGAGCTTGTCGGACTGAATCAGCAAGGTCGCGAAGGAGCGGATCTCCTCGACGCCCGCCCGATCGGCCATGCCGCGTAGGGCGTCCTCGCGCGCACGGCCGGCGCGCAGCTCCAGCACCACCGCGCCCAGCATTTCGGCGAGAAGCGGGTGCGAAAGGCTCATCTCGCGGCCGACGCGATCGAACGCGGCCTCGAGCCCCAGCCCGGCTTCGACGCATACCAGCATCAGATCCAGCGCGTTCGGGAAGCTGTTGACCAGTTGCTCGCGGCGCCGGTCAGCCCGCGCAGTGACGAATAGGTTGGGAAGATAGAGCCCCACCAGCGCCAGGATCGCTCCCATAAAATAGAGCTTGAGCAGGGAGGGGGCGCCGCCGGTCACGTAGAGGATGGC
>Ga0207647_10001038_pt1 | contig 21494 bp, 21 predicted proteins | sample KBSCornC2_FD_184295 | JGI IMG/M metagenome (GOLD analysis project Ga0207647, IMG submission 184295) | Corn rhizosphere microbial communities from Kellogg Biological Station, Michigan, USA - C2 (SPAdes) (version 2) | ecosystem: Host-associated > Plants > Roots > Rhizosphere ... | reverse complement strand
CATGGCAGTATAGCCGTGATAGTAATGAATATGGCGCCACCCATAACCTGGCAGAAGATGCCCAACAGACATACGATCCTGTAGCAAAAAGATATGGTACTGCGACACAGCTGAGCTATAAGTATAATAGCTTTAGCCAAACCACACAAGCACATTCAGAAACTTTCGTCTCTGCTATAGGAGGGAATTACACGCGCCGCTACTATTATGAGTTATATACACCTACAGCCGTTGCCGCCGTAACTGCAGGAAAGGTTGAGATAAATGTGTTTCCAAATCCGGCCAGCACAACGCTAAACCTGCATGTGCAATGGAATGATGCGCAACCCTTTACAATAGCCATATATGATATGCAGGGACGGCTGCTAAGACAGTGGGGTGAAGAGAAAACAAAAGACTATAGTAAACAGATACCTGTGTCTGCTTTGCCAGCCGGGAATTATATATTAAAAGTACTGGGAGAAAATGGCGGAAGCCAACAGCAGCTATCTATAGTACATTAGTAAACATTGATATTTGGCGTTATAGTATTTCATAACTTTGAGGTATGAGTGCAGAAAAGAAATTGCGCGAGCTGTTGGCTCAGCGTATCCTGATTATAGATGGTGCTATGGGCACTATGATACAGCGTTATAGGCCTACTGAAGAAGTGTATCGTGGTGAGCGCTTTAAGGATTGGCATACGGACGTAAAAGGTAACAATGACCTGCTGTGCCTTACGCAGCCCGATATAATAAAAGCAATACACCGGGAGTACCTGGAAGCTGGTGCTGATATAGTAGAAACCAATACCTTTAGCAGCACTGCCATAGCACAGGCCGACTATGATATGCAGCAACTGGCTTATGAGCTGAATGTAGCTGCGGCACGCATAGCTAAGGAAGCAGTGACGGAATATTGCACTGCACATAATATACCTGCCGACACAAAATTTGTAGCCGGCGCTATAGGGCCAATGAACAAAACACTGTCGCTGTCGCCTGACGTAAATAACCCCGGCTACCGTGCTGTGACCTTTGATGAAGTAGCAGATGCCTATTATGAACAAGTGAAGGGCCTGGTAGATGGTGGTGTGGACATACTGCTGGTAGAAACGATATTTGATACGCTGAATGCTAAGGCGGCTATCTATGCCATTAATAAATACTTCCGCGATACGAAAAAAGAGCAACTGCCGGTGATGATAAGCGGTACTATAACCGATGCATCTGGCCGTACGCTGAGCGGGCAAACACTGGAGGCCTTCTATATATCTGTAATGCATGCAGACCCTATAAGCATAGGGCTGAACTGCGCGCTGGGTGCGCGCGAAATGCGCCCGCATGTAGAAGAACTATCGCGCATAGCCAGTTGCTATGTGAGCGCCTACCCTAACGCAGGCTTGCCAAATGCTATGGGCGAATATGATGAAAGCCCTGAGCATACAGCAGCTATCATTTCAGAGTTTGCGAAAGAAGGCTGGGTGAACATGGTAGGTGGCTGCTGCGGCACCACACCAGATCATATACGTGCCATAGCCAATGCTATGAAACAATATGAACCACGACAACTGCCTGTACTGGAAGAAGCATAATACATGCATATAAATGAGAAGGTGTAAAGCAAAGCTTTACACCTTTGTTATTTTATCAAGAGGATTTTATTCATTAAACCATATGAGCCTGTCATCCTTAAAACGCAACCACTGGTATTGGCTGTAGGCCCATACTTCTATCATCGCATCACCCAGTTGGTATCTTGTAACCGTCTTTGGGTTGGGGGTTCCCCATGCCTCTGCACACATAGCTTTGGTCATGCCTTTTACTACTTCTTTCCTTATTATGTAGCGGGCAGTATCCTTACCATATTTTTCCGTTATGCCCTTTACATAGTCCGGCTGTATTTTGGGTATGCGCGTTTCCCTGCCCTTACGTACACTTACCAGTGAATCCTGGCGTTTTTTCTCGTGTTTGCTGTAAACAGCAAACTCTTCTTCTGTCCAGAATGCTGAGAGTGGCAGGGGTTTGGCAATATCAGGCTTTATATCTGGCTCTACAGCAAGTGTTTTGCCATCGCCGGAAGTAAACAAAAGCCCTATTTCAGGGAACAGTAATTGTGGCTCATTCACAAGGGTCATATCTGTGCATATAAATTCTTTACCCGGCTCCGTTTCTGCCGTTGATCTGTCGAGTGGATTGTTATAATAGGGGGGTACCCAGCTATCTGCCTTAAGATAAAACTTTTTGTTAGGGTAATGCGCCTGCAGATGCTCGATAAACCTTTTAAAGCAAATAGAATAGCTGCTCAGCGTTTTTGCATCTATTGTCCAGTGAAGTATTTCGTTATGATCGTCTGTGAGCGTGAACTTAAAATAGCAGTTAAGGCCACGGCTGAATATGCTATCGCTGCAATCTATAACTGTAAACAGTTTATTCTCCAGCACACTATAGGGTGTGAAGATGAGTAACTGCCGCATATTACTAATGGCCAGTATGGGCTTATATACATTAGTTGTAGTGCCCTTGTCCATAGTATATGGTATTGACCTGCCAGTATTGTAGTCGAAAATATTCCAGCCCGGTTCTCTCAGTTTAGAGATGTAACCGGCAGGTATGAGCGGATCTATAAGCGTTTTCTTTTCCGCAATAAGCCCCTGGTAGATAGTGTCTTTCTCTATCTCAGTGCCATTAAACATCTGGTTGCGCTTAAAGAAATAAATCTGCTGCCCTATAAGTGACTTTGGATTTACTGAGCATGGCAGATTACTTACATCATAAGAGGTATCGTAGTTTACGTTGCCAGAGGCTTTGGCTACCTGGGCAGATAATTGTGTATGACAAATAACAGGTAGTAGCAGTAGCGCGAAAAAACGGTATTTCATGAACAAAGGAATAATCGTTAAGGAAGACAGTTATTTTAAGCCGTGTGTTGGGCAAAACATATCCACATTTTACGCAAAAATTTCGTGAAATAAATATTGACCTATATTTTTGAACACTTATTCAATATATCGCTATGAAAAATTTTCTCTTGTTCGCTATTCTTTGTTTGGGTTTTGCAGCATGTAAACAACGTAGTGATGAAGGCTTTAGTTATAAATATCTACCTGTAAAGGAGGACGACAAATGGTCTTATATTGACGAAAACGGCAAACAGCTTATTGGAGCAAAATTTAATTCTGCTGATTTATTTTCTAATGGCCTTGCACTGGTGAGCGATGAGCATAATAAATACGGATATATAAACGAACAGGGTGAATATGTGATCAAGGCACAGTACATCAGTGCCACTTATTTTTCAGAAGGACTGGCATTTGTACTTTCTCCCGAGGGTTATCCTGAATGCATAGACACAAAGGGAAAAATAGTTTTCGAGTTGAAACAAGCAGACTTTGCTGCTGCGTTTCATGAAGGGCTTGCACGGATAGGTATGGATAATAAAGTTGGCTTTGTAGATAAATCAGGAAAATTTGTAATTAATCCGAGCTTCGATGATGCCGGCGATTTTCTGGAAGGTTTAGCAGTAATACAAAACCATGTAGATAATAATGAGAGAGATGGATTTATAAATACTGAAGGAAAAGTAATTGTCGAGCCGCAATTTTTACTCGCTGAGAATTTTTCAAATGGTTTGGCCATTGTGGTAAATACAGAAGGAAATGCAGGATACATAAACAAAACTGGCGAAATGATTATAAAGCCGTCTTATAGCAGCGCTACTATGTTTTCAGATGAACACGCCCTGGTAATGAATAATAATGAATGGTGTATTGTAAGTACGACCGGAAAACTAAAAGCTCTGGGATATTACGATGCTGTAAACAATTATAATGGTGGACTCATAGGGGTAAAAAAGGATAGAAAATGGGGCTATATAAATGAAGCCGGTGATAAGGTGATTGAATTGCAATACGATGATGCAAGCACTTTTTATGATAAAGGTTTTGCAACGGTGCTATCAGGTGGTAAGTATGGTATAATAGACAAGAAAGGTAAATATCTGGTTGCACCTAAGTATAATGACATTTTTAATGATATAGAAGGGGTAGGATTATCTGATAAATCAAAGCACTTTGCAGTAGTAAGTGACTATGTAAATGTGGAAGAGATTGCGGATCGTTTTGTAGGTAATGGTAATGAAGGAAGTTTTAGAAAAATAAACTCTGAAACTACCTTAAATAATATTTATGATACGTATGGTATAAAGAACATGTCGATAAGGGAGATGTATCTCGACGACAGCACAAAAATACCGTTGGGGCCAAACGCCATAATAGCAAGCACTGATTATTTATTTGGCATGCTCTTAGGCGTGCATGGGCAAATATTTAACGAGGTTGCAAGGGCAAATCCTAAAGTTGAGACAATACAGTATACGGTGTTGTTGAGAAGAGATGTTGAAGGGTTTGCAAATGCATTGAAACAGGTTTTGATAAAGAAATACGCGGCAAGCGAAATACCTACTCCTGAAACGGAAGACGAGCTTGTCACATCTCTTGAAAAAAAGCATAGCAACGATGGAATTGATAAAAACAAGCACTTTGTTTTATACGCTGCAAAAATGGCCTTCATGTGCAGTATTATAAATGAAGAGGCTCATATTGCTATACATTTCAAGAAATAGAAGCCTGGTCTACGAAATTTATTCAATGATTTGACCCTATCCTATCGGGCACTTTAGCTATAGGCACTTCATCATGCATTCCCATAGTGCGGCAGCGGTTTTGTCCCAGCTAAATCTTTTCACTTGTTCTGCGGCTGCGTTTATTAGCTTGCTGCGCAATGCTTCGTCTTTGTAGATTAGTTCCATTTTGGCGGATATATCTTCCACGTCGTTTGGATCAACCAAAAGAGCGGCATCACCTGCCACTTCAGGCATGGAGGAGGTATTGCTTACTATAGCGGGTACATTGCACTGCAGCGCTTCGAGTATAGGAATGCCAAAGCCCTCGAACAGGGAAGCATATACAAGGGCGTAGGCAGCACCAATTACCCTGCTCAGCTCGTCCACATTCATATAGCCTACCCATTTCACATCGTTTTTAAAGAGCATTTCTTCTTTCATCTCTTCCACTTCGTCATACTTCCACGCAAAGCGGCCAACTATCACCAGCTTCATATTGCTGCGCTGGCGCTTCTTAAATGCTACAAATGCCTTTAGCAGGTTCACGATATTTTTGCGTGGGTGCAATGCCCCCGCAAAGACAAAATATTCGCAGCCATCGGCATATTGTTTCTTTACGGCTTCGCGCGCGTCCCAATTTAGCGGTCTGTATTCATCATGCGCACCGTTATATACTACATCTATATGATTTGGGTCAATCTTATAGTGCTCAGCAATGTCGTTTTTGGAAAAAGTAGATACTGTAGCTATGCGCCTGGCCTTTTTGGCAAACAATGGGGAATAGTGACGCCAGTAAAAAAGGTGACTAAGCGTGAAATGCTTGGGATAATGCTCAAAAGCAAGGTCGTGTATTACCAGGCAAGTAGGAACTTTGGTGCTGAGCGACAAATAACCGTCCTGCGACAAAAAGAGGTCAACTTTATATTTTCTTAGCAAAAAAGAAATACTCCACTCGAACCAGATATAAAACAACAAGGGATGCCTTGCCTGCGGGTGAACCACCACCGGCTTTACATTGGGAGCAAAAACAAAAGAAGGATCGTATGGCCTGTCGAAGAAGAAAATGAATTCATGCTCGGGATGATTCTTCACTATTCGCTCCAGCGTTTGATAGGTAAACCAACCTATGCCTTCCAGCCTTCCTTTTATTAATAATCGAGTATTTACCGCAATTCGCATACCTATGCCAACAAAAATATAATTTTACCGTTTATACGCCGGCCCAAATTAAGCAGTAATGCGTCGATTTTTCGTAAAAAACTTATTTTTTATCCTGATGGTGAACATATTGGTAAAGCCAATATGGGTGTTTTTTATAGATAGAACGGTGCAAAACAGAGTAGGCCATGCATCGTATGGCAGCTACCAAGCGCTTTTTAATCTGGGTTTAATCTTTCAGACCATTTTCGACTTCGGGCTTACTAACTACAATAGCCGGCAGATAGCGCAGAACCCGGATAAACTGAAAAAACAATTTTCTGAAATAATATCGGCCAGGCTGATGCTTATGCTCTTGTCTGCAATGCTGCTAATAGTTACAGCATGGTGCATGGGCTTCAGAAGCGGAGAGTTACTGCTCCTGATAGGTATATCATTGTCCCAATCCTTTACCATACTCCTGCAACTGATACGCAGCAATGTGGCCGCGCTGCAACGTTTTAAGCTGGATGGTGTACTATCTGTTACCGATCGTAGCCTTATGATATTGATATGTGGCTTCCTGCTGGTGTATCCTACAACGGCGCATGCTTTTAAGATAGAGTGGTTTGTAATAGCACAGGTATGCGCTTATTTTATAGCGTGCATTATAGCTTTTGTGGTGCTGCGGCGCATACATACTATAGACTTGCATTTTTCCTTTCACCCGCGAGTGCTTTGGGGTATAGTGCAGGAAAGCTTCCCTTATGCGCTGCTGGGCTCGCTGATGGTAATATATATACGGGCGGATGTATTTATGGTGGAACAACTGAGCGGTAAGGAGCAGGCAGGGATATATGTTTCTGCATACAGGCTGCTGGAGGTGTCTAATAATATGACGGGCCTTATGTTTGCTACTATGCTGCTTCCTTTCTTTGGGCGTATGCTGGCCCAGCACGAAGATGTACAGCCCATAGTGCGGCTGGCGGTGAACATGTTATTGCCGGCATCCTTCACGGTGGCTGTAGCGTCCATATTCTTTGGCAACTCCATCATGCACCTGCTGTACACAGCGGCTACTAACAATGATAAATATGTGTTTGGCTGGCTTATGGCATCCTTCCCGGGCTGGTGTATGATATATGTGTACTCTACCCTGCTGACGGCTAATGGCAACCTGCGTCTGCTGAACAAGATAGCTTTTGCAGCCGTAGTGCTCAACCTATCGCTCAACTTTTATCTTATACCCCACTACTCTGCTACAGGTGCTGCTATTACGGCCTTTGTTACGGAGACAGGCCTGGCAGTGGCCTTCATAATAGCCTGTTCCAAAATGTTTGGACTGCCAAAAGATATACGATGGATGCTTTCGCATGCAGGGTTTCTGTTGTTTACCATATTACTGGCTTATGGCATTACTTCACTGCACTTTCAGTGGCTGCTGCAGTTCGCTTTGTTTGGTGTGATATGCGTGGTGCTGATGTTTGCTTTCAGGTTTGTATCAGTAACAAACATTAAGCAATTGCTTAACCGGCAAAAAGCTTAATCTTCACGGTCAGGCGAGCGCTGCAATTCTTTGGACTCTCTTTTAATGATAAATACAGCGTTACTGTAAGGCTCTATACCTTTACCTACCTGCAATGCATATACCTTGGTAAACTCCGCACCAAAGTAAAGAATGAGTGATGAGTAATATACCCAGGACAGGATAACAATGATAGATGTGGCTGCGCCGAAAGTGTTGCCAATGCTGGAAGTGCCCAGGTAATAGCCTATGAGGAACTTGCCTATAAGGAACAACACACCTGTAAAGCTGGCTCCTGTAAGCGCATCGCGCCAATAGATTTTGGCATCAGGCAAGACCTTATAGATAACTGCAAACAGAAAGGTAATAATAGTAAATAATAAGCCCAGGTTGATGACCTGGAAAAGAATAATATTAAGGCTGCCGAAAAAATGCTGCAAACGGTCTGTAAGTAAATCGAGCAACGTATTAATAAACAGTGAAACCATGAGGAGAAAGCCCATGCCTATAATAAGAGAAAAAGATAGCAGGCGGTTGATGATGAACTTTAGCCAGCCTTTTTTAGGTTTTGCCCTTATGGACCATATATAGTTGATGGAGCTTTGTATCTCCGTAAAAACGCCGGTAGCGCCAAAAACCAATACCACAGCACCTATAATACCAAAAAGCTTGGTATTGCTTTGTTTGCGAATATTGTCAAGAATACCAAATATCTGGTCGGTGCCCTGGCGACCTATAAGTGTTTGAAGTTGTAGCTGGAACTGGCCTGCCAGATCTTCTTTTTTAAAGAAGATACCAATAAGTGTAAGTATGACCAACAATAAAGGGCCGATAGAAAAGATAGTGTAGTAAGCAAGCGAAGCGCTGAGCTTGGTAGCATTATCATCAGAGAATTCCATACCCGCATATTTAAGCAACTTAAAGTAGGTTTTGATCCTTGATGCCATCAGTCCTTTGTTTTAGTAAAACTAACAAATGAAATTATACAATTTGACTTGTAAATAATTGTAACGCATAAAAAAATAAAACCGCGGCCCTGGTAGCCGCGGTTCATGCAATATTGTAATGTTCGGTTATTAATGTATAATGTTTAGCTGCTGAGTCACCTGGCCCGCACTGCTATTTACTTTAATAAAATAGTTGCCACTACTCAATTGGGAAGTAAAAATTGTTTTGTGATAATTTTTCACTCCTTTTTCACTCCACTGCTGCACTAGGCGGCCATTTATGTCATATATACCTATAGTAAATGGTTGCGCAGTTTTCCAGTCGAGATTAATATTAAAGAAGGCACTGGTCGGCACAGGATAAATATTAAATGATACCGCATTGTTTACATCTTTTACAGCTGTAGAAGTATCTGCATACAGCTGATAGTAATAATGCGTCTGCACATCCTGGCCTATAAAGTAGGTCCAGCTGGAGCCATTCCATGATTGTGTAGTATATACCAGGGGACGATTTGAAGTATCATAGGTAAGCGTATACATAGTATTATTTACAAAAACCTTTGCGGTAGTGTCATATAGCATATTCACGCGCGTTATGAGATTATTGCTACCATCATAAGCATTAGAATCTTTCGACGACAATATAAGCTTGCCGGAAGCATCCGGAATAAGGTAAGTGATAGTAGCAGTATTGCCTGAGCCATCATAAGTGTAGACATTTCGTTGTGTAACATCCCACATGCCACTCATGGGGTTCCAGGTATTATGCAAGCTTTTGGTAACCTGACCGCTTAGGTTATAAGTGTATGCATCTTCACTACTATTTACATAAGTGCCAACGGATGTGCTGAAATACTTTCGCAATACCAGGATTAAGTTATTAGAAGCATCATAGGTATTTGTGACACTATCTGAAAAAAACCAACTAATACCTGTCCAGACATTTTTTAATTCGTATTTTATATTTTTATTAGCATCATAAAAGTACAAGTACTGCAGACTGTTCTCAAGACCGGCTCCGGTGTCAACCTGAACATTTCTTATAGAATCGCGCTCTATGCTATTAAATAAGAAGTGGGTGGAAGAATATATGTTCCACTGGCTGGTAGTATCTGCCCAGTAATACTGCCTGAAAAACACTACGGAATCATTTGTGTAAAAAGTATTGGTTGTTTTGCCAAAACGATGATAACCACTGTTGAAAGCAAATACCACAGCAGAATCGTATTTATAAATGCCGGTTTTTATATCGCTGGTCCGGAGCTTCGAATAATATAGGGCAGTAGAATCTGTTGGGCTAAAGCCACTGCTTTTATACTGGGCATTTGCGATGCCAATGAGTCTATGCACCAAAACCTGGGCATTCAAGCTTTGCGAGCCGCCTAAAATAAAAAGAATAGATAGGGAAAGTAAAAATTTTAATTTCATAAAAACGATTTAAAAAAATATACGTATATAAGTTCTAAGTTAAGATTATTGTGTGATATATAGTGCCAGTGGCCGCGATTTTTAAGAATGTGTATATTCAAGTATTTGCAATTTCAAGACATATTATATTATTACATATAAATAGAATAACCCTAAAATAATCCTTATTTTCGTTTATTGCTTTGATTCTCTTTTTAAAGCAATTATTACCCAGTATTATGAGTCAACGCCGTCCGGTGTACGCGATTCTTTTATCTTTTCTCTTTTTTCCAAGCATTTTGCTGGTACATAGGATTTATATGTATTACCACCCCGCTTTGGGTAATAGTTTGGGTGATATTTTATTTTCAGTTATTGTTTACATAGCGTTTACCATAAGTGTTTTTCTTGCCTTAAAATACCTTCTTAAAGATGCCCGCCGCAGGTTAATAAAAGAACACAGGCTACAGGAACAGGATGCACAGTATAAAATGCTGATGGAAGATTCGGGCGTGTCTACAATAACAGTTGATAAAAAGGGTATTGTGCGTTTTATGAGTGAAAATATCAGCCGTATTACCGGTTATGAAAATAATGAAGTGATAGGCCTTGAAATGATACTATGCGTGCCCCGGGAGTTCAGGCCAATGTTATCAGACATTATTAGCAATATGGACAAGGTGGAGGAATATGATGAAATACAAGTGCAACTCTTTACCAAGTCGCGCGTGAATGTGTGGATAGCTTGCCATATGTATCCACTTAAAGATAATAGTGGCAATGTAAAGGAGCTATTGTTAATGCTGTGGGATATAGACAAACAAAAACAACTGCAGCTACAACTGGAAAAAGCACATGAAGAAGCAGACAAGCAACACCTGCTAATGCAAAAGGTGCTGGACTACAGCCCCTCGCTGGTGTATATAAAGGATACACAACACAACTTTTTAATTACCAACAGCAAGCTAAAGCGCTTTCTAGGCCTAAGCGGCGATGAAAATGTAAGCGCCTTTTTGCATGCTAACTATCCAGAAATAGAAAGAGAGCATTTAGAAAAAGACAAACAGATAATAGAAACAAAGAGACCAATAACGTACGAATCGGACTTTGTACATAAGAATGGGAAACTGACAAACCTATGGGTACAAAAATTTCCGGTGCTGAATGAACGGGGAGAAATAGAAATGATATGTGGCTTTGATACCGACATCACACTCATAAAACAGTCGGAACAAATAATACTGGAAGCAAAAAAGGAAGCTGAGCAGGCCAAAGCTGCGCAAGAGATCTTCCTGGCAAATATGAGCCATGAGATACGTACACCACTGAATGGAATAGTGGGTATGGGCAACTTGCTGCTGGGGACAAAAGTAAACGAAGAGCAAAAGGAATATCTGGAGTCTATACAAGAGTCTGCCCAAAACCTGCTGGCTATAATTAATGACCTGCTGGACTTCTCTAAAATAAAGTCGGGTAAATTTCACCTGGAGGTAACAGACTTTAAGCCGCGCAGCATAATAAAAAAGACCATGTATCCATTGCTGCTGCGGGCAAACGAAAAAGGCATAGCGCTGAAATGTTTTATAGATACCACAGTGCCCGAAGTGCTAAAAGGCGACTCGCTTCGTTTTCAGCAAATAATAATAAACATAATAGCAAATGCTATAAAATTTACAAGTGAGGGCTTTGTAGAAGTAAAAGTTTCTTCTGAGCCAATAAATGACCAAAAAATATTTCTGCTGGTAGACGTAACAGATACCGGTATAGGCATACCTGAAGATAAAGTGGATAGCATATTTGAAAGCTATGTGCAGAGCGATACAAATATTTCCCGGGTGTATGGCGGCACAGGCCTGGGCCTGGCCATAGTGAAGCAACTGGTAGAGCTACAGTATGGTAATGTATCGGCAAAAAGTGTATTGGGGGAAGGAACTACTTTCTCCATGAAGATACCATATGTAATAAGTGAGCAGAACCATGAAAGCGGTGTACCGGTACAAATGGACAACAGCAGCAATGTGGAAATGCTAAAGGATATAAGGGTGCTGGTGGCAGAGGACAATGTGATAAACCAGAAAGTGGTAGGGCAAACGCTAAGAAAGCAGCATGCCATAGTAGAAATAGTGAGTACAGGACTCGCTGCTATACAAAAACTACAGGAGCAGACCTATGATATAGTACTAATGGACCTGCAAATGCCCGAAATGGATGGCTATATGGCTACCCAATATATAAGAGATGTAATGAAGTACACGGTGCCTATAGTAGCCATGACTGCAGATGCGCTAAAGGGAGAAGCTGACAAATGCTTTGAAGTAGGAATGAATGACTATATATCCAAACCCTTTGACCCTAAGGACCTATATAAAAAAATACTCTATTTAACGCACCGTAATGATGCGAAGAAGCTATAGTAGTGGGAATAATAATGGGGTGAGATATCCACCCCATATCCACATATTTTTTAATGATAAATGACTTGCATACCCAGGCGGATAGCTATATCGCGTTCCAGCTGAGCACCCCGGCTATCCTGCCAGCAAGGCAGTAAATGCACTTCATCGCACTCCAGCATATACTTAATATTATCGCGCATCACATCTTCCCAGTTTTTTTGCGTATCGTATAAGGAGGCCGGGCTCACAACTTTATAGCCCATCATAGATAATTCTTCGGCAGCGCGGTTGAATTTTTCCTTCACCTGATTTTCTGGCAGGCCGCTCACTTTACCTGCTATAAATATTGTTTTGCTCATAACCCTCTTTTGTTTTATAGTATAGTAGTTTAAAAATATCGTTCCATAAGATGAGGTAAAGATCTTTCAATATCACTTATGCATTAGAAAAATGACAATGTTAAAACGCTAATAATGCGCTTATATACCGGAGCATTTTTCCTTGGTTTTTCCTTTTCCCTCAGATGGCTGTAAAATGTGACGAGCAACTCATGCTTTTCGTCTTTTCTTGTCTTTTTCATTTCGTGTTCACTTTAGTGCGTACTTGAATATTGTTTATTGATCTTTACAATTCATCTCTATAAATGGGTAATAAAAAACCGTTCCAATGAAAGCGCCAGGAATAGCGCTCTGTGATGGAACTTTTGTTTAACTAAAAAGGCGTAGAGCTATAACACTCATAAGGCGTTTTACAGGGGCTGGCTTCTTTTGGGTTTGACGTTCATGCAAATGGCTATGGAACTTCAACAGCAATTCGCGCTTCTTTTGTTTAGTTATCGTTTTCATGTTGGGTATGGGAATTTGTTATGCCTGTGCCTTTTTCATTTCTATAAAGAACAATTCGTCCTGCACCACCTGCAAACCCATATCGCGCAAAAATGGTGCTACATCTTCTTTATTACGATCAGCCAGTAAAAGATCTTTCGCAGGCTCCTCATTCAGTCGTACATATTCCGGCAATTGCTTTTTCAGTCGCTCGAGCACCATGCTCCAGGTATTGCCACGTAAGGTTTTCAGCCGTGGGTTGCCGAGGCGGAAGCCCAGTGAACCGTAAACGGTATGCATACTTCTGCGCTTACAAAACAGGATCTCTTTTTGCTCGCGACAGTAGGTTTCAAGCACCTCCTGTGCTGCATTTTTTTTCTCCTGCAGGTAGCTAAGCTCATCGCTATACTTTTCTTTTATTTTGGTCATCTCAGCATCCAGCTTTGCAAATATTTCTGCTTCCCTTGCTTCAGAACCTGCATACTGGGAGAGCGCTTCTTCAAACTGGGCAAGGCTAATGCCGGCTATTACTCTTTTTGATATTCTCTTTGTCATGGTTATGGGTTTAAATATTTACGATGCCATGCTTCGGCCAGTTTTGCTATAGCGGTCTATCTGGCCTATTATGGAACTGATAATGATGCTTGCGTACTTATCCTGCCGCAGGTCCAGCATACCCCATAGCTGGCGAAAGGCTATGGCTTCCGTTCCGCTCATGTTCAGGGTATATAGTTCCTGGTTTCGTTCTTTCATTTTACGTAAACGGTGATGCAGCTCGGTTAAGTATTCGTGCAGCAGTTGTTCATGCTCGTCTTCGGGTTTAAATTGCTTCAGCATATCATCGCATATAATATGCAGTGCCTCTACCCGCTCATGATTGATACGTGCTTTTACAGCATTGATTAATCTTTTAGCCATTGGGTTACGGTATTTAAAGCAGTGTTATATTTTTCGGTGAAGTGACAGTCGTTTGTCTCCAGCAGATCGGTGGCACGCTCTACCCCGTTGATGATGGAGCTGTGGTCCTGCCCGCCATAGAGAGACGCGATCTGCTTGAGGGTAAGGCGCGGGTAAAACTTGCGCAGCAGCAGGGAGCTGAGGAAACGCAGCTCCACTACTTCGCGCTTACGGCATTTTACGGTATAATTTTCATAGCCCATCTGTAATGCATTGGCTATAATGCGCAGCATCTGCTCCGGCCCTTTGCGCTCCTCACTCACATACAGCATCACCTTTATGCGCATGCCAGTTCTGCTCTTTATCTGTTTTTCAGCACTGCGGGCAATAGTGCGTGCTGCATTCATTTGGGTGGTTGTTAAATAACTCATAGCAAAAATGTTTTTTCTGTTAGCCTAATATTGTTTCTTTCGTTTCCTGAAGCTTTGCCTTATGTATTAATTCGGTTGCATAGTGTAAGTTGCCTTTGCTGCAATCTTTTATTTCAGCTATTGTAGCATCATTGTTTATAGCATTGGCGCGGCATATAAGCTCTATATCGCGCGGGCCAGCCTGGCCCAGTGTTACAAAGCGCCTGCCTATAGTGTTATATATTTCTCCGTACAGTTCTTTGTTCATTCGTGCGCCTTCTACCACGCGGTTGCGCAAATCATCATTGCCCAGTATCACTATACCGCAATGATTGATAAGCCGTTTGTAGAGCGTGATGACAAAATGCAGTACGCGGTCTTTTAGTTTATGTGCATCGTCTATTATCAGTAGCGGTTCTTCCTGCGTCTCCAGCGTGCTTACGATTTCTTCAAGCATCTTGTCAGCAGTGCCTGATGGCTTTGTACCAAGTTCCTGCAAGAGCTTGCTGATAAAATCTTTACGGTTCAGGTGTTCGTCGCAGCTTATATAGTGTGCATATTCATTTTCACGTGCATAGCGTTTAGAGGTAAAAGTTTTTCCAAGGCCTGTTTGTATGGCCACGCCATAGGCCATAGCATAGCGTTGCGCATCACCAAAGAGTATGCGCAGTAGCAGGTAGCAACCCGTATCTGCCTGTTGCCATTCGTTGCCGCAGTAGAAACCTACCTGCCGGGCTATAAGCTGCCACATGCGCTCATTTACTACTTTCCATTTGTTGTTTTTCACTTGCGATATGATAGTAGGGCTTATGCCTTGCAGGCTATGGGAGGCTGCAAGCTGTGTAGGGAACCGCGAGCTATATCGTGTTAAAGCATCTCTTATTTGTTCTTTTTGTTCCTGTGTCATAATTTTGGGCTTCGTTTGAGTTTTTAATGAAGGGCTACGCTTTTGGTTGGGTGTAGCCTTTTTCTTTTCATAGTGTTTTCAATAGTGCATTTTTGTATTCCCTATTCCCTGACAATTTGAAATGCGCATTTCAAAAATTTCTCCAAAAAATTTGGCATAAATAATTTTTAATTTAACTTTGATATCAGAAAGCAATTAATACGACACAAAAATATTCCAAATTTCATAACAATTCCAATTTTTGTGGAAAAATATTCTAAAATAATCCATCATGTACTTAGCAGGTAATTTGAAATTTTTGAGAAAGAAATCCGGCAAAACACAGGATGCGCTAAGCACGGATTTAAAAATTGGCAGAACCACAATTGCTAATTATGAAGCGGGCATAAGTGAGCCTAACCTGGAGACGCTATTAACATTTGCCAATTATTTTGGCGCTACGGTGGATGAGATGCTGTCAACTAATATGGAGGAGCAGGGTAAAAAGCCGAAAAGCACGATACTTTTACCGACAGCAGACAGTAAAAGGGCAACAGAACCTTTACCATATTCAAAAATTCCGCAAGTGATAACTGTGGATAGAGAAGGCAATGATAATATTATATACGTGCCGGTAAAGGCAAGGGCGGGTTACCTGCTGGGCTATGGCGATCCGGAGTTTATGGAAACGCTGCCAACCTTCCGGCTGCCGGGCTTGAATAATTCCACCTACCGCATGTTTGAGGTAGAAGGACCATCGATGGCGCCCAACGTGCTGAATGGCGACCGTATAATAGGGGAATGGATAGACGGCTTTGATAATATAAGAGATAACCGTGTGCATGTGATAGTGCATAAGGGCGGAGTAATGATAAAGCGCGTGCTGAACCGGATAAAGGAACGCGGCAAGCTGTACTTGAAATCGGACACTGTAGTGCACCGACACGAATTCCCCACGCTGGAAATAGACCCTGAAGAGGTAAATGAAATATGGTACGGCCGGCTAAAAATAAGCGGCGACTTTAGCGAGCCCGCTGAAGTATATCATCGCCTGGCCGACCTGGAACTGGATATAATGGAAATGAAGAAGTTTATAAAGGACAAGGAATAATGCTGTATTTTAGTGTTATTCTATAAATACTTTTCTATGCGTTATTTTATCCTATCGGCCTGTATGTTGGTATTTGGTGTGTATGCAGTACAGGCGCAAACGGGTGATAATAAAAAGAATGAATTAGTGCCTTATGCAAGTAAGTGCTCTAAACGGATAAAATACTGTAATGACTGCGGTGAAAAGAAAGCGAATTGGAAGAACGAGAAGAAGCTGACCCAGTACTTTGAGAAAAACCTGGACATGAGCAGGATGGCTGATGTGTATGGAAATATAATTGTAAAAGTATTGGTGGATAGCGAGGGCAATGTATGCTGTAAAGAACTATACAATAATACCTTCAATAGCGCTAAGGCAATTTTAGCGCTGAGCATAGGCGATGCTGTAAATGAAATGCCTAAATGGGATCCTGCTTTTTCGCATGGTAAAGCACTGAACTCAGTGGTAACACTAATGATTTGCAGCCATATGAGAGGCAAACCTGCCTTTTGGGTGGAATATGCGCATGTGGAGGAAAAGAAATAATAACCTCTTACATCTTTACAAACTTCTGCATTTTCCTCCCGCCGTCATTTTGTAGCTGGATCATGTACATGCCGGGTGGCAGGCTGCTAATATCTATCGTATTCAGTCCCTTTTGCAATTTGCCTGCTACTGATTCCGTGCCATTTAGCGATATTACTTTGTAGTCGGCATCAGCTGTTGCCTGGTAATCCACGTTAATACTTTCGTGGCAGCTGGTAGGGTAAATGCGCGTGGCGTTGATAGCCCTGGTAAGTGGGGGTTGATTTGTGATAGTAAGTGATGTAGGAGTAAAACGATATACTATGCCTGAAGGAGGAAAATAAGTTAACCCAGTAGGCTGGTGGTCATACTCACCATAAGTGGCAATTATGGAATCAATATCGGGTGCATTGGGGTTGCCACTCAGTATATAATAAGTACCGTTCAGGTCGTAATCTATGTCTTTAACATAGCCCACAGTAGGATGACCTTCTTTGGGGAAGTAGTTATACCCATGATCTACATTAGAGGGGCCGTAATGCAGCTCGACTATATTGCTCCCTTCGTAGAGCCATAGCTGCATGTTTATAGAATCGTCTTTTATGGAATAAATTATTTCGTTGAAAAAGGCAGCATTGGCTATTTCCAACTTAAAAATTCTTTGTCCTGTAATGCCGCTTACTGTATAGCGTATGGGCGACTGCGTACTTGAGATACTATCTAAAAATCCCCTGTCTATAAGGTTAGCGTCAGTAAGATAAAAACCTGATATAATGCCTTTGCCCGTATCCGTAACAAAAGTACTGCCACCCTCTATGGCAGGAGCAACGCAGGAAATGGTATCGATCTTAAAATCGAAGCCAAGCGGTAAAGTGTAGGTATCACTATTGAACCACACGGTACTGTTTACTGTAGTAGCACCGGAGGTGAGCGGTGTATAAGTATCATAATACACTGACAGGGTGTACGGGAATTGCGCTTCCGCCCGTAAGGCGAAGGTGATGGCAAAAAGTAAAAATACAAGCGCTTTTTTCATAAAAGAGTGGGTATGCAGGGTATGGGATGTGAATAATAGACGTAAATTATTATAAATGTGTTGGGTATCTATTAATTATTTAATGACGAGTTCATTATATTCCGGGTGGTTTTCGATGTATTTGGCAACAAATGCGCAATAAACAACAATCTTTAGATTAGTACTGCGCGCATAGTCCAGCACGTACTTTACCAGTTTTGCCCCTATACCCTTGCCGCGCATGTCCGCAGGTACAAGTGTGCGCATCAGCACCATACTTCCCTTCAACCAGCGGTATTGTACAAAAGCATACTCCCCATTAGGGAAAGCAATTTCAAACCTAAAATCCTTTTTATTGTTTACTATATGAAGGTCTTGGTCCATGATAAATTTTAAGAATAAGCGGCTGCAAATTACAAATAATAAAAGGCAGTAAAATTTAACGGTTAAAAAACTGATTAAAATCATGAAGAACGCTGCTAATTAAGGGTTTCAATCTTAAAAACAAGCTGTAACTTTGTGTTAAAGAGGATAAAAACCATGGATACCACGTATTTAGGCTCGCTGGCAGGTGTTCGTAGTTTTTATGAAAGTGGCGCTACGAAATCATACAGTTTTAGAGAGGAGCAATTAAAGAAGCTAAAGAAGGCACTAACAGACTGGGAAAGCCGGCTGGCAGATGCGCTACATAAAGACTTCCATAAATCAGAAGCAGAAACCTATGCTACTGAAACAGGACTGCTGCAGGCAGAGATAAGCTATACATTGAAACACCTGCAGCAATGGATGCGCCCGCAGCACGTAAGCCCGCCTATGTTCTTATTCCGTTCATCGGGTGTGGTATTAAGAGATTCCCTGGGCGTGGCACTTATTATAGCCCCATGGAATTATCCTTTGCTATTGCTTTTATCGCCTCTGGTGGGTGCTATAGCTGGTGGCAACTGTGCAGTGCTTAAGCCATCAGAGCTTACACCCCACACTTCGCATGTGATAAAACAAATGATGGAAAGCATCTTTGATCAAAGCTATATATGTGTGATAGAGGGCAATGGTGCAGAAGTAGTACCACAATTAATAAACAATTTTCGCTTCGACCATATATTTTTTACCGGCGGTACTGGTATAGGCAAGGAAGTTGCCGTGCTGGCAGCAAAGGAACTGGTGCCCGTAACGCTGGAACTGGGTGGCAAAAGCCCTTGTATTGTAGATAAAGATGTAGATATAACAGTAGCTGCCAAACGAATAGTATGGGGAAAATTTACCAACGCAGGGCAAACATGTGTAGCACCGGACTACTTACTAGTACATACTAACATAAAAGACAAGCTGATAGCTGAGATGAAAAAAGCTATTGATGCTTTTTATGGCGACTCGCTACTTGCAGAAGACTATGGTCGTATTATTAATGAAAAGCATTACGATAAGCTGGTAAGCTTTCTGCAGAATGGAGACATAGCGTATGGAGGACAAACAAAAAGAGATGAATTATATATAGCCCCAAGTCTGCTGGAGAATGTACCCATAGATGCGCCAGTGATGCAGGAGGAAATCTTCGGGCCTATACTGCCTATTTTCAATTTTACAACGCATGATGAAGCTATCAGGATTATAGAAAAAAATCCTAACCCTCTGGCCCTGTATATCTTTACAAAGAGTGCAGACGTGGAAAAAAAATATACAGAAGATATAAGATTTGGCGGCGGCTGTGTAAACAATACCCTTGTACACCTGGCTGACCCTAAGCTACCGTTTGGTGGTGTGGCAAATAGTGGCATGGGCGCTTATCATGGCAGGTATAGCTTTGATACTTTTACCCGGCCAAAATCTATACTGAAAAGCAATAGCTGGCCCGATTTCAAGATAAAATACCCCCCTTATAAAGGAAAAATTAAATTCTTTAAATGGTTGCTGAAGTGATATGAGAACAATGAGGCAACTAAGGAGCCTTGTTTTATTTAGAAACTTTACCTTACGTAGTAATTACTTCTGCGCACTGCTGCCAATCATAGATCTTTCATAGCCTTTGAATATTTGCTTTACATCGAAATAAAGCCCTTTAATGTTTTCAGGATTGTCTTTAAGACTTAGAAAATCGCATTGAGAGGTTGTAAGTTCCTGTGTACCACCAAATTCATAGCCCAGCATATTAATAAGTGAATACTCATCAGATATCTGGAGCACATGCAGCGCAGTAGCTTCAGACTGGCCATCGCCACTGGATAGTATTGCGTATGCTATCTTGCGCACTTTGTCCAGGTATATATTGGCCATAGCACTATCGCCCAGCTTTCTGTAGGCCATAAATGCTATGTTAAGCTTCTTTAGCTCAAAAGGTCTTTGACTTAGGTATTGTTTATCAAGCGCGAGCACTTTAGTCCAGTCTTGGGTGCTCATGTTGTCTTTAGCCAGTAGTGCTTTAAGACTGTCGTCGGTAGCCTGATCGTTGAATTGGTTTTCATATTTCTTATCAAAAAAGAAGCCATAGTATAACATACGGTATTCCCGTAGTGAAAGTGTGGTATCGTTACGCTCGTATTTAGCCAGTAGATGGGGATAAAAGAAAAGGGAATTAGGGTCTTGAACCAGCTCCTTAATGGAACTATAGTCGGGAACCAATGCTTCGCGTTCCTGTGTATATGCTGCAACTGAAAGACCTACAGCTATTAAAAAAATAATACAGCGTTTCATGTTCACAATATTTTCCTGCCTGTTAAACAACTTTTTTCCAGCCTCAAGCTTCATAAGAACATATACAAATAACTGTGCCATTGAAACTCATTTATAAAACGAATAAACTGCCTTACATATTATAATAATTTATTGTGTTAACATTAACTTAACCTTCCGGTAACATAGCAGTAATTTCCAAAGAGTTCTTTTGCACTCAAATTAAATCACACACAAATGAGAAATATTGTTACCAAATTAAGTTTGTCAGCTGCTTGTCTTATGCTTTTAGCTGGAACAGCTAAAGCACAGGAAAAGGACACAACTGAATTTAAACCTCATGGTAAGCTTTGGGGTTATGCCTTCGGTGACTGGGATTACAAAGGCAATTCCGATGTAGTAAATGGTGGCGGCCGTGGTGGTTCGAACCAATACACTAAAGTACCTATCAATACCAATGAATTCCAGTTTCGTCGCGTGTACCTGGGATATAACTATGAAATAAGCAGGAAATTCGTAGCAGAATTCCTATTAGCTGCTGAAGACGATTTCGCATCAGGTTCTCTTGGCCAGGGTAACGGTGATATCCTTGCGAACAACAAGTTCTCTCCATACCTGAAGCTTGCTAACCTTCGCTGGAAAAACATCTTCAAAAACTCTGATCTTGTAATAGGTCAGTCTCCTACCCCTACATTCGCACAGGGTTCTGCATTGAAAGAATATGCAAGAAATACACAGACTTCGGAAGAAGTTTGGGCATACCGTTCAATAGAAAGAACTGTTACTGATATCCGCCGTACAGGTTCTTATGACCTTGGTGTAGCATTACAGGGCTGGTTTGACAATGGTGGTAACTATGGTTACGACGTAATGGTAGCAAATGGCCAGGGCGACAAGCCGGAAAATGACCTATACAAATGGTTCTATGGTGATGTATATGCTAAATTCTTCAAAAAGCGCCTTGTAATAGACCTTTATCAGGACTACCAGCGCATGAACTGGAACCCAATAGTAAATGGCCAGTCTGAAGTAGCAACTACTACCGGCGGTACTACTACATACGCACTACCTTCTTCTCCTTCAGGTTTACACCGCGACAGGAACATGACTAAATTGTTCGTTGCCTGGAATGACAAAAAATTCACTATAGGTGTAGAAGCTTT
>Ga0207647_10001034_pt1 | contig 21526 bp, 20 predicted proteins | sample KBSCornC2_FD_184295 | JGI IMG/M metagenome (GOLD analysis project Ga0207647, IMG submission 184295) | Corn rhizosphere microbial communities from Kellogg Biological Station, Michigan, USA - C2 (SPAdes) (version 2) | ecosystem: Host-associated > Plants > Roots > Rhizosphere ... | reverse complement strand
GTTTTCAGCTTGCGCAAAAACTTCAAAGCTGAAGATCAATACCACGCCAATTAACAACTCGGCGCGCAGTATCAAGCCACACTTGGACACAGTCAGTACAGGGAGCGGTAGCGACCTGGTCCAAGGATGACAGTCGAGAATTGTTAGGAAATGTCGCATGCTGATCACTGACCAGGTCGCTACCGCTCCCTGTACTGACTGTGTCCAAGACCCATTCGCCCACCTACTCACCTTTCAAACCAACTGAACGAGGCGAGAACACGTTGAGGTCGAGACGGTTGGCGACATACTCGATAACCTTCTGCGCCTTCACACTGTTCCCGGCCTCGTCCAACGGCGGAGCAAACACCGCAATCGCCCCCTTCCCTGGAACAACCGCAACGATGCCTCCGCCAACTCCACTCTTTGCCGGCAGACCGACGTGCCATGCCCATCCGCCTGAACCGTCGTACAGTCCAGCCATGATCATCGTAGAGAGAATGTGTGGAATGTTTTCAGGTTTGATTACCTGCTCGCCGGTCGCCGGGTTCTTGCCGTTGTTCGCGAGGGTCGCTCCCATGCGAGCCAGTTGGGCCACGTTCACGCCGACCGAACACTGCTTGGTGTAAACATCGACTGATTCGAACGGGTCGGCGTAGATCCGATCGTACTTCGCGAGCAACATCGAAAGAGCCTTGTTACCTGTGTTGGTTGCCGCTTCCGATTTGTAAACCTCGTCGATCAGCTTCAGCTTCTCACCCGCTACTCGGCTGTAGAAATCGAGGATCTTGTTCCACTTCTCGTCCGCAGTTTTTCCCGAGATCAGACTGACGGTTGCGATCGCGCCGGCGTTCACATAAGGATTGCCGGTGTGAGTCGGCATATCGGCAACCGCGAAGACTGAGTTGAAAGCGCGCCCGGTTGGCTCAGATCCGACTTTCTCGAAAACTTTGTCTGGCCCAAGCTCTTCCATGGCCAGCGCCTGAGAGAAGACTTTCGAGATCGACTGAATGGAAAACGAGAAATTGATGTCGCCCATCGTCAGCACCTGGTTGTCCGTGGTGACGATCGCAATGCCAAAGAGTTTGGAATCAACCTGGGCCAGGACCGGAATGTAGTCGGCATTCTTTCCATTGGTGTCGTTCTTAAACTTCTCGTAGGCTTCCTTTACCGCTGCTTCCGCTTGCGCGCGTGTTGGTGCGACAGGACTGGTCTTCTGTCCCAAAGCTGACAGCGGGCCTGCGACAAATGTCATCACGACCAACAACGCAACGAACATTCGTGTTTGAACTCTCTGTCTCATGAATTTTGTTCCTCTCATAATTACTTCGCCTCCGACTTGGACACAGTCAGTACCGTCCGCGGTAGCGGATGGGTCTCTCTTGGCTCCGAGGCGTCTACGACGTACCCATCCGCTACCGCGGACGGTACTGACTGTGTCCAAGTGCGAATTAAACTTTGGTGCACGTTTGTACTTCCTCGAAATCAGAAAGTGAGCGTCTTCGAAAAGTTGTACTTAAACGAAAACTGAATGCGGAAGTCGTCGGACTTAAAACCGTCCAGAAAGTTTTCGCGGCGTCCCCACTGAAACTCACCACCGAGCATCACGTTTTCAACCGGATAGAAAAGCAGGTTCGCAAGACCGTAATGGCCGCGATGATATGCGTCAGGCGCCTGGCCGTTGGAATTGTCGATGTCCATGAAGGAGTAACCGACTGCCGTGCTGAAGCGCTTGTTCCAGTTGTGATCCAGAAACGCCACGAGGCTCCACATCGGCAGTGCGACACCTTTGATGGGCCGGCGCGGATCTCCTCCTGGGGTCAGCTCGATGCCGACGTCGACCGGCGCGTCGTTCATGTAGTTTTGAATTCCCTGCCCAAAGACAAATGCAAAGCGCCCGGTGTCGTTCGGCGTGAATTTGAGATTGGACGTTAGATTGAGTCCCGCACCGACTTCCGTTCCGCCCAAATCAAATTGATCGACGGTAGTATCCACCCACTTAATTCGCCTGATCATTCCGGCGGCCTGGAAGTAGCCCCAATCACGAGTGAAACGAACGTTGCCGGAGAAATCGGGCAGATCAAATTTCGGCCTGATGCCTTGCAGCTCGATGCGATCTGCAAACACGCCCTGGTCACCACTGGCGCCCGGACGTTCAATCGCGAGTGTTACTGAGTTGCGTCCTTTGAGTGGCATCCAGCGAAACTGCAGGTTGCGGAAGAACACCATTCCGTTTGGTCCCCAATACTCGAGCGAGTTGGGAAACACATCGATGTCCATGAACGGGCTCCACGTTTGTCCAGCTCCGAACTGGCCCAACTCACCGTATGCATGGCGCAAACGGAAAGTGGTCTGGCCCGCATCCACACCCGTGCCGAATAATTCGAATTCAAACTGTGTCTTCAGTTCGCCGTATTTTGTTGGAGTTGTCGACTTCACTCCGAGGCGACTTTGCCGGACGCCGAAGTAAGTTTTTCCGTTTGGTGCAAATTCATTTGGAAAGGCCGGCAGCTTAGTGGGACGAATGACGTCGAACCAGTCCGGATGGTTTTGCTTGAACTGATAGCCCGCATCGAGCATTGCGAATCCGTAGATTGTGAAAGTGCTCTCACCTTTGCCGCTGTCCTGTTGTTTTGCAGGAGGCGGTTCTGCCGGCGTGGTAGTTGGTGTCGTCGTGTAGGTTGCGTCTATGACGGCCGCGGGAGCGGGAGTCTTTGCCTTTGCATCTTCAATCGCAGTGATCTGTCCTTTGAGATCCGACACGACCTGCTCGAGTTGTTGTAGACGCTGTTTGAGTTGTTCTACTTCAGAGGTTGGCTTCGCGGGTTCCTGGGTTGGCTTTGCTGGTTCTTGTGTTGTTGCTGTCTGTGCGAGAACAGAAACATTGAGAGGCAAAGACACGATCAGGGTTGCCCCAAACATTACTATCCACCGCAAGCCAGATTTACGATCTACGTTCATTACCCTTCCTCCAGTCTGATAGGGCGGAGTCCCCCTTGGTCAAGCGGAATGTAGTGGGAGCGGTGAGTAGCTGAAACTAGCAAAAGTTACAGGCATTCTATGAATCTGTGTAATCTGTGGATAAACGACCTGTCAGAAGTAACAGGTCGAGAAACGGGACGTTGCCAATACGATTGAAGGCATGACGCCTCAATCGGACTACGAACTGGCGCAAGCAATTTCTCACGGTGCGATTTCGTGCATGGCAGATCTTTATGAACGTTATAACAAGATGGTCTATGGGGTGTGCCTGAGAATGACGGGCGACGTGAGCGAGGCCGAGGATTTGACGCAGGACGTCTTTATCCAGCTATTTAAAAAGGTCGGAACGTTCCGCGGAGACAGCCGCTTTTCAACCTGGCTTTATCGCTTAACCGTCAACCAGGTCCTCATGCACTTTCGTAACACGATTCGACGGAGAGAATCGCCCTGCATGTTTGATGATTTAATGAAAACGCGAATCGGAAAGCATTCCTTTAGTCATCAAATCATGGACCGCATCGCACTGGATCTCGCGCTCGCAGAACTTCCTTCGGGCTCGCGATCCGTTTTCGTAAAGTTTGACGTCGAGGGCTACAATCACCAGGAGATCGCCGATATCTTCGGATTCAGCACCGGTAACTCGAAATCACAACTTCACAAAGCCCGAAGGAAGCTCCGCAAGCTTTTAGGTCTCAATAACACTCAGAGTTTTCGCAGCGCCATCAGACGGATGGGAGCGATGCCATAAGTCTCAACGTCGATCTGGTTGCCGTCCAGCACCTTGATCTTGGCTGAGTATATGAGCGTGCCTTCTCCCTCTTCCTTGCCTTTATCTTTCGTCTTCAGATCGGCCTGGAGAACTCCAAACGGGTAGTCCTGAGACCTTGACCCGCCGTAGACTTCAAGAAATCCGATCGGTCGATCGCCAAGTGCATAGATGCGTCTTCCCTCCGGTGTGCGATGAGATCGAATGAGTTTGAGGTCGTAAAACCCTACGCGTCCAGTGAGTGTTATCTTGCCGATTGACTTGGCCTTCTCGAGCGCTTTGAGTAGAGCATTAGGACCCGATTCGAGCAGGAGACCGGCCATTCTCTTCGCTTCTGCGTCGCTCGTATAACTGTTGACATACAAATCAACATTGGCTCTCGCTCCAGCGCCAACCATTGCCGGGCCTGCTCCTGACGGCAGGTATGCGAGGGCGCCAAACTTTTCCTTCTTGGGTTTCGGTGGGTCCTGTGGCGCCGTCGCCGCTGGGATACTCAATCCGCAAACTACCAACACGCAACAGGTGATCAAGATTATCCTTCTCATGCTTGCCTCCATTCATGCCCTACGACTTCGCCGGCGGCGGATATTTCTTGAACAACTTCGCCATGGCTTTGTTCAGGTTCTTCGAGACCTTGTTCGGATCCTTCCCGGAGCCCAAAGTCTTTGACGCGTCACCACGCCAGATCTGTTTCTTTGTGGCTACGTCGTAGATGTCGCAACTGAGCGTACCGATGTTGATCGTGGAGCTGGTTGTCGTCGTCGTCGACATACCGCCCCAACCACCCCAACCACCCCAGCCCCACATGTCACCACCGGTGCTGTAGGAGTTCCATTGTTTCTCCTGATTCACGGCCGCCTGGTAAGTGACGTAGAGGTCTGGATTGTCCTCAGACTTAGTCAAACCCTTGGTGGCGAGTTGAGCATCGATGGCTCGCATGATCTGCTCATCGAGAATATCGTTTGGATATTGAGTTTTCGGAACTCTTACCCACTTGTAGGTTTTGTATTTGCTGAAGTCAGTTCCTTGCAGGTAGTTGAAACGTATGTCCTGCGCCGAAGCCGCAGCACAACAAGCGAGCAGCAGCCCAATCACGAGGTTCAATTGCAGAGTCTTTCTCATTCTGCACACACCATCCTTCTTTAAGACGTTAGCGCGAGTTTAAGGTTGGCGGCTGAATATGAAACTGTCACTTTTGACAGGCCTATCCACAGATTACACAGATTACACAAATCAATCTGTGAAATCTGTGGATAGAGGTCGTGGCATGATCAGAAATCTTGTGATCCTCTTTTTGATGTTAGTCTCGGTATCTTCCGCCTATGCCAGGAATGACGATGTGGTTGTTCTGAAGAATGGCGATCGGATCACGGGAGAGATAAAGGGGCTGCAACGCGGTGAGTTCAAGATCAAAGCAGACTACATGGCCGATGCGGTCGCGCTCGATTGGACCAAAATCGAACGAATCGAAAGTAAGTCTACCTTCATCATCTCGCTGGTTGACGGCAAGCTGTTCACTAGCGGCATACACCTGATGCCTGCGAACTCTAACCATACCCCAAACTTCATTATCGGCCCATCTGATAGCGCACTCCCTGTACAGCAATTGGATGTAATAAGAATGGTTCCGGTCGATCCGGGATTCTGGAAGCGGCTGGAAGGATCGATCAATTTTAATTTGAGTTTTACCAGCGGTAACGATCAGTATCAAACAGGGCTCACGGCAACCACGACTTACAGGACCGGAGATCATTCTTTCACAGCTTCAATCGACTCTACCTTCAGTGGACAAACAGAAGGAAGCAGCATCACCCGCAAGGAATTCACCTTCGATTACCGAAAGCAGTTGACGCCTCGCTACTTCGCAGGAGGTTTCTTCGATTTGCTGCAAAGCGATCAGCAGAGTCTAAACCTTCGCACTTCGGTCGGAGGTTTGCTTGGACGCACTCTGCGTCAGACCGAGAGCTCGCGTATCTCGGTTTTCGGTGGTCTGGTTGGCACTCGCGAGAAGTATTCGAGTTCCCTCGGTAAACCCGAAACGACAAATGCCGACGCGTTAGCCGGAGTTGAGCTCAACATTTTTCATTTCAAGGCTACCGATATCAAATCGCGATTCAGTTTATTCCCTAGTTTGACAACGCCAGGCCGCATGCGAATGCAAACAACTTCGGATTTGCAAATAAAGATAGTCAAGGACCTGTACTGGGGCTTTCACTTTTACGAAAACTTCGACAGCAAACCGCCGGTTAGAGCAGACAAGAACGATCTCAGCATCAGCACCTCATTGGGTTGGAAGTTCTAACTGGGGGGCAAAATGCTCCTGTAAATTTTGCCAGTGGCCTAACTGCCTCAGTCACCCTAAAACGTCAGCGGCGTTGCAAACCTCGGCCAAATCGCTCGGCGTCCTCTCTGAGGACGGACGCCAGTCAGCAGCGGGCGCGTTTGGTCTTAAGGTGTTCCGTTCCTGTTCACAAGAACACCTTTTGTCCTGGCCGCGTTTTTGAAGCGGTTAATGCTTGGGGAACGAAGCGCGGTCAGGTTCTTTCCTGTTTAGTTCCTTCTCGAAGGACGCATCGCCGGAGGCTACAAATGAATAGTCACAATGAGTTGAGACGAGATCTAAGCGATGTCCTCAGCGAGAGCTGGGTTCCTTTGGAAGGCGAGGTTGCCGCAGCTACACATCAGGGCCACATCAGAGACAATAATGAAGACAGTTACTTCCTGATGCGGTTCGGCCGTTCCCTGGAAAAACTTGCGACAAACCTCGAAGATTATTTTGTCGAAGAAGACTATTCGATCACCGGTTATGGATTCCTGGTGGCCGACGGTATGGGTGGGATGGCGGCCGGAGATGTTGCGAGTCGCATGGCGATTTGCAAGCTGATCGAACTTCTCGTCGATACGTCCGACTGGACCCTCGCACTCAAACGAAACAAAGACGTCAAAACCGTTTTTGAGCGCATGACCAGGCGCTTTTACGATATCGACAGGACTTTGAAACAAGAAGCCAGCAGCGACCACACGCTTTCCGGAATGGGAACTACCCTCACGGTTGCCGGTACGCTTGGAAACGATCTTGTGCTCGGTCATGTGGGTGATTCACGCGCGTACCTGCTGCGTGGAGATATTTTCAGGCAGTTGACGCGGGACCATACCCTTGCCCAGATGCTGATTGACGCGGGCGTCGCCAATTCCGACGACCCCGCTCCGCGATCGATGAGACACGTGCTGACTGCTGCGATTGGTTCTCTCGACGAACGTATAGAGCCTCAGGTACAGCGCTTCAGATTACAGCCTGGCGACCAGCTCCTGCTCTGCACCGATGGGTTAACTGAGATGGTTGATGATGAGCTTATCGCGAGTGTGTTGCGTGAGGCGCCTTCGGCTCAAGCCGCTTGTGACAGTCTGGTTGATCTGGCACTCGGAGCCGGTGGCACAGACAACATCACCGCTGTCGTCGGCCGCTTTACACCCGGGGCTTAATCCTCAAAAACCAAGGATCGCCGTCTTCTTTCGTTCCCTTAGCTCGTCGATCCACGCATTGATTGTCTGTAGCATTTCCCGCCGTGTTTGACTCTCACTCTTCAATTCACACTCCGGTATTTCCTGCTCACATGCGGGAAGTTGTCGCTGCTCGCGCTTTATGATTTTGATCGTTTTATCGGTTCTGGACATCGGAGTTGAACGCATCCTATTGAGCCGTCATTCTCGCAAACACTGTCAGAATTAACAGTGTTGCCAGCCACAGCGCATCGGTACGATTCCCACGCTAACAAGCAGGTCGGCCCTTCAGGGCTGGCAAGTGCAGAACGCGCTATGCAGCGTGTAACTGCGTTGCTCGAAGAATAGAAGGCTGACTTAACCCCAAAACAAACAAGGAGCCAGACTAATGAGAATTAGCAGCAACAGAGTTCTGAGACTGATGACAGTCGCCTTCGTTCTCGTGTCGGCCGGCGCTGGTAATGCGTATGCCGCGGGATCTTGGGTTACAAAGACGGTTCGTCCAGAACCCCAGGAACAGGTCAAGAAAATGAAGGGTGTCGTGATTAAACGCGAACCCGATTCGTTCACCATGTCCGAAACCACAGGCGGCCCGCAAACAACGGTTCTCTTGACCGAGAATACCGAAGTGAAGAGCCACAAAAAGGGCGTTCTCCGGGGCTCGAAGGAATACGCCGCGAGCTATATCCTGCGCGGCCTGCGACTCGAGGTCGACGGCACCCGAAACACCGATGGTGCAATCGTGGCCGACAAGATCCGTTTCGACGAGCAGGATTTGCGAACCGCGCAGGCACTGAAGGCCACCCTCGATCCGGCCGAAGCCGAAATAAATGAAAAGCTCAAACAGCAACAGGCGGAGCAGGAACGGCTGGCTGGTCAGATCGAGGAAAATCGGGCTCTGACGCAGCAAGCGCAGGCAGCAGCGGATGCCGCCGCCGAAGCAGCGAAAAAAGCACAGTCCACAGCGGATTACGCCAATAATCGAATCAATGGGCTCGACGACTTCGACCCCATCAAGACGATTACGGTTCTTTTCCCGACCGGAAGCGCGACCCTGGGTCCGAAAGCCAAAGCGGAGATCGACAATGCCGCAGCATGGGTAAAGACTCAGGACACGAAAGGCTGGGTGATGGCTGTGATCGGTTATGCCGACACGACCGGCAACTCGCAGCGGAATATCGACCTGAGCGAGCGACGTGCGAATGCTGTCATTTATTACATCATCAGCAAGTACAAGATGCCGCTCAACCGGCTGGTCCAACCGTTTGGTTATGGACAGTTGGAGCCGGTAGCCGAAAACAAGACTGCAGCCGGCCGCGCCAAGAACCGTCGAGTCGAAATCAGACTGATGGTTAACAAGGGCATCGCCGGGACAGTTGGCAAGGGTAATTAGGATCGAGGTTAGCGGGTGCGGGACCATATTTAGAGAGGAGCACCTGCAAACCTCAAATGGGCCGGGGAAGCCAACACCCCGGCCCTTTTCTTGTGCCCGCGAGCGACTCAGCCTGCAAAGCAGGCGAAAGTCTCAGCCTGCGAAGCAGGCGAAAGCATAAAGCCTGGGGCGCAAGCCCCAGGATCACATAAGACAAACAAAATGAGCCCGCGGTAGCGGGCGACAGCGCACGGGCTGTCGCCCACTATCGTGGGCTCTACACGTTCATTTACCGATACCTGGGGCTGGCGCCCCAGGCTTTATGCTTTCGCCTGCTTCGCAGGCTTGTGCAAGTGGATTTAGAACGATGAGAGGAAGGTGCGGCCGGCCATTACTTCCCTGACTGCGATGAGCAGATCGGCGGCCATCCGCGTTTTGAACACATAGCCTTCGGCGCCGCTCTTGAAAGCGGCGCCGACAAAATCTGAATCATTATGAATGGTCAGAAAGATCACCTTCGTTGGTGAGTCGCCCAACTTGAGCCGCGCAGCTGCTTCGATACCACTCACGACCGGCATCGAAATATCAAGTACACATACGTCGGGTTTCAACCTGGCCGCTGCTTCGAGGAGTGCTTGTCCACTATCAACTGCTCCTACGACTTCGAACTCGCTCTTCAGCAAGCGTACCACCCTGTTCCGCATCAACTTATGATCTTCAGCAACCAGAATCCGAGCCCGCTTCACATTCGTACCCCGCCTCATGTGGCCGTATCAGCCGGGATGATCGTAGGACCAATCAGAAAGGGCACGCACTAGCAAAACTAACAGGTAATTTTACGGACTCATGCGAAAGCAACCGAGCTTTTCAATGCATACTCGATTAATTCTGCACTGCTTCTGATGTTGAGATGCTCCATCATCGTGTACTTGTGAAAAGCAACCGTGCGCGGAGACACGTTAAGCACAAACGCAGCTTCCTTCATCGATCGACCTTCAGCCAGAAGCTGCAACACTTCCTTTTGACGAAGCGTCAGCGAATACTTGTTCTTCCGTTGTTTGAAGTTTTGTACGAACGAGCCGTCCATGCCTTTCGTCATCAGGGGAGTGACGTAATAGCCGCCTCGTACAACTTGCCGGATTGCCTGGAGCAGCTCGGTGGCCGCGGAATTCTTAAGCACAAAGGCAGAGGCGCCCAACCTGAAAGCCTCGCCCGCAATGTCGGGATCGTGATTCATCGTGAGATACACGAGTTTCACCATCGGGATGGATTGCTTAAGTCTCTGGCCTGCATTCAAGCCGTTCATTGTCGGCATGCCGATGTCGAGCACGATGACGTTCGGATTCAATTGTGGAGCAGACTCAACAAGCGTGTGACCGTCAGCGAACGTTCCCACAACTTCAAACTCCGGTTCAATCAAACCTTTCAGCGCATCGAGCATTAGCGTATGGTCATCTGCGAGGATGACTCGGGGGCGTTTCATAAATCCTCCTTTTGAGTCTAGATTTCCGCATTCAGGGGAATCACTACATCGATCCGAGTACCATGCAGGGGTCGCGAGCGAATCTTGATTTCTCCGCCAACAAGACGGAGACGCTCGTGCATGCTGATGAAGCCGAGACCCTTGTCCATTGATTCTGAACTGGTGTCGAAGCCACATCCGTTGTCTGAGATAGAAAGGCGAATCGAGTTATATGTTTTCGTCAACACTACCTGCACACTGTCAGCAGCGCTGTGCTTCACGCTATTGCGAAGGGTCTCTTGCGCAATTCTGTAAAGGCACAGCGTGACGTCTTTCGGAAGATCAGCCGGCACTTTGCTTTGATGGAAGTGCACTCTGAGCTTTTCGTTTTGCGTGAGAGTCAACTCCTCACACAGACTCTTGAGCGCCGCAGTCAATCCTAAATGGTCCAGCTTCGAGGGGTGTAACTTGTAAGAGAGTCGATGTATGTCGCTCGAGATCTCCTGAGCCTGCAATTGCATTTTATGAAGACGTTTCTGCAGAGCAATAGAATTCCGTGTTTTCTGACTCAGTTGATCGAGCTCGATCGACAGCACCGCCATGCGCTGGTTCAAGTCGTCGTGTAACTCCCGTGCTATTCGTTTGCGCTCCTCTTCCTGAGCGGCAATCAAACGGCTGCCAAGATGTTTCAGAGCTTCCTCGTTACGCTTCCGTTCTGAGATGTCGATCATGAAGCCGTGCATTCGAGCCGGCGCGTCATTCTCTGGAGTAACACTGACAAGATTCTGTACCCACGCCACCCGACCTTCATTACCAATCATGCGAAAGGTCAAATCAAAGTGTTTCACGTGTCTAGCTTGCTTCTGGTAGGCGCTCAATACTCGACGCCGGTCATGCGGATGTATATGAGAAGCAAAAAAGTTTGGTTCGTACCAGGCTTCGGTTGGAAACCCGAGCATCTTCACTGCCTGCTCGCTCACGTAAGTAAATCGTTGAGCCTCAACTTCAGCTTCCCACGACACGACCTTCGTGGTCTCGAGCAACTGAGTGAAACGTTCTTTCGTGTGTTTTAGGTCTTCCCGAGCTGCGGGGAGATCCTCATGCGTCATCAAGACCCTGAAAGTCGATCCGGGCAGGTTCAATCGGGCGGCATGCATTACGAACGGCCGGCCTTCATTGAACAGCGCGCAGTAGTAATTACGATGAAATTCCTTTTCCCCACCGTAGAGTATTCGTCGCAGGTCTTCCGCCAGAGTTACTTCTGCGCCTTCCTCAAATTCGGAAGCTGGAAGTCGCTTAAAACTTTCAAGGGAATACTCGGGCCCTGGGGACTCGGAAGTGGTGGTGTTGTCCAACAGCCGCCAGGCGTTGCTTGTATAAAGAATCGAGCCTGACTCGTCGAGCACCGCGACATTCGAGACGCATGCATCGACAATGGCGCGCAGGAAATCATCCGTGTCTTCCTTGAATGTCTTTACCAATGTATTGATCGGCTTCAAACTCATAAACGGGGACAACGTTCGCTGCGTTTGCAACTTCCATTGCGGACTAACCGGTTTCCTGTTCTCTGAGTGTCTCGACATAGTTATCGCCTTACATCAGGCTGAACGTTCAAGGTTGCCAGCCTCCGATGTTACGAAGGCTTTCGAATCGGTACTGCCGACACTGAGAACCATGATTGCGCCTCTAAGAATCGCGAAGTCATTCGAGCGCAGATAACGGTCCAGGTCCGACTCGGTTTCCCACTCACTCAGCAGCAACGAAGAGTTCTGGTCCACGGCATCCAGGTAGAAGCGAATCGCACGGCAGCCTTTAACGTCTTTGATCGGTCCGAGCAGACGGCCGATCGTTTGTGCGAGCTCAACTCGCTTCTCGGCTTTCACGGTAATCCTGGTGGTCTTTAGGATCACGATTGCTCCTCAAGTTCAGACGCCATTCACTGAAGACACTTCGACCTCGTTCCGCACTGATACTTTTTCTCAAAAGAACTCGTTTGGGCGAGAGGCTGTCAGGGTCTGAGCGGTACTGTACATAGAGCAAACCGCGTGCACAAAGAAGGGATCGCCTATTGCTTATTACATTCAACCCTTTGTTTGTAGTAGGTTATGCGTATTGGGAGATTGGTCCCGAGTAAGGCCAAAATATCCATGGCCGTTATATTTCGCGGGATCCGCTTAACCCCACGGATATGTAGATGTAGTGCTGTTTCTCTTGCGAACGGGTTGCGGGATAGCACAGGTATGATGTGTGGCAATAGTCCCGAATCACGCCCACGGCAGTGCACGGCTTGTTGAGATCCTTTGTTTCTAAGATCTAATTGTGATCTGAGTCACGAGGCGGAGGTCGAGGATCCTTCAGACTTATTCTGTGATCTGATCCGCAAACGGAAGTACACAGATCCAAATCCCGCCCACGGCAGTGGGCGGATTATTCAAGTCCTTTCTATAAATCAGTCCTTTAAAAAGCTGTCTAATCCCGCTCACGGCAGTGGGCGGATCATTTCAAGTCCGACCTATTCATCGAGTCGTGATAAATAGAAAAGACCTGGAAGTATCCGCCCACTGCCGTGGGCGGGATTATCCCGGGTTGTGTTGTGGTGTTGTAGAAAGGACTTGAATAATCCGCCCACTGCCGTGAGCGGGATTTTGCAGAGCTCAAACGATCATTAAGCGGACCTGACGGCCCGCTGTATTCCGAGCTTGATCATTCGCGTGCGTAACGTGCTGGGGTTGAGACCGAGGACATTTGCCGCACCGTGTGGTCCTTCAATTCGCCACCCCGTGTTCTCGAGCGTGCGCACGATGTACTCGCGCTCCACTTCCTCGAGCGTCTTCGCAGCAAACGGCGGCTCCTCAACAATCTCTTCAAATCGATCGATCGTATGCAAAACACTTCCCTTGGCATGGATCACCGCACGCTCGATCGCATTTGCAAGTTCTCTGACATTCCCCGGCCACGAATGATTCTGAAAAGTTTGCAGCGCACGCGGCGAAACCGAGGTAATAATCTTGCCGAACTTCTTTGCGTACCCGTTCACAAAGTGTTCGACCAATAAAGGTATGTCTTCTTTACGCTGCCGTAACGGCGGTACCGTGATGGGATAAACGTTTAATCGATACCAGAGATCCTCGCGAAACCTTCCGTTGTCGACTTCAAATTTCAGGTTGCGATTAGTTGCGGCGATGATTCGAACGTCTGCCTTGATCGTCTTACTTCCGCCCAGTCTCTCAAACTCGCCTTCCTGAATCACTCTTAAAAGCTTCACCTGTAGTTCGAGCGGCAGCTCTCCAATCTCATCCAGGAAGATTGTGCCGCCGCTTGCCAACTCGAAACGTCCGAGTTTGCGCACACCGGCTCCAGTAAACGCTCCTTTTTCATGCCCAAACAATTCGCTCTCGATCAGGCTGGGCGCGAGGGCACCGCAATTTACTTTTATGAAGGCGCGATTTTTCCGTGTACTGGAACCATGAATCGCGCGCGCCACAAGCTCTTTTCCCGTACCCGTTTCACCTGTGATCAGCACGGTCGTATCAGTCGGTGCGACCTGGGTCACTTTGAATAGTACATACTTGATCGCGTCACTCTGCCCGACAATCTCTCCGAAGGTCGGATCCAGTTGGAGTTCTTGCTGCAGATAAACATTCTCTGCCTCTAACTGGTTCTTCAACAAACTTAGTTCGTCGTGAGCCTTCTGTAACTCCTCCACTGATTGCATACGTTCCGTGATGTCGATACAGGAACCAGTAAAACCGAGAAATTCGCCGTCGGGTGAGAAACGGGCCGCCCCTGTGTCATATATCCAACGATATTCTCCATCGTATCGACGCAGCCGGTACTCCACTGCAAAAGGTTTTCTCTCGGCGACACAGTTCTCATAAACTGCGAAACTCCGATCGCGATCTTCGGGATGAATGCTTTCTGTCCAACCATTGCCAAGCTCCTGCTGCATGGTCCGCCCGGTAAACTCGCACCATCTGTTATTGACGTAAGTACATGAACTGTCGGCCGCGGAAACCCAAATCATCACCGGCGAGTTATCGGCCATGGTTCTAAAGCGTTCTTCACTTTCTTTGAGCGCCTGTTGCGTTGCCATTCGCTCGGTGATGTCGCTGGAGACCACCAGCAGGCATTCTTCACCCGAGACTTCAAACATCTCGGCTGACGAGAGCAGCACCCTAAAAGAACCTTCTTTGGTGCGGAACCTCGTTTCAAAGTTAACAACGGAGCCAAAGTCATTAAGTCGCTGGATAAATCTCGCCCGATGATCCGGTGTCTCCCAGATATTCAGCTCCAGGGAGGTGTGCCCAATCACTTCTTCACGTTTGTAGCCGCTCATGGCGACAAAGGTATCGTTCACGTCCACATACAAACCATCAACAACCCTGGTCAGTGAAATCGGTTGGGGGTTTGATTTGAACGATTTGGCAAATTTTTCTTCGGCCTGGCGGCCCCGGCTCTGCATTAGCAGGAGACGAGTGATGAGAAATGTCTGAATAAGAAATGCCGCAACGGCAACGACGACGTACCACTTATAAAGAGCCCAGAACGTAAGAGGGTGAAACTGAATCTCGGCCGGAGTTCGTGCGAGTATGACAGAGGTTGAAAGAAGAATTAGAAAAAGCAGAACGCAGAAGTACTGGATAGTTTGTCGCAGCCGGAGGCTAGCAGGTCGCGCAAGTAACTGCCTGGCTGCCAAAGCCAAACCCGTAGCTCGATAATAAGGCACCCGAGGGGAGAAAAGGGGTCCCATCACACACTCTCAACGTTGTCGTAATACCAAACTCCACTCGACGTCCTTGAGTGCTTTGGGGGCAAGCATTTGCCGGGGAGAAGGTGCTTGATTAATTTATGTAATTCTTCGACTAGTCCGTCAACATTCTAACACTTAGCGCAAATCCGTAATTTTACGGAGCATCGGATGCACGCTCGGCCAACGGTCGAACTAATTGCGACGCCGCGGAGCATCTTGAACGAGCGCCCTATACCCCTTCATCGATGCTCCGCGGCGTCACCCGCGCGAGCCACCACACTTTCGGAATTCCCCATAAATTCCTCAGTGTCGGCGACCGCCACCCCTAAAACCTCCACCACCACCTCTGGAAAAACCGCCACCACCACGATAACTGCCCGTACTTCGTGAACTACTACCTGCACTTCTTGAACTACTTCTGTCTCTGCTGTACGAGCCGTAGTCACGTGTGCGTTGTGCGCCCTCCCTTCGAGCCGCTCGATCCCGCTCCAGACCGCCCAAGGTCGAAGGATCCATCCGGTTTCCCGGTGATACCTGACCCGCGCGTTCCCCGGTGGCGCTGTCTCTGCGATTTTGTCGCTCTTGCGTGCGCGCGCGATCGTTCATCATGCTGTCTCTTACGGAGTTGTTTTGACTCGGCCGTTCTGCAGAATTCCAGTTGCCGTTGTCCCACTTGCTCCAATTTCCATTTTGATCGCGCCGGTACACGTTTCCATCTCTGCCTGCATAAACGTTCTCGCCGTTTGATCCGACGAACCCGCTGCCATTCGGCCCGCGACGAGAGATTACTCCGCCCTGATCACCGCGCGTCACACGCGTTGTATTGCCGGAGCTGTTAGTGAACCGTTTTGTGTTTACCCAATCATCGCCGCGTTGCACGGTTGTCGATCCCCAACTTCCGTACACGCCAGAGCCCTGGCGAGTCTTTGCATATGTTCCGGTGCGCGGGTTATACGCCTCCGCCGCACCACGTGCTCCATATGGTCCATATGCGAACGCGCCGCGAGAATAAGTGCCTGTACTCGGGTTGTAGCGAGCCCCGTAACCGACACCGCCGTATGGTCCATAGATCCTTCCGGCGGTTCCATAGCGTCCCGTGTACGGGTTGTACCAGGAACCATAGCCGTATGTGCGCCAGTACGGGTAATAGATCGGATAGTAACCGCCGTACCAGTAGTAAGGTGGGTAGTACCAGCCCGTGCCCCAGACCGCGCACCCCCAACCGACCATGACGCCGGTGTAGCCTGCGTACGCCGCGTACGTTACCCAATCGTCGTTGCTATCGTCGTCTTGTTCGACAGTGACATACGTCACACTATGCGCCGGTGAGCTTGGAGGAATCTGGTAGACCTCCTCGGGCACATGAGTGGCGAGTGTCCAAGGGCCTTTCGGTTCACCGGCCTGGAACCAGACTCCCTGATAACACATGTAGTACATCTCGCCGACTTTAATGATGTCTTTGTCGGTATTCTTCGCGCGTTGGATTGGCAGGCCCTGAATCTGTTCGTATTCCGGATCGCCGTTATAGGTAACTTCCGGGGCCTGGATTTCTTTTTTATTGACCCGCGCAATCTGCGGCACCTGTGCCAGTAAAACAGCTTCAGCCGCTTGTTGAGTTCCGGGCACCGAAGCCAGCACGCGTGAACGAGGATGCTCGAGAGAGATCTGCTTGAAATCTTCGGGAAGCTCAGGCGTTGCGAAGGTCCATGGTCCACTGATCGTGGGCGCCTTGAACCATCTGCCGGTTACCAGGTAGAAAAATGGTCCGTCTTTACCCAGGCGAAAGAGGTCACTCTCAGTATTGCTGACCCAGAGTAATTGCGTACCGGGGACGGGCTCATACTTCGGCTCGCCTTCGATCAAGAGCATCTCCGCAGGATCCGTCGCTACATAAACGCTCGGCAACACCTTGGCAGCAGTGCCCGGCAAATTAGTGCGGACGTCCTTCCAGTTATCATCGTCAGGCAGTTTGTTGAAGCTTTCCGGTAGTTTTCCCGCACGCGACCATGGCCCGATCAGTTGGGTGGCCCGGAGCCACGTCGTATCGTTTCGAAGATAATAGAGACCAGTTGGGCCATGCTGGAAGATGTCCCAGTTTGTATTCACTGCGAACTTCAGTTCGTTGTCTTTGATGGGACTCCAGATCGGCTCGCCGTCAAAACTGACCAGGATTGCCGGTGTCTTGCTGAGATAAATTCTTGGCGGATCGCTTTTGATTCCGGCGACGTTTTTCGGCTGGATGGTGCTCTTATCTACATAAGCAAGCATGCGATCGAGCGCGATAACGCGGTCTTCGTCAGGAATGTTTTTCTCGATCTCCTTTACGATCTCACTCGTCTGCTCTTTCGGTAATGTCTGGAAATTAGCTTCAGTGATCTTGAGTGTCGAGAATTTTACCAGGCGCTGTTCGAGTGAGACCTCCGTATCGGTCTCGATCTTGATCGTCCCGATAACCGGCTTCTCGGCACCTTTCGCTACGTATGAAACCGCAGCCAGCGCCACCGCGTGTTTCTGGTCCTGCCAACTCGCAATCTGCGGCTGAAACAGCACGATTTGCGCCTCGCTTGGCAGGTTGTAGCCACGCGGCCAGCCACGGTCCTGCGCCTGCTGCGCCCCGACTGACAGGGAGATTATGAAGACAAAAAGAATAGAACTGAGAATTCGCATGATTCAGAATTTTATTGCCGCGCCGGGAGGGAAATAACTGTCACTTTTTACAGTCGCAGCCACAAAAGGCACAAAAAGCACAGAAGGCACAAAAGGATTTTGAGGAGTCGTTCTGTGCTTTGTATTTTGTGCTTTTTGTGCTTTATGTGCCTTTTGTGGCTCAGTTCATGAGGCGTTCCAGGATCAGTTTGTAAGGGTCGGGCGAGATGCTGACGGCGCCGTAAAACGGTTTGTCGTTGATCACGATCATGAAGAGAACCATCGCGAGAAAACCGCCCATGAGTATGATAAGGATCGCATGCAGCTTGAAATCCGGGATGTTGAAAAAGTAGGCAATGCCGATACTGATCGCCGCGCCTACCCATATCACCGACCACATTATCGTTGACAAGCCGCCCCCAACCACGTCGATGCGTAAATTGCGATACTCGAGGAGGTTGTTATAAGCCCGCAGCGTTTCACTGTGTAAGGCTGACTGACTCGCGTTTGCCGGTTGGAAGGAATAGAGCCGGGACTGGAATTCGTCGAGAATGTGTACCCCGCCGGTGATCTTCTGGCCTTGTCCTTTCTGTTGTGCCGGCCAAGCCTCGTTGATCACGTAGAGCGTGTACTCGCGGAGTTTTGCACGAAGCTCATCACGTATGGGTGATGGATATTCGCTCACATCTCTGTATAACGCACCAATAGAAGCTGCTTCCTTCGATACCAGATCAGAAGCACTCGAGTTTGTGTTCCAAACACCGACGGCTATCAGGCCAACTGTGATTCCATAAAACACGCCAATCGCCTGCACCGTTCCACTCACCGCATCGTTCGCGCCGTCGTGATAATGAAGTCGCGGTATCACGAATCGTCTTACCAACACGAGTCCGACCATGGCGAGAGACTCGATGAAGACCACCATTATCAGCGCGGATGTGCGAGGCTGAAGGTTATAGAGCCAGATAGGCATAGTCATCTTTCTACAGGAACGCTAAGCGATTGCAGGTACACCAGGCTCACGATATTCACCGCCGCCCATGCCCTGTAAATCGCCCGTTTCCGCCAGTGACTGATCGTATAGATCCTCAAACATCCGCTTCGCGGCTGCCTGTAAGAGCCCAATCTCAAGGCGGAGCATTGGCGCGCGTCGCTCCGGGAGTGTCTGGACCAAATTTTCCAGCATCGCTCTCAAACGCCGCATAATCTGAATACTGTCGTCACCATACTGGCGGATCTCGGTGACCGCCAGATGAACAAAATCCTCCCAGTCAGGCGTGCGATAAACCAGTCGCAGCACACCCCGACTATCGGTTTCACGACCGGACGCCAAACTGCGGGAGCCAACATTGCGCAGCAGATGATGGATCTGATCGATAGCTAATACCGCCGTGGTAGGGTCGTTGATAGCGGGCGAAAGCGCTTTACACGCGATGTCGACAATGACGCGAAAGGCGTAGGTTGGATCTTGCTCCAGAGTACGCTCCTGGCCCATAGCTACGGAGTTGCATAACCTCTCCGCCGGTAGATTCTCGCCACCATCAAAAATCCTGAATAGCGGATCGCCGGCCGCAACAAAGTCGCCGACCTGCGCTACCAATTCGATGAGGCAGTTCGCCTGTTCAGCCATCGTCACAAGGCCCCGGTTATCGAATGCCAGCACGACTCCGTCGACTTCGTTGGTAACGACACGGCTCGGGTCTTTCTTCAATGTCGCGATCGCCTTCAACACCTCCGGCTCGTCTCTTCTGAGTTTTGAAGGATAAACGCTTTGGATTACCTCGCGCCCTGCGATGCCGATAAATTGCAGAGCGGAGCTCGGTCGGAGTGCCTTGCCGATGCCGTCGATGAAGTAAAGAAATAACGCGAGGTTGATTAGAAATCCGTAAGCAGCCACATAACTAGTTAAGAGCGGGACGTTGCTTTCAATACGGACGAGGGCGGCAACTGAAAACGTGAAGAAAAAGGCAAATACCGAGATGCAGAACTTCCGGATGCGACTGCGATAAATGAGGGCAATAATTCGCGGCGTCAGTTGCGCGCTGCCAAGCTGGACCGCTACCAGCACCGCGGATGAGCCCACTACTACCAGAGTGAACATCGACGCCGCGACCGTGCCCATTACCGTTCGCGCGGTATCCGGACCGAGTTTCAGCTCCCAACCGAATGCGCGGTCGATTGCGTTCAGCAACGCCACTGCTATCAATCCGGCAACAATACTGAATGCCGGAAAGATCCATATCGAGTTGCGAACATAAAGCTTGAGCCGATGTCGGGAGAGCCAACTCATGATTAGCTTCTCATCGGAGGTTAGAAGCGGAACACGCCGCCAAAAAATGGGCCATGAAATCGTATTTTGAAGAAATCCAAATCCTTTTCCACTCGGTAGCGCTGGGCCTTGTAACCTCCGGTAAAACCAAAACCGTGCGCGACGTAAATCCTCGCGCCTCCTTCAACGTGAAAGAGTCGCTCGCCCTGGAAGCGGATTGCTCCAAGGTTGTTGAATATGTTTATCCGTGGGGTGGGATCGTAATCGAGATCGTACCCGACAGTTGCGGCGAACTTTGAGATTGAACCTTCTGCCTGCCGGGTTCCGCTGTTCGTAGCCGCATTGAGTTCAAGGCTGGTCTTTATCACGCCCATGTCGAACATTGGTCCAATCCTGAATTTCTCATTGCCCCAGCGATAGGCATACATCACCCGAAAGTCGTTGAGACGCAGTTCGGACGAAGTATTCAGGTTGGCGGTAAAGGTTTCACCGCGGAAAGTAAAACTGCGGCTGAGGTTGGTACTTCGACTCCATGTCGCTTGCGAGTAGTTTCCCTGAAACTTGTGTTTCCCACTCGCGGTTCGGTGTGTAAAGCGAAATTCGATACCGATCTCGTTCTTCAGATCGAAGTCTCGTTCGAAATCTATGACGGAACCGGAAGCTCCGTTTGACGAGAAGCTCACCTCGCCGGAAGGGACCGCAACAACGCCACGCACTTCGATCTCGTTCCTTCTTCCTTCAGGAACCTGTGATTTGGCTATTGGCCCAGCTAACAATAGAAGGGCCGCAGTTGTTGCCGCCCGAACATAAATTGAGAGTCGCATCAGATTAGTCCTTTGCAGCGTTTGGCTATTACAGGACCACACTGTAGGGAATACCGATGCATGAAATAACTGTCAGTTCTTACAGTCGTGAAGGTTTAGCTTTTCGACTGAGGCGGAAACTTCTTGAACATCTTCTGCACTGCTTTGTTGATGGGTTTCTCAACGGTCTTAGCATCGCGGACGGCATTGCCGCTTGGACCATCCTCCAGAGTATGCGACGCAACACCGCGCCAGACGCCGTTCTTGGTTTTGGCGTCAGACATATCAATCACGAGAGTGCCTTTGGTGACTGCCCACGCCTGCGAGCTCGAAGGAATGCCAGTAGCGATGGAATTGAGACTGGGCGCCCAGCTTGGATTTGTCATGGTGAGATCGCTCGCAGTCGCCGTGAGAGTGGTGAGCATGAGATCCGCGTCGTTCTCGACTTTCCGTAGTCCCTTCGCCGTCATCTCTTTGTCTACGGCCGCGACGATGTATTGCTTGATGAGCGGATTCGCCAGCGTTCCGTTGTCCCACATGTAGGTCTTGAACTTGGAAAAATCGCAGGCAGGGTCCGAAGCGACCTTCACCTTCTGGGCGTTGACGGTGAGCGCGCCCAAAAGCAGCAGTGCTAGAACGATTAGGGACTTCATATTGCTGGCGAATTTAGCTGAGGTTGGGGTGAGCGGTAACTGTTAATTTTGACAGTAGCCTGCGTTCCGCGTCTGATCGAAACTGAGAACGACGTGGAGCGTGAAGCACGTGCCGTCTTAACTGGGGAGTTGACCGCGCCGTGCAATACGTTCCTGATGGGCCGAGACACAGGAGGCTCGGCCCATCCTTTTTGGGCCACAGATTATACGGATCATTCAAACCGATTTACACGGATCCAATCCGTGTTTATCGTTCTTTATTTCCGTCTAATCCGTGGCCTTACTTGCCTTCGAAGTTGGCCTCGACGATGCGTTTGGTTGTTCGGCTTACGCCTTTCAAACT
>Ga0207647_10001031_pt1 | contig 21586 bp, 23 predicted proteins | sample KBSCornC2_FD_184295 | JGI IMG/M metagenome (GOLD analysis project Ga0207647, IMG submission 184295) | Corn rhizosphere microbial communities from Kellogg Biological Station, Michigan, USA - C2 (SPAdes) (version 2) | ecosystem: Host-associated > Plants > Roots > Rhizosphere ... | reverse complement strand
AACCCTTACCCAAACCACGGGCGGCCACGGAGGGCCGCCCCTACAAAAAATGCAAGCATCAGTGGTAGTGCTAACACAAACAGCGAGTGTTCCCAGAACGCGATTCCCTGCTTGTAAGAGCCATTCAGCAACGGAATCCCGAGCGTCGTGGCGTAATAAATCCCGAGTGGAAACAAAACCAATCGGCGGTTTGGTGTTGCGTTTCGCTTTTCCGTCAACACAAACAACAGCAACAGAAACCCGAAATACACCACAATCCCATCGAGCCGGTGCAACTGGTTCCCCGATAACCCACTAACCTGCACCGAATGCTGTTGAATTTCCAACGCAATGCAAATACGAACCGTGTTTGCAATAACCGTCGTCACATAAGCCACGACAACAGTGACCGGAAGAAATCTCCAGCTCACTGCCTGAAACCGCTCCCGCCATAAAAGCCGCAGCCCGAGCATCAAAAACGCCGTGAGCAGGAAATTGACTCCGGCACACGAGACAGCAATGACAAAGCGATGATCGCTGCTCATGTAACCCGCATACGACTCAAACGCAAAAGATCTTCCACTCAACAACTCAACCAAAGCAGTAGTCGGAGCGAGTATCCACCGCAACTCATCAGGAGTCGCGGTGGAGTAATAAGATTTGAGCGCCAGAGCGCACAGCACGACAACCAGCAACTGTGCGCTCCAGATTAACTTCCGTTTCATACAAACCACCGTCGTCTCCGCAGAATCATGATCGTCGCCAGTAGCAGCGAGCCCACCATCAGCCAGATCAACTCCGGCTCACTTCCGACTTCAGTACTAACGGCGAGCTCACTCACGTGCAGCGGCAGAGGCAACGGCTGCTTCACGTCCTGAGCCGAACCATTTGGATTCGTTACCACTTCACGTACCGCAATGAACGACGTGTATCGCGTCAAGAGGTTGTACTTCAAACCAAGCGCAGTAATCGCTTTGATATTCTCTTCAGCCAGGTCCGATGAACCGTAGTCAGACAACTCTGCAATTCGCGAGCGTGCCCACAGAAAACGCAACGCGCTGTTGTTCTGATCCGGTTGGCTGTTGGCGACGTCGAGCCGGCTCACAAAGTCACCCTGGCCGGTTTTGCCGGTGAGCTCGATCGTGCCTGCCACTGGTCCACGCCATTTACCAAACAGAATGATCGGGCGTTGGGCAAGAAGATCCGGGAAGCGCATCGGATTCACGTCGTACGTGTCGAAGCCAATCGAACGAACCTGGATGTCAGTCAACACCGGTGTTTCGATATACTCGCGGAACTTCGTCGCCGCGCCTTCGGCTTCACTCTCATCAGTCACGATAAACGGCTCGCCCATGCCCGCCTTTGCAATACCCTCGATCAGGTAACGATTTACCGAGCCGCCGATTCCAAACGCGAAGACGTTGCAACGATTCAGATTCGCGCGAATGTGCTCAAACACGCCCTGCTCGCCTGAAACGTAACCATCTGTGACGAGGACAACATTGCGGGAGATGCCGTCCTGTCGCGGCAAGCTCATCGCCTCCTGAATCGCGGCCATCAATTCGGTACCACCACTGCCGCGTTGTTGCTCGAGTAAGTGAATAGCGCGATCGATGTTTCCCTGGTTCGCCTGCAGCGACTGCGGCGAGAGCACGGTTGAGTCGCCGGCAAACAACACAACATTAAAGAGGTCAGTCGGACGTAATTTGCCGATCAAGTCCTTGAGCAGTCGCTTCGACGTGTTCAGCGGGAAGCCTTCCATCGATCCGGAGACGTCGACAACAAAGATGTACTCCCGCGCAGGAATCGCGTCGTTCGCGACACGCTTCGGCGGCTGGGCCATGTAAAGAAAGAAGTTCTCATCGGCGCCCTGAAAAAGCAGTAAGCCTGAAGTAATCTGATCGCCCGCCAGACGATAGCGCAAGACAAAGTCGCGATTGCCCTGGAACGGGTTCGAGTCGTCGAGTGTCAATTGCGCAACGTTCTGAGTTTGCCACTGCGGCATGATCTGGTGCGACGGGCACGACAGATCGTAAATCGGCACACCCGCGGCAATCCTGGTCGTGATGTGTAATGCACTCGCAGGTTGTTCACCCTGACGCTGATAAGGAGTTTCGACGAAACCGTCTTCTTTCTTCTTCTCATCGTTCGGCGATGCATAGCGCGGTCCAACTACTGTCGGGAACACGACTTCGTAAACGCTGTCAGTCGGAACAAGGAGCTCTGTGTAACGCAGTTCGATTTCGACCTGTTCCTGCGGCATGAGGTTCGCCAGGCTCATCGAGAACACATTCGGACGTTGCTGTTCGAGCAATGAGGCACTCTTCCCTTCCTCTTTTGCCTGCTCGAAGTCCTTCTTCGCCTGTTCGCGTTCTTTGATCTTTGCGACGATGATCTCGTCGCCTATCTGCATGCGCATCGAGTAAACGGCTGCGCGCGTCGACGCAGGAAAGACGTAAGACGCATTGATGGGCCGTGAGCCTTCGTTACGATAGACTTGCCGGACTTTAACGTCGGCAATAACACCTGAAACTGAAATCTCGACTCGTGTGTCTTTGAGTGGTAGATGGTCGACACTCGGGTCTCCCTGGACCACGAAATAGGGCGCCAGTGTTTTGTCTTCCTGGGTCTGCGCCACACCCGGAGTGAAAGCGATCGCAACCGCGATCAGAGCCAAACACAGATTCCGCAAATTGACTTGCATGATTTCCTCTCCGCCTCTTAGGGCGACCAAGCTTGGGCCTCTTCGGCCCCTACTTAAAACGCGGAAATCCTAAGAGATGGAGAGCTTTCAGCGACCGTTACGGACCACAGGACAGCACCGTACCGGCCACAGTTTGCGGGTTGGGATTAGCCACAAAAAGGCACAAAAAGCACATAAAACGCCGAAGGCGTTCGCTAATTCTAGCCCAGGGTTGGAGCGCAAGCGGACAACCCTGGGTATGAATCAAGGAGAATCGATAAACCCTGCAAGGGTTTGCCTTGAGAGGAACCCTTACAGGGTTTCAATTCATCGTTTACAAACCCCAGGGCTGAAATTAGCGAACGCCTTCGGCGTATTTTGAACTGAAGCAGTAACGAGCTCGAATGGAAAGGCTCATACTGGTTCCAGCGCGCGCAACGCGAGACCTTTCGCGACCGTGGTGAGCTCTTCGCCGCTCTTGAGTTTCTCCGCGCCGAAGGTTCGCGAGAAGTAACGTCGCACTACCGGCACGAACGATGAGCCGCCCGTTAGAAAGACGCTGCCGATGTCTGACGTCTTAACTCCGCACCGGTCCAACAGCGATCCGATGCACGCGGCAATCTTTTGGATGTCGTCCTGTATCCATGACTCAAACTGCCAGCGTTCCAGCGTGTCTTCCATGTGAACTGTTGATTGCGTAAATAGAAACGCGCCGAGCTCTTTCGCCGTTAGTTCTACTTTCGTTTGCTCCACCGCGCGATAGAGAGCGTAGCCCAGGTTCTCGGTGATGATCTGAATAAGTGCTGCTACTTTCTTCGGCTCTGAAGCCTGATTCCTTACCTCACGCAAAACTGCCATCGTCTTTGGCTCTTTCAAAAGAAACATGTGATGCCAACTCGATAACTGCGTGTAAACCCAAACCGGCACCGGGAGTTCCTTGCCAAGCGAAACGTAATGAGATCCGAGACCGAGTTTGGGCGCGACGAGTCGCATCATGATGCGACTGTCGAAGGTGTCACCTGCGATCGCGACGCCTGAAGTGCCGATGACAGGACTGCGCCCGTCTTTCTTTCTGCCTGGACCAAGATGAGCAAGCGTGAAGTCGCTCGTGCCGCCACCGAAGTCTCCAATCAGGACTAACTCATCATGATCGAGTTGGGTCTCATATTGATAAGCGGCAGCGACTGGCTCTAACTCAAACGAGACTTCCTTGAAGCCTGCTAACTCCGCTGCGGATTGCAAACGCTTTAGCGCCAGTGCTTCATCGGCTTCGGTTTCTGCTCCTGCAAAACGAACTGGCCGGCCGAGGACGACACGAGATGCGGAGGTCTCGAATTGATCCATGACCCTCATTCGTAGTCGTCGCAGGATAATTGCGATCAAATCTTCCAACGTATAATTACGTCCATTAATGCCCGTCGAAGTGAACAGGCTGCTAGCGAGGTATGATTTGATCGAAACTATTAGCCGGCCTTTTGTGTCTGCTTCGAGGTATGAATTGATAGCTTCGGGTCCTGCTTTGGTCTCAACTTTTTGCTGTGAACCCCGTTCACGCGCCGGAAAGTAGAGAATCGACCGGAAGGCGGCTAAGTCACCAGCGAAGGTGGCAAGTGTTGCCTGTCGATCGCTGCCGGCGACAGCAATGGCGCTGTTGGTCGTGCCGAAGTCAAGTCCAATGACGGGTTCTGTATTCATAAAGACAAGGGTGACAGGATGAACGTGATTCGCAGGATTTACAAGATTAGGTGCGTGTTAGAATTACTTTCCACCAAATAATGGAACAGTTGCCCGTCAAGATCGACGTCCTCCTCGAACCTCTATTAACAGAGGTCAGCGAAGTTCAGGCTGACGAAATACTCTCACACCTGATTACGGTCCATGCCGAACCGGTAATTAAAGGCGTTATTCGTTTCAAACTCCGCCTGAACTCGTTTCGCGAAACTCAGCGTGAAGAAGCCGACGACATTCATCAGGATGTTGTACTGCAACTGCTCACGCAATTACAGCGGTTTCGCAAACTTCCCGATCATCACCCGATTACAGACGTGCGCGGAATGGCCGCAGTCATCGCTCACCGGACTTGTGCGCGCTGGATGCGGCGGCAGTTTCCCGAACGACATGCGCTCAAGAATCGTCTTCACTATGTGCTGACGCGCCAGCGTGGCTTTGCTCTCTGGCAAGACGTTGAAGGAAAGCTGTTGGCCGGATTTGCAGTCTGGCAAAAACAACTTCAAACGAATCGCAGCCTTCCGGAAATTGAAAAGTTGCCGGCGCACATTCGCGCGTTGAAGAGCAACAAGACCCAACAACTCGCTGAGCTGCTCGCCAGTCTCTTCAACTATCTCGGTGGTCCAGTCGAGTTCGATGAGCTGGTTAGCGGAATCGCTGCCCTTCAGGGAATTAGCGATCAGCCGCTCGAATCGCTTGCCGACGACGAGGATGCAACGTTTGAGCCGGCGGCGGCTGAGCCCGATCCGGCGTGGCGGATCGAGAAAAGGTTTTTTCTCCAGCGCCTATGGGAAGAGTTGCAACAGTTACCACTGAATCAGCGTGCCGCGTTGTTGTTGAACCTGAAAGACGCGAGCGGCTTTGCGGCGATCACTTTGTTTCCGGCAACTGGAGTCGCATCCGTTCGGCAACTGGCCGCTGCTTTGGAAATCAGTCCTGAAGAGCTAGCGCAGATGTGGAACGACTTGCCAATCGAGGACAGCCGGATTGCGGAATTGACAGGATTAACACGACAACAAGTCATAAATGCGCGCAAATCCGGCCGCGAACGGCTGGCGCGCCGGTTGAAGGGATTTATTTAAACGAGATGGTAATACGCGACAATTTTCGCCAACTTCTGATTATGAAGCCCACCGGGACCCCGGTTTGTGGATCAAAAAATAACTGTGGAACACTTAACTCAAAAACAAGTTGAGGATTACTCGCGGAACCAATTGCTCGCCACCGAACTCCTGGCGGTGAGCGATCATCTGGACGAGTGTGACCTGTGCCGCCGGCGCGTCGAGGCTGGCTTGAATGGCGACGGAACTTTCTTCGCGCTGCACGACGAAACATTCTCCGCGGAAGGTCTTTCAGCCCATCTCACCAGCGACCAGACTGCCGAGTATGTTGATAAGAATCTTAGCGGCGAGTCGCTACAGATGGTCGTCGATCATCTTGGCAGCTGCGAACAGTGCGCGCTGGCGGTCGCTGATCTGCGCGCGTTTCGTAATGAGATCGCGCCGTCGCTCGATCGCGAATATCGTCCGGTGGAAGTTGCGGCTGCCCCACAAAGCTCATGGCGCGAGAGGTTTGTCTCGGTATTCAGAATCTCGCCGGTGCCGGCGTTTAGTGGCGCAGTGGTGGCGGCGCTGTTATTGGTGTTTATCGCGTGGGTCGTCTGGCGCATGCCTAAAGACGATCATCGAGAGGAAGTTGTTGTTGTACCCAGTCCTTCCTTACAGCCGGCGCCGGCGCCAGTGCCCTCCATACAGCCCAAGCCTGTTGCGCCTGTCACAAACGTCGCACAGTTGAATGATGGCGCGGGCGTAGTGAGTTTGGACCAGCAAGGGAAACTTTCAGGCGCTGATAATTTGCCGGCAGGCTATCAGGACCTCTTGAAGAAGACACTCAACGGTCAGAGAATCGAAAAGTCGTCGCAACTACAGGGACTGACGCGGCCGCCCAGTGCGCTGATGGGAACAAACGATCAGGCGCGTGAGTTCTCCGTGCTCGAGCCTGGCGGCAATGTGGTGATGACGGATCGACCAACATTTCGCTGGTCCAAAATGGAGGGCGCCACTGGCTACGTGGTTGAGGTTTATGACGATCAGTTCAAGCTTGTGAGTTCGAGTCCGCAAATCACGAATCTGTCGTGGATAACAAATACGCCACTTCCGCGCGGGCGCGTCTACTCGTGGCAGGTCAAAGCCACCAGGGACGGGCAGGAAACAACCTCACCGCGCCCACCGGCTCCGCAGGCGAAGTTCCGCGTGCTGGACCAGGCGAAGGCAAATGAGCTGGCACGAGCTAAGCGCGCGTACGGCTCGTCGCATCTCGCGCTGGGATTGCTCTATGCGGATGCCGGCTTGTTACCCGAGGCCGAATCGGAGTTCAAACTCTTGCGCCGCGCCAATCCCGATTCAGAGATAGCCAGGACGTTGTTGCGTCAAATTCAGTCGATGCGGCGTTGATGCGGCGTAAATGGGGACAGGATTACAGGATTAACATGATTCTCAAGATATCCTGTAAATCATGTTAATCCCGTAATCCTGTCCAAAAATTTTCCCATCACCTCAGTAATAAGTCTCAAACTTCAGCAACTTCCTCATTCGGAGCGAATTTTAGAGGAGACGCCATGCTGAGACGACTGACAACTTTTATCTACGGACTCTTGTGTTACCTACTCTTTTTCGGGACTTTTCTCTACGCAATCGGATTTATCGGAAACATTCTGGTTCCCAAGTCGATCGACTCTGGGAGAACAGGGCCACTTGGGGAGGCTCTGTTCATCGACGCCGGCTTGCTACTGCTGTTCGCAGTCCAGCATAGCGTGATGGCACGACCGTGGTTCAAGCGTGGGTGGACACGGTTTGTGCCAAAGCCGGCCGAGCGCAGCACTTACGTGTTGCTCTCTTCTCTCGCACTGCTTCTTCTGTTCTGGCAGTGGCGACCGATCGGCGGCGCTGTTTGGACCGTGGAACAACCGACGTTGCGAACGGCTCTCTACGGCTTCTTCGCGCTTGGATGGTTTCTCGTCCTGAGCAGTACGTTTTTGATCAATCACTTCGATCTGTTTGGACTGCGTCAGGTCTTCTTCGTACTGATCGGCAAACCGTACAGCGAGCTGAAATTCGGGACTCCGATCTTCTATCGCTACGTTCGTCATCCGCTCTATCTCGGCTGGCTGTTTGCTTTCTGGTCTACGCCAACGATGACGATCGCGCATCTCGTCTTTGCCATCGCCACGACTGCTTACATCTTCCTGGCGATTCAGTTTGAAGAGCGAGATCTGATCAGCACACACGGCGACGAGTACAGGCGTTACAAAAAGAACGTCCCAATGATCGTCCCCGTGCGAATCGGCAGATAAACAATAAGCCACAAAAAGGCACAAGAAGCACAAACTTTTTCATAGGAGAAAATCATGTATCGTATCGTTCTTGCACTTATCGCATTACTTACTCTCTCGGTCACACCCGCCTTCGCATTCGACAACGACAACGGTCCGGAATTGCCGGCGATGTGTTCCACCATTAAGGTCGAGGAGGGAAACAAGCTCGCCTTTCATGCTTACGCAAAGGGCGTTCAGATCTACAAATGGAACATCGTCACACAAACATGGGACCTCGTTGCCCCGCAGGCTGGTCTATTCGCCGAGGAGGGTTACCATGGTGAAATCGGCACCCACTACATTGGACCAAAGTGGGAAAGCAAGAGCGGCAGCATCGTCGAAGCTCGTCGCGTCCCGGGTACCGGCTGCACTCCCGATTCAACTGCCATCGCGTGGATTCTGCTCAAGCAGATTCACACTGAAGGCGCGGGCATCTTCGCCAAAGTCACATTCATTCAGCGCGTGAACACGGTAGGTGGTTTGCCGCCGTCAACTCCGGGCACAGTCGATGGTGAAATCAAGGAATCACCGTACACCGCGGAGTACTACTTCTATCGCGCTGAGAATCCCAGCAGCAACTAATTTCAACCACCCTTTATCCACAGATTACACAGATTGGTCATATAATCTGCGTAATCTGTGGATTACTTGCATGCAACAAATTCAACTCAAGGGTCTATCACAACAACAAATCGACCAGCTTCTGCCGGAAGGACTGATCTCGCTGTGCTGGCGCGGCAGCGTGGCGCACGGAATGTACGTTCCGAAGTCTGATCCCGATTCGATCGATGACAAAGACGTGATGGGAGTCTATATCGGACCACTCGAACACTATCTCGGTTTCGGTCGCAACGATGTTTATGAAAAGTGGGAAGGTGAATGGGACTGCGTCTTCTACGAATTGCGTAAGTTCATCGGCCTGCTGCTTAACTGCAATCCAAATGTACTGAGCTTGTTGTGGTTGAAGCCAAACGGAATCATTTACGAGAGCGAGCTTGGAGCGCGGCTGCGCGAAAACCGAAGTCTCTTCGTCACAAAGAAGGCTTATCACTCGTTCTCCGGCTACGCGCACGCGCAGTTTAAGAAGATGATCTCGTTCAACCAGGAAGCACAAGCCCTGATGCAAAAACTCGAGGACGAGCTCACAGCTTTCGGCATAAATCCTGAGTCGTGCGAGGACGGACACTCACTCCGTACTTTGGACGGGCAGCCCTTTGTCGGCGCCACTACAGAAATGATGGAGCTCGTGAAAAGATATCGAGGCGAGCGACGACGTTACTACAGCGGCGGCTACATGGGCGCCAAGCGCCGCGAGCTCGTACGTCGCGTTGGTTACGATGCGAAAAACGCAGCGCATCTAATTCGTCTCTTGCGTATGGGAATTGAGTTTCTGACCGAAGGCACCTTGCATGTCGAACGCGCTGATGGTCCGGAGTTGCTCGACATCAAGCGCGGCGAATGGCCACTGGAAAAAGTGAAGGCAGAAGCAGAACGCTTGTTCCAACTCTCGCAGGAAGCCTACGTGCGTTCCTCTCTGCCTCCGGAACCAAATCGCGATCAGGCGGAGCGTTTATGTGTCGAGATGATCTCCACCTATCATAAACTGCTTTGACTCGCTTTTACTTACCAGTCCTTCGATGGTGCGCGGCGTAAGCGAGCTTCTTCCGACTCATCCTGTCTTTGAGTCGATCGGTAAGAGACGAGCGCAGTTCCGCCAGTGCCGCCGTCTCCTCTCGGACTTCCGGCGCTGCGGCACACGGCAATGCCTGCGTTGCCCCCCAGGCGCTTGAAAGCACCGCCTGGGCTCCGTCGTAATCACCACGATCCATGCGTTTCATCGCCTCATTTCGCGCTCGTGCATTCATCAAAAACTGCACAGTCTTTATCACCTCATCGTTCAACGGACTGCGCTCTACTTCAGTTTCTGTGACGAACTCAACCGTGTGTGCCTGCTTCAACACTTCCGCATTCTTCGCTTCCTGCGGCGTGAATCCAAGACGTAGATCGAGTAAGCGCATCTGCGTACCGACGTCCTGTGCGCCCACTCTTAACTGGACCACAATGTTCAAAGGTGAACCGGCTTGCAGGTTTGGCAGGCGATAACGCCCTGTGTCCGTAAGCTCAAAATCGTTAAGAACGTCAACCACGCGAACGCCGTCCGCCGGAATCAGTGACAGCGAAACCGTGTGCGCAAACTGCGCAATCAGACCTTCGAGTTCGATCTGGAAAATATGCTGCATATCGTCAGGTTCCACGACGTGCCATGCATTGCCGCCGCCGGCCTGGGCCATCGGCATCAACAGGTCTTCGTTGAAGTCAGCCCCAATTCCAATGGTCGAAGTGCTGACACCTCGCTGAAAGAGACCCTGTGCCTGCGTGACGATTTCGTCGGTATTTGTAACGCCGACATTCGCGAGCCCGTCAGTGATCAGCACGACGCGGTTAATGCCCTGATCAAGCAGCCACTCACTGACCGTCAAACCGCCGCGCACCCAGGCTTCGTGTAGCGCCGTCGAGTTGCGAGCCGTGACACGCGAGATCAAATCCTTCATCGCCTGCTTGTTTGTGACCGGTTCACTCGGAAACAACACCTCGATCCGATCGTCAAACGTCACGACGCTGAGACGATCGGTCGCGAGCATCTGCTCGACACAAAACATCGCCGCTTCCCGAGCGCGGATCATCTTCTCGCCTTCCATCGAACCGGAACGATCCAGCACCAGGCTGAGATTCAGATCCGGCCGTCCCTTCCAGTTGGGCCGGCTCGTGAGATCAGGGCTCAGCGCCGGAGGCGTAATGCGAATCAGCACATCCACAGTCTGCTCGCGTCCTGCTTCAAGCTTCGCGTGCCTCGTGAAAAACTCTACCTTCGGGTATTCCATATCTTTATCTCCTTATCCGCGTAGTCTGCGTAATCTGTGGATGGCTTTTTCCAGTAAGCTCTTCGTTTTTCCGCTCGTCGGCGGAGGTGAATAGTCGGAGCGTATGTGCAGTTCCAAGCCTGGTTCGATCTCGATCCTTTGCCAGGATGCTGACTGATCAAGCTGTTGCGGCGGTGGCGGCGCCGGTGCTGTGGGTGCTGCTCCCGCTAACATTGGCGGAGGCGCTGATTCCGGCGCCAACAGCGCTTCGAGATAACGTTTCGCGTCAGTGTCTCGAGTCTTCTTTGCCGTGAGCGTTCCAACACCCAGGAGCATTTCGAGTTCCTGTTCACTTTTGCCTGCGACCAGCTCGCGAATCTTTCGAATGGGCAAGTGCTCGGCCTGCAACTTCTTCACAGTCAAAAGCTGTAAGAGGTTGAGATAACCAAATAACGAAGCCGTTCCCTGCTTTTCTCCCGGCGTTTGGATCAGACCCTCGGTCATGTAGTACCGGATCGTCCTTTCATCCGGAACACTCGTGACCGTTCCACGCGCCTGTTCGAGTCCCATCTCCGCGAGTACCTGCTCTCCAACACGCGCAAACTCCAATAACCCAACGTACTTCCTTCCCTTTTCCTTTAGCACCGGATGCGCCATGGCCCGCACTATACTCCTGACAGTATTTACTGTCAACAGCAAATACTGGGCTATCTGATCCGCGTCAATCCGAAGCCTAACCGTCGGATCAGTTTGGATTGGGATCAACGCCGAAGCCTATACGCCGGTAGTGCATCAGCTTAATTTGGAATCAACGCCGAAGGCGTTCGCTAACCTCAGCCTCGGGTTGGAGCGTTAGCGACAACCCTAGGATCACAACCTCCGAAACCCGTACAACCCTGAAAGGGTTCCTCTCAAGACAAACCCTTTCAGGGTTTCATTTTTATTGTTGGCATTCCCAGGGTTGTCGCTGGCGCTCCAACCCTGGGCTAGGGCTAGCGAACGCCTTCGGCGTAATCAAATCTCAAACGGATGCAGAGCCTATCTGTCTCATCCGTATGCCCGTTCGTCTCGTATTTGCTACCATTCGCGTATTAATCATTGCCATTCGAACCTCTCCCGGTTAGGATGCGCCGCCAAAAAGGAGACCCTATGAAACTGAGAATTCTCATGATCCTCTGTTGTGTCCTGGTACCCGCTGCGTCGAGCTTCGCGCAGACTACTCCTGAGAAGGCCCCTGACATCAACGCCGACATGCGCAGCGGCTTCAATGAAGTTAACGAGTGGGTGACGAAGGCCGCCGAAATGGTTCCGGCGGAGAAGTACAGCTACAAACCGGTCGACACAGTCCGCACTTTCGGCCAGTTAATCGCCCACGTAACTGACTCTTATAACTACTTCTGCGCTCGCGGTGTGGGAAACAAAGTGGAGTGGTCTGACGCCGTCGAAAAGGGAGCGACCGATAAAGACACGCTGCTTCCGAAACTGAAAGAAGCAGTCGGCAAATGCAACGCCGCCTACAGCTCCGGTAACGGACAGCTCAGGCCGTTATTCATAAACGTTGGCCACACCAATCTCCACTACGGCAACATCATCACCTACATGCGCATGATGGGCCTCAAGCCCCCGTCGAGTTAAGGATACAAATGCGTGATCCGTGCCTCCTAAGAGAGGCATGGATCGCGAAATGCAGTGACTCGGTATTCTTCGATCGAATCCAAAAACACCCAATCATCGGCTAGTTGATAGCTGAGAGTCGTGCCGGTGCATTGTGTACCGTGGTGGTATTTGACGCTTCCACTCGGCCCCTGGCAGCGAGTAACTCGACTCACAGGCAACGATTCGTGTTGCCAAATCAATTACTAAAACTCCAGCGTCGTAAGGCGTATCATCCAGCTCGCGCCCTTGGTACCGTCTCAAGGAGCTTGCAGGAATCCTTTCGCATTTGTGAAACTCGTTGAGCGCGGCTTCAAGCTCCTCGATAGTTTTTGGTTCAGCTGATAATGCTGCGACCAAAGCGTCACCGACGGAACCGTGAACTGTTGCGTTGATTGAATTATGAGAATCGAGGAGATTGAGTCTGATTTCTGACATGTGAGGAATCCTTTCTGAGCGTGAGGTAAAGCGAACGTATTGTGCTACAAAGCGGAATAAATGGAAAGCATTAACTGGTCGTGGATTCCCTTTCGGATCGTAACCTGAGCCTTGTCTGATCACAGGCTGGAAACTAGAATAGGCTAGACGATGACATTAGTGATCGAAGCACACGAAATCACTTCACTACCCATTACGGTGGATCCTGAGATTCTCAGTGGTACGCCGGTTTTTCGCGGGACGCGTGTGCCTGTCGATTCTTTGCTTAGTAATCTGGAGGCTGGTGTATCAATCGATGAGTTTTTAGAAAACTTTCCAACCGTCTCCCGGGAACAAGTGTTAGAAGTACTAAAGTTTTCTCGCGCCACGCTACATCGAGTATTGAAGTCAGAATGAAGATCCTGCTGGACGAATGCACACCTCACGTGCTGAAGCGTCTCCTCACCGGTTTAGAAGTAACGACTGTGCAGGACCAGGGTTGGGCTGGAATCACTAACGGAACATTACTTCAACTGGCTGAAGAACATTTTGATGTTCTCATCACGAGTGATCAGAATTTGAAATACCAACAGAATCTTGCAAATAGACAATTAGCCATCCTACGACTACCAACCAACAAGGTTCCCATAGTTGTAAGACTTGCCCCAGTCGTTCAATCCGCCCTCGAAAATATCAAAGCAGGTGACTTTGTTGAGATCGGCCTGAAACAAATTGAGCAAGAAAGTTAACTGCGAAGTCATTTAGACAACCAAACGATGACCTCCTTGTTTTCACATTCCAAACCTGTCGTCGGTGTGATCCATGTTGGTGCGTTGCCGGGGACGCCCAAGGGGGAGCGAAGTGTGGGCGAGTTGGTGAGGGAGGCGCGGGAGGAGGCAAAGGTATATCGCGAATGTGGGGTGGATGGCATCATCATTGAGAACATGCACGATGTGCCGTATCTAAAGGGTGAGGTTGGACCGGAGATCGTGGCGGCGATGACGGCGATCGGCGTAGAAGTAAAGAATCAGTGCCAGTTGCCGGTTGGGATTCAGATACTCGCAGGGGCGAATCTCGAGGCGATGGCGGTAGCACATGCGGCGGACCTGGACTTTATACGTGCCGAGGGTTTCGCGTATGCGCATGTTGCCGACGAGGGGATAATCGAAGCTTCGGCGGCGAAATTACTCCGATATCGCAAGCTGATCGGAGCCGAGCGTGTGCAAGTCTGGACTGACGTGAAGAAGAAACACTCAGCCCACGCGATCACCGCTGATGTGAGCCTCGGCGAGACGGCCGAGACCGTGGAGTTCATGGGTGCGGATTGCGTGATCGTGACCGGCAGCGTCACCGGTCAGGCGCCCAAAGTTGCTGACATACAGGAAGCGAAGAGTCATTGCCATCTACCCGTATTTCTCGGCTCGGGTATTAGCGAAAGCAATCTCGAACAGTTTTATGAGGAAGCGGACGGCTTTATTGTCGGAACGTCGTTCAAAGTAGACGGGCGATGGTCCAACGCGGTCGACCCGCTGCGAGTCACTCAAATAATGCGCCGGGTACGAAATCCTCAATAGGTGATACCAACTTAATGTTACGGGCTTTGATGCTGAACTTCGGCCCAAAACAACCCGGGGAGGCTTCGGCGTTGAACTCTCCTTCGATGATGGCGTCTGTCATTTTGATTTGAGATCCGGTAGCTAACGACTCATTTACGTAGCCAAGTCCGAAGTTCGGCTGGTCGCCGTCTTCTAAGAAGACTGATGCCATCAACGCTTCTACAGGATCGCAGTGCTCATAAATGTACGTGCCCGTGCCCCCGAAATGGAGCTTAGCTTTCACGCGAATAAACTTCATGTGATACGCCTCGGCGTTTGTCGCAACCTTGCAGTAAGGCAACACACGAGCGCGAACCCAAAGTTCGGAAGAACCAAGGCCGGCCCCCACACCGACACTAAGCGCCACCACTAACGCGATAAGCTTTCTCATAGCACACCATCCATCAATGGGATATCTTTATACAACTTTCATATGAGGTCAACAAAAACGAAGTTGCTGATCATTGGCGCCGGGCCTTTCGGTCTGGCAGTTGCCGCGCAGGCAAGATACGAAGGCATCGACCACGTGATCGTCGGAAAGCCGATGGAGTTCTGGCGTTCGAACATGCCAAAAGGAATGTTCCTCCGCTCTGCTTGCGACTGGCATTACGATCCGCAGAACGTGCACACGATTGAGGCGTATCTAGAGTCGCGAGGTCAAACACCCAGGGACGTCGAACCGTTATCGCTCGACTTCTATCTGACTTATGTCGACTGGTTTCAAAAGCAGAAGAACATTCAGCCAATTCCGATCTACATCGATCGTCTCGATTCTTCAGACGAACATTTCGTCGCTAGCACAATCGATGGCGACATCATAAATGCACACAATGTCGTGCTTGCGCCGGGATTCCGTCACTTCGCCCACATTCCGGATGATTTGAAAGCAAAGCTACCGTCCGGCAGTTTTCAACACACATGCGAATACGTAGACTTCAGCGACGCCGTGAACAAGCGCTACCTGATCGTCGGCGGACGCCAGAGCGGATTTGAGTGGGCCGCATTACTTCTCGAAGCGGGTGCTGTTGCAGTTCATCTTTCACACCGTCATGCGAGTCCTGCATACGCGGTGGCCGATTGGTCGTGGGTGAAGCCTTTGGTCGACAACATGGTTGAAGATCCAAGCTGGTTTCGCCGCTTATCGCAAAAGGAGAAGGACGATATCAGTTATCGCATGTGGTCCGAAGGCCGTCTGAAGATCGAGCCGTGGCTGGAGTCGCGGCTGCGAAGCGAGCGTGTGAAGGTGTGGCCACACACTGAGATCGTTAGTTGTGTCGCAAACGAAAGCGGCGAGTTGGAAGTTGAGTTGACGAACGGAGAAGCAATCATAGTCGATAGGATAGTTCTTGCGACTGGATACAAAGTCGATATTGCGCGCTTGCCGATCTTAGCTGCCGGCAATCTACTGAAGGAGATTGATGCGCGGAATGGGTTTCCGGTGCTTGACGATCACTTCGAAACAACTGTACCGGGCTTGTTCATCACGAGCATGCCCGCGGTACAGGACTTTGGACCATTCTTTGGCTTTACTAATTCAGTGCGCACATCGGCGCAATTGATCATTGCGAGACTGTGCTCTGAATCCGCCAGGTGCCGTTCCTCTTAACCCAGACGTCGGCAAACGGCCAGTCCCTGATCGAATCCTCGCCGTCGCGGACTTCCAGGTAGCCATGAGCCACCGCGAGCCGGCCAAACACCTTCACGTGATCCACCTTGCTCCAGTAGATCTTGTCAGTAGACTGTTCTTCCATCCACCGAATGTCTTCCTCTCGAGACATCTTCAGGTTACCAACAGTCAACGTGAAGTCTTCGGTCTCAATGCGCTCAAAAAATGCGCGGTCGTGGCGTGTCTGCGCCGGACCGTACTGACGATAGAGGTCACGAATCTGTACTTCATCTTCAGTCAGCGCAACTTCAGATGGAATATAAATCGCGACCGGAACTGCTCGTTGGCTGCTATGCACTGGCTTAATGAGATTCGTGAGGACCAGACCAAAACTGAAAGCAACGAAGGCAACAAACAGACGAATGAAAAGCTTGTTCATGTACGGCACCTCCGGACAAATTGCGTGGTCAATAATTTACCACATACACATACAGATAACGCAGCAAAACTACGCGGGTTGCACGGCGCCGTTCTTGTCGTCCGGCGCTTTCTCGCCTTTCTCTTTAGCCTCCGGATCGCCCTGTTTCGCGGCGGCGTTCTCGATTTCGGAGTTCAATTCCCCACCAATCAGCACGGCCGCACCCGTGAAATACAACCACAGCATCAGTATGATCACGGCGCCGAGCGAACCATACGTCGCGCTGTAGGAGTTGAAGTAATGAAGGTAGATGCGAAATGCGAGCGACACGAGCAACCACAGCACAACACCAATCACCGCTCCCGGTGTTAGCCATTGCCACGCCTGTTCGCGAAAGTCGGGTGCCAGGTAGTAAATCAATGCAAAGGCGAAGGTCATACACGCAAGCACGACGGGCCACTGAATAATCTTCCACCCAATCGGGAAAACCGGACCAAGCCCGTAATGCGCTGCGAGCCACTCTGCAATACGCCCACCAGCAACGACGAGGATCAGTGCGCCAATAATCAGAATCGAAAGCGCAACGGTTAATCCAATCGCAGTCAATCGCTGTTTCCACCACGGGCGCGATTCTTTTAGATCGTAAGCAGTGTTGAGCGACTCCGTGATCGCGCCGAGTCCATTCGACGCCGCCCATAACGCCGCCAGGATTCCGAATGACAATTTTCCGCCACCACTCGACTCCGAGACTTCATACATCGTGTTGTCGATGAGTTGAAATGCCGACGGCGGCATGATGCGAGCAAGGTACTGAAAAAATGTGTGGCGGGTGCCAGTGCCTGACCCGAGTATCAGGCCAATAACTGACGTTAGAAAGATCAGAAACGGGAAAAGAGCGAGCAGAAAGTAATATGACAACTCGGCGGCGCGGCCAAACACGTTGTCTTCCTGGACCTCGGCCCAAACACGTTTGGCCAGTTCACGCCAACCCAGACCACCGAGCTTCCATAGTGACGCCATGGCAGTTTCCTTTGCTACTGGTTTCTACGCGTAAATCTTGTCATGGATTTACGTGGATGCATACGAATCCTTGTTGATCCCCAGACACACTTGGATCGGGTCAGCACAGGGAGCGGTAGCGACCTGGTGAGTCAACGATTCTTGACACCCATCGCTACCAGGTCGCTACTGCTCCCTGTACTGACCCGATCCAAGTAGCACGCTTTAGTTGCGAGGCAAAGCCAGGCCACTGGCGGGTGTCACTGTTTTGTCACAAAGTTGAGGTAGTTTCCGGCTCATTAAAAATTTCCCCGAACTGATGTCGATTTTGGCATCCGCCGTTCGACTTAATGTTGAACGACGCAATAGATTGCCCGGAACTATGAATAGAAAGGAAATTTATGGGAACTAAACCTACGCACGAACAAGCACAACTGCATCTGCAGGTCTACGATTTACGACGCGAGGCGCGACTGCGCCAGGCACGTGACTGGTTTCAAAAGAGTTACCACGCCGAAACCCTCGACGAGGCGATGAAGCTCGCGGCGCCGGGAACAGAGCACGGCAATTTTCTCGGAATGGTGATTGGATACTGGGAACAAGCGTGCACGCTGCTCAACTACGAGTTGCTTCACGAAGATCTATTCTTTGAGACGAGTGGAGAGTTCTTTGGCGTGTGGGAGCAATTGAAAGGAGTGGTACCGCAGTTTCGTGAGGCGTTCAAAGATCCAAACATGCTTGGGAATCTTGAGAAAGCCGCGAAACGTTATGAGGAATGGTCGGAGCAACGCAGCCCCGGAACCATCGCCGCGATGAGAGAATGGATGAAAGAGGAACAGGCAAAAGCAAAATCCGCCGGCGCGTAAACAATAGTATTCGGTAGGTTCAAACTAACGCCGAAGGCGTTCGCTTATTACGCCGAAGGCGTTCGCTAAATTCAGCCCAGGGTTGGAGCGGCAGCGACAACCCTGGGTCGTTGTTTCCGAATAGCATTTAACCCTGTAAGGGTTCGGCGCGAGAGGAACCCTTGCAGGGTTTAGCGCTTCTCTAAAATTAGTTCCCAGGGTTCTCGCTTCGATCGAACCCTGGGCTAAAATTAGCGAACGCCTTCGGCGTAATAACTATTTTCTCGGCTAAAATTAGCGAATGCCTTCGTCGTTAATAACTATTTTGTTGACCACTTAAACCGCACCTCAGTACTATATTTCTGGCGCTGACCTCCGGCACACATCGCGCCACTAAATCCCACCTCTTTTATCCCACAACGAGGACAACCATCATGAAAAGTACAAAATGTGTCGAATGCGGCTTTGTGGGCTGGGCTGACGCTCCGAACTGCAAAGCCTGTGGCGCTTCACTGAGTCAGCAGTCGCACAGCCTCCCCCTCGCCCCACCTGTCAACAACGCCCATTACAATCAATGGGACGAGCCCGAGACTCCGAAGAAAGGCCTCGCAATCTTCGCCCTCGTGCTCGGTATCATCAACTTCTTCACTCTCGGTCTGCTGGCTATCGGTGCAATCGTAGGGTCCATCGTTGGCTGGGTGGCGATGAAACGTGCCAAACAGGACCCCCGGCGCTATGGCGGACATGGAATATCGCTCGCCGGATTCGTCTTGAGCATAGTTTCGCTCGTTTCCTTCGTGCCAATCGGTGTCATTGCGGCTATCGCGATTCCGAATCTGCTCGCGGCCCGGAGAGCCGCGAACGAAGGCTCAGCAATTTTTTCAATGCGGCAAATCTCAGCCGCAGAAATCACGTATCAAAACAATTTCGGCAAATATGCAACGCTGAATGAACTGGGCGCACAGAACCTGATCGATACAAGGCTTGCGACGGGCACCAAGAATGGTTATACGTTCGCGATTGAGTTAACGACGAATGAGGCTAACGCTGAAGCGTTTGGGGTGACAGGTGTTCCGGTTACTTACCGCAGCACCGGCAATCGATCGTTTTATGTCGACGAGACCCAGATTGTGCGAGCTGCCGATAACTCAGGAGCACCAGCCTCAAAGGTAGATCGGCCTTTATATCAGGAGGCTGAGTATCCGCCGCTCGCGCCACAGCGGCCGCCCGATTATCGTCCGCGAACTGTATACTAGCCGCATGGCAACAGAAGTATGCGTTCACATCGATGGCATCAGCGATATCAAACACCCGAAGCAGAGAGTTTGCGAGGAGTGCGTAAAGACCGGAGCTAGTTGGGTGCACTTGCGCACGTGCCAACAGTGTGGCACGACTCGATGTTGCGATAGTTCACCAAATCAGCATGCTTCCAAGCATGCGCGTGCGAGTGGTCATCCCGTAATCGCATCGGCTGAAATTGAGGAGCGTTGGTTGTACTGTTATCCCGACGACGCCTTCGCCGAATATTAGCCACAAAAGGCACATAAAGCACAAAAGGCACACACAGGTTAAGGGTCACTCAACCCATAAACGATTTGTGCCATATGTGCTTTTTGTGGCTTAGGGCCAGGGGATGACTTTGGCCTTCTTTGTTGGAGCCAGTATTTGCGGGCTGAGAGCGACTGGTTTTGGTGATTCGAACTTCGGTTTTACCACAACCGGTGCTTCGCTAACCTTAACTTCTTCTGCCGGCTTTTCGCTGAGGATCGGGAGGGAGTTCACAGCGCGTGAGGGCGCGGGACCCTTCTTTATCGTTGGACGCACGAGATTCGCAGTTCTTACTTCGGCCGGAGCTTCGGTGACGACAGGCTCAGGCAGCGGCGGTGGTGGTGCGGGACTGGTAACTCTCGTTTCTATCTTTGGAGGTTCTGCGAGCACCGGCGCAGGTGGCAAATCGTGCGCTTCCGATTTATTCAATACGAGTGCGCCAAAGGCACAGCAAACAATTACTACGAACGTCGCAATTACACTGAGGGCAAGAAATCTTCTTCTCGACACATTTCGGTATAGTTGGACTCGTGGCTGGATCGTGTTTGGCGCCGGAGTGTCGAGACAACGCGCCACCTCCGCAAAGGTTCGAGCTGTGGCCCACGTCTGAGCAGATGCACCACAACGAGTTACGGCTTCAGTACGCGCACCAAACTCCATCAGAATCTTCACAGTCTCGGTATGACCAAAGAACGCCGCCAGCGCGAGCGCCGTAAACTTGTCGTTACGCGTGAGATTCGGATCCGCTCCATGCTCCAATAACAGCCGAACAATTTGTGCATGGCCGCAACGAGCCGCTTGCATCAGCGCCGTCGTCCCGTGGCGGTTACGCGCGTTGATATTTCCGACACGCGGCAACAAACACGCGAGTGCCTCAACGTCGCCACTCTCAACGAGGCGGGACAGTTCATCCGTAACGCCCAATGCTTTCGTTGCTGCTGACATATCAATGCCCAATCGTAATCCGATCGCCGGGTTTGATAACTGGATCTTGTATCTTTCCTGACTCGATTTCTTTCAACTTGAATCGAGTCACAACCAGGAAACCTTTGCCATCGTCGCGACCAATTCGCGCTTCTTTGCCATTCGCCGTCGCACCGCCTGCAGCGTTGATCGCCTGAGTTAAGGTCAGTCCTCGGCGGTACATCTTTTCACCCGGCAACTTGACTTCGCCGCCGAGATAAACAAACTGCGACACCGGCGCGAGCAGAGTGATCACATCGCCGGGGCGCACCAGCAGATTCATCTCACTTGCCTTTGCGAGTTCCGCTTCAAACGTCTCGTTCGACTCGTTTCGCACAACCGTGACTCGTTCTGCTTCAGGTAGCGGTTGAGCATCGGCGACGACGACATAAAGCGGAATTGCTTCGCGCCTGAGTACCTTCGGGCCCGATTCTTTCACGAGCCCACTCACGAGAATCGTGTGACTTGCATAATCGCGAACTCCGACAACGACCTTTGGATCTTCTACCAGGGCACGACGCTTCAATTCGCTTTCAACCGCAGAGCTGATTTCGTCAACGGTGAGTCCGGCAGCGGCTAAAGGTTCACCGAGCATTGGGTGTTCCAGGAATCCGGCCGGCGTGATCGTAAACAGCGTGGATTGTGTTGCAGCGTTGTCGTTGATGCGAATGTCGAGGACGTCGGCTGGTCCGACTCGATAAATCTTCGTAAGCGGAATTTCTACAACGGGAGCTGGAGCGGCGGCGTTGTTTGCTTCTTCAGACGGCGGCGGCGCGGCAATTTTCTCGGCCGATTTTTCAATAGGTTTGGCAGTGGGTTTCTCAGTGGGTTTGTCTGCAGCTTTCTCCGGCTGCGCAGCCGTTTTGGTGTTCATCGCAACCCGTTGAGCCACGGGTTGCGGCGGCGCTGTACGGCGTT